>Ga0325411_1001528_pt1 | contig 25842 bp, 17 predicted proteins | sample PopdelMetagenome_13_FD_206181 | JGI IMG/M metagenome (GOLD analysis project Ga0325411, IMG submission 206181) | Populus deltoides microbial communities from Bellville, Georgia, United States - Xylem-PdIQD-R4 | ecosystem: Host-associated > Plants > Phyllosphere > Stem > Wood/Secondary xylem... | reverse complement strand
AGCTTGAATTGTTATTACTTATTTGAAAATCCTAGCGTTGCCTTGGCTTTTTTCTTTTTAAAGTTGAAAAATTTGTCCCATCACAAGGCATTGCGCCGACTACTGGTATATGTTTACTTAAATTATTTTTTTTATTTTTTATCTTTAATATTTGGTTTGTTGTAATCAGGCTTTCTATTTTGTTTAATTACAAGTTGCATGGTTTTATCACTATTTCATATCCATGTTACGGGTTTCGCGAGGTAATCATGAAATTCAAGTTTATCCAATATATCACATTTTTTAAAAAATATACAGTATTATAATGTTACTATTTAAGTATTTCTGCTAGGAAGAATTAAATTTTTAATTCGACTAAAAATATAGCATGGGCTAAAAAAACTAGCAGTGAAGTAAATAGACATAGGAACATTGTTTAGCTTTTATCCACTTACTAAATCCAGACCGTTAAATTCAAGATTTTAAGATCAGATAGAACAGATTTAATACTGGCAGGTGCTTTGAATTTTAACCCTATGGTCACCCTTGTAATATTTTAATTTTTGGTAATTTGATCAAATAATAAGAGATATTTTCAAGACAGCTTGCTTCTCAATCGAAATTAAGTTCTTTTGATAATCTTACACTATAATATAAAGTATTTTAAAAATTATTAAGAAACGCGATTTCAATTGAGTTTTCAAACACTGTTATAAGGGCTAATGTTTAATAATGGGCTGGAAATTAGTGCCTGGGCTATTTATTTGGGCCTAGGCTCCATCTTTTACCCAAAACAAAAAGAAAGGCTTTGGACATGTCTTGGGCTAATGTTTTTAAATGGGCCTGGTGTTATTTTGTGCTTGCACTGCGATATTTTTTATGCAGGAAAAAACTTAATTATTTGAACTCTATACCATTTTTTTTAAAAAAAATAAAAAAATATCGTCTTATATCAATCTAAGGTGGAAAAGTATTAAGAACAAAAAAAACATAATTAGATTGTCTGGAAGACTTTTTCTATTGTATTTAAATTTAATTAATAAATAAGTTAAATTTACATGTTTAAAATAGAAATTTAAATTATTTTGTTTTTTATATTATCTATCTTCGTTTTATTTTTTATTTTTTTAAAAAAATCTAAATGGATGTTCTATGAAAATTATTTTTAAAATTAAATTTATTCTCCTTGAAATAGTAAATTAGATAAGTTAACTTCTAATTTATTTTTGTAATATTTTTAAAAAACCAAAATTCATTTGAAATTTTATTCTTAATACAGTTTCCGATCATGAAATTTTATTAAAACCCTTTGTTGAATTATTCCAAACATGCCGAACGTGAGCTTGTCATCCTTCTTTTAGACATCAACTCTAATAAAGAATATATATATATAAAAACAAAGAACTTCTTACGTGCTCAAAATAAAACAAGACCGTTTTGAGTGGGGTCCGACACGCACAAAGTCGTTGGTCCCCTCTCTCTGGGTGTGCAGCGTCCGGAGAGAAAAAAAAAAGAAAAAAAAGAAAAAAAAAACAGCGCACTTTCTTCCTTCCTTCCTTGTAAAAGAATTGTTGTTTATCAATCAAACAAACCCTAACTTTCGTTTGATCTTTCAAATCTCAAATCTAAAAACAAGAACGACATTCAATGATTGTTGTTTCCGAATAGGTCGAAAACAACATAAGAGTCTCTCCTGTCGGCTTCGCTCTCTCGAATATCCGATCAAAGTGAAATTGTAGGAATCAAGGACCAGATGTCGTCGAGTTTGCAAGCGACTTACAACCACAAGATAGATTACGTATTTAAAATAGTGTTAATAGGGGACTCGGCGGTTGGTAAATCGCAGCTATTGGCTCGGTTCGCTAGAAATGAATTCAGTTTGGATTCCAAAGCAACGATCGGTGTTGAGTTCCAAACCAAAACCCTTGTTATTGATCACAAAACTGTCAAAGCTCAGATTTGGGACACTGCTGGTCAAGAAAGGTACTCCTAATTCTCCTTTTTTTCGTCTTATTATCACCTTTCTTTCTTCTTGGGGTTTTGATGGTTGTGATCTTCAGTTTGTCATTGATAATAACATGATCAGAATTTTATCTCTGCTATTCCAATTTAACTGTGATTTGTTTTTGGGTATTTATTATTTATTGACTTTTGTATAGTTTGTTTTTTGAGCTGCGAGTCTATTAATGAGGTTGGGGATTGTTGTGGCTTTTCAAGGCAATTGGATATTGAGTTGTACATAATAAATAAGTGATTCAGGTAGTGAGAAGAAATGTTTGGTGTTTTCTTAATAGATGCCAATCACTTGAATAAGTTTTGTATGTTATGTTGTTTCTTCTGTGCTGAGCGTGTGCAAATAATCTAGTCTGGGACTAATCATCGAGTGCTGCTTGTGTTGAATTAATCAGTGTTGTCTGGACTTGTGTGATAGAAAGTATGGTAACCTGTGCCAGGCAAAGTATATGGGATGAGAAAAGAAAATAAATGTGCCCTTAAGCAAGGAGTTTTTTGTACTCAGATTGCATATAAATGATCGACTCAGTTCCTTAGTGCAGGTACTTCTTTAGATGAAGAGATGGTGAGCATTGAGCAATGAATTGGGCCAAACAAAAAAATTTCTTTTAAGTTATCTTGGAATTTAAGGAGTTTGGAATGATGCGGGACAAGAGGGGTTGTGAAATAAAAAAATCTAGAAAATAAGTTGTGACTGAGGACAGGGAAGCCCTCGGTGATTTTCTTTTCCTATTTCCCTTTTGTTTGTGCATTTTCTGTGTGGTAAGCTGCTTAGACCTTTAGTTGTTGCATGATTATATTGTCAATTTCTGGTGAAGCAACTTCATGGTCCTGGAAAACATATTATCTGAGGAAGAATTAACTTCTTCCGATGATAGGTTTAATAATCCGACCATGTAGTTGTGGATAATGGGAAGAGTTTGGAGGACTATAGATGCCAAATAATTGAACCTTCAGAATTCTGCTACCTGAAATGACTGTTTTATGGTTATAGAAGTTTTGTAGTGATGCCTTTGCATCTTAAGGCTGTTTTAAAGCACAGGAAGGAGAAGAAAAAAAGAAGGAGAAGGAGAATCGGATGTTTTCAGCAATAGGGTCCAATACTTGATGCCATGGTCAAATGCTGGGGCCTGCTATCAGAAGATTGCATGTTAGAGTTTTGATAGTAGCCTCTTAATGCAAAATGTCAAAGAGTATAGCTCTCTCCAAATTTTATCCAGAATGATCAAGTGTCTTTCTATTAGTAATACGATAATTAATGACACTGGGACTAGTTGTACGCAGTTTTGACTCGTCTAAACTAAATGCAGAAACATGATTTATATTGCTTGCTAAAAATTATTAGAAGAGCACAGATGTGCTAGGATACCTTACCAATTATTTGTGTGAGTTCTATATGTACATGCATTGGCACATTGTTTTTTTGTACTATTGAGCAGGTTTCTATGTCCTCCTGCTTCTTATACTGTGAAAGTCCCGACTTAGGATCTTGTTTTGTGCATCTTGATGACAATTTAGGTATCGGGCTGTGACCAGTGCATATTATAGAGGTGCAGTGGGGGCAATGTTGGTGTATGACATAACCAAACGTCAATCGTTTGATCATGTGGCCAAGTGGTTGGAGGAATTGCGGGATCATGCAGATAATAATATTGTTATCATGCTTATAGGCAACAAATCAGACCTGGGAACACTTCGAGCTGTACCTACTGAGGATGCCAAAGAATTTGCTCAGAAGGAAAACCTCTTTTTTATGGAGACATCAGCTCTAGAGGCCACTAATGTTGAATCAGCTTTCCTATCAGTGCTGACCGAGATTTATCGAGTCATCAGCAAGAAGGCCCTCATAGCGAATGAACAGGAATCTGGGGGTAGCTCATCACTTCTGAAGGGAACCAACATTGTCGTTCCTGAACAAGAGCCAGTATCTGGAGGAAGGAGTTTCAGTTGTTGCGGGACATCATAGGATAATTCCCTTTTGTGTTATACCATACAGCTTTTCCCTATTTATAGTTTCAGGTAATTTTCTGTTTATAGGTTCATGTAAGGCTCGTATTTCTACTTGTTTAAAATGACTAACGTTTCTCATTTGGCAGCAAATCATTGTGCTGCGCCTTCGGAATTTTGTATATCAAGCAATTCACACACGGAGATTTCCAGTTTGTGTAGCTCAAACTTGAAAAATGTTGAGACATGCATGAAACTACATCGTTGTAACCCATTATGATTACTTGTCTTGTTACTATTAACACTTCAGCTGATACTAGCAGCTAAAACAAAAAAGGTTTTTCATTACACAAAAAAAAAACATTCCCAATCGAAAACTCACTATGTTCTTGTGCTATTTTTGTTGATAGCACGTTATTATTTCGATTCTTGAATGATTTTTTTTTTTTTAATATTTAGCGTTTGCGGTGGTTGGATGGTGGTGGTCTTGTGAGCTACGTATCAAAGAAAATATTCTCCCCCTTCATTAGATTAAAATATTATCTATCGACTTGATACTATTCAGAAGTTAAATGAAAAAATATTTTTTATTGATTTATCTTTCAGTATTTATATGACACTTGAAAACAAGAGATTTTTTTTTTAATTTTATACAAAACAAATATACCCGTAATTACGAAGATAGTTTGCGTGGAGGGGATTTTGCGCCCGTGAGAAACACAGGCTAAATCACTTTATAAATACAAGACTAAAGCAGTTCATTTCATTCAGCTCAGAAACACAATATCAAAGGTCTTTGTCACGTCACGGGTGCTCTGCAGATCACTTCTCCTTTGAAATGATGGATTATATTTTAATTGCTTGGACTGTATGCATTTGTATTTTTCTCTGCCACCAATTGAGAGACTGTTACTTGAGCAGGGAATGTACTGTATGTGCTATTATTTTATTTATTTATTAATATAGATATTTTTATGGGCTATGAAATTAATAAATATACAAGGTTTTAGTGGTTTGGAGGGAATTTTAATTTATAATTCATTAAAAAATAAACTTAAAACATGGACTAACCCCTCGTGACATTCTTTTTGGACTGCTCCGGGGGTTTCCTGCAAAAGGAATGATATTTCTGTATTTTTGCCATTGCCAAGTCACCATACAGTATCCCTGTACATTACATTATTAGTTCTGGGGGCGTAAAACAAACCCGATGCCAGGCCTCCAACGGCATAGAAGGCGCGCAGATTGATTGAAAACCGACAGGTATGACCTTGGGCTCAAAGATTGATTGAAGATGATTTTGCAGTGGTTGATACTAGACAATTTTGTCCGTGGGTTCAACCTTTTTTTTTTTTTTTTTTAATGTTGAAAAATATACATTGCCAATACTTTTTCCTAGCAGAAACATTTTATCTGTACAGGGAATACATCCGGTTATTTTGACAGGTTAAAAAATAATTAAATTATTAGTAAAATATAGTTCAATTTAAAATAATTTTTTATATAAATATTAAGATGATAATATATTAAATTGATTTGGATCAATCCAGGTTAATCTGTCAATATGCATGTCAAGTCATGAAACCATTATAACCCTATAACAAAATCAAAACAAATTATAAAATTTAATTTTCAATAACCCTATATATATTTACATGTTGAGCATATAAATTTCTTTATTCATGGACAATTCTAAAAAAATACACTTTTTAAAAACATAAAATTGTGTCTTTACCCACAATTGATATTGCAATATCTTTAATCACAATTAAAAATAGTTTTGTTAGGACTTTAGTTTTTTTTTTTTTTTTGCTTTTTCAGGGGTTGCTCCAATGACAAATTAGTCAATTTAAATTAGGTTTATTCAGGTTATTACTATTTGAATATTTTTTTATGTTAGAAAAAAATTAATCACCACTAGCGCGAGCAAAAAAAATAAAATAAAAATATAGTACCCACTATATATATATATATATAAAAGAGTGTGAAGGTTAAAACGTTATTAATGTAAAATTAAAACGAGAACTTTAAAAGATCCAAAAACAGGAGAACTAATGCACGAAGTTAAGTGAATTTATACAGAACTTGAATAAAAATTATTGCAACTTTAAGACATATAAATGGAATATTAATGATTGTAACATTTAGCTTGCCAACATGTGTGGCGTCCATGCATGCATGTAATGGTAGATTTATTTATCGGATGAATTCAAAACCCATATCTGTCTTCTACAACAACAACAAATAAAATAAAATAAACCAATCCATTCATTTTTCTCATCAAGGAAAAATCTTCAGAAGATTTTGTTTTTTTTAACGGATCGGGAGGGAAATAGATTTTTTATTGCATTGCTTGAACACTTAGCTTATACAAGAAACCTCATATATCATACAATATTGTACAAGAGAGAAGGATTCAACGGCGTGCTCTTCACGGTGCGACGTTCGAGACTCCTTCGTTGACTAGAGAGGATCATTATTTAAAAAAAAAACAGTTGCTAATAAACAAGCACGTAAGCAAAAGTAATTAAGAACATGCACTTCCAGAGGTAAGGGGAAATAATTCTTCAATTTCTGGCTGTGAACTTAATATGGATGCCATCGCCAAATGAAATGATAGGGGTCCGAGAGACGTCTCCTCCCTTGACTTTGGTAAAACTGGCATTAAGAAAAAAAAACCCAGAGAGTTAACAAAAAGATCTGTCATGAATTTAACTTCCATGTTGTCACTGTTCAAGTATGAGTAGGAGTACGAGAAAAATCAACTCTACCTGTAACTAGTGACCAGGATATGCAGAAAAGTGGACAAGACCAGTTTGCTGTATTCTGCCCCAGCACATTGTCTTGTGCCGCCACCAAATGGCATGAAATTCTTGGAAATAGTAACTTGATCAAGGTCCTATTTAGCATTGCAGAAACAATAAAAAGAAAAATTCAGCAGTTATAAAAGCATGATTCTATTAACGTTATGGTAAATTGAATCTATATTAAGGTTTGACTTGGGAAATGGAGCGGTACCTTCCAGCGCCATGGGTTGAATGTAACTGGGTCCTTGTATGTATCAGGATTTAACTGAATAGCAGGGGTAACGATCATAACTGTCCACCCAGCTGGGACGGTGTATCCTGGAGATTTCTCAAAGAATCAATTGAAATGAACATTTTGGAAAAAGAAAGCGAAGAGATTTCTGAGTTAAGAACTGGCAGCTGCATACCTTTGACCTGGAAGTCTTTCAATGCCTTACGGAATAAACCAGGTGGGATGTTGGAGATTCTAAGTGTTTCATTGACAACCTGTGTATCATAATTAACATCGTGTGATTAAGAATATAAGTCATCTACCACAAAATAATGAAAAACACGTTTTTATTCCAAGACAAGAGGACCATATTAATTTTTAGGAAGCAGTGAATGATTGGTCATATTTCATAAGAAGATAACATTGTCTTATTACCGGAAAAAGAAAAAAAGGAAAAGAGATGTTAATGGAAAGTTGTTATACAAAAGGACAATTTTTTAGAATGTGGAAACTAACCATCTGTGTGAAAGTCATTGATCGGTACTCCTCCCATGTGAGGCCGGAGTTTGGATTTTCCCTTTTCTTCACAATTGCCTCATGCTCAGCCTGATCGATTAAATTACACAATTAGCGCGGGACATGGTGTGAATAGAGAGTGGTGGCATCTTCAAATTGAAAGCTTAAAATTCGATGCTATTAGGGTATGTATACGTACTCTCAATTCCTCAACTACTCGAGGGTTCTCTGTTAGAAACTTGAATGTAAGAGTTAGGGTGGTTGACATGGATTCAAAGCTGGCAAACAAGATCCCGAACATGAGTTGGGGGATGAAATCCTCCGTCAAGAACTTCTCAGTCTTCATATCATCAATGGCTTGATCAAGAAAATCTCCCCGACGCTTTGATGGGTCGTTGAGCCTCTCCATCAGTGTATCCTTGAGCATTTTCAACATCTTCTCTCGGTCCTGAATCAATAGAAAGTTATGTTATTGAATGGTCATTCCTGAGCAGTGACTACCAAATTTGAGCAAATCTCAAGGTTCAGGGACTCCTCTGTTTACCTGCATGCACTTGTGGAACGAAGTTCCAGGAATATTCAAAGGCAAGGAGATGAAACTGTTCAAGATCTTTGTGTAATTCTCACTGAGCTTCTCTTTTGAGTTCTCCGCATCATAACCAAATATTTTGTTTGCAGTAAAATTGAAAACCATCTACACAAAGAAAAGGCAGGTTAGGGTTAAGAAGACACCTGGGAAAATGTTCATCAATACCAGTGTACTGAAAATAAATAGTGCACTCACGACAGAGATAACTTGTTTGACGTCAACAGGTCCCTGAGAAGCCCACTTTGCCAAGTTGGTGTGAAGCATGTCTTCGATTTTAGGAAGCAATGATTCTTTAAGGCTCTCGACACCAAAGTGGTTCAAAGTTATGCTTCTCAAGTATTTGTGAACTGTACCGATTGCGTTCACCCTGGTTTCACCCTCGAGAGCGAAGAATTTGGCAAAGGAATCCAAATACCATAGCTCAACCAAGGTTCCTTCGTGTTGCAAGATGTACTTGTTCATTTCATAGTCAGTGGACACAATGATAGGCCTTCCAACCAAGCTGGTTTTAAAGATCGGTCCATACCTGAAACAGGGAGATTAATATGAATTTGTTAGTAGGGAATAAAGCAGGCAAGTATATATGATTTAGTTATGAAATAAGATGCTCTGTTTTTTTTTCTCTCGCAAACAATGGTAGCCAGCATATTACTTTTGCATCCTTTTCTTGACGAATGGATGAAGGTCTAGAGATTTTCCAGGAATGATGAACTGGAGAGTTTCTCCAATGAGGGGCCAGCCCATGGAACCTGGAGGGAGAACTCCTTCAATTTTTGGGGTTCTCCATTTGAAAAGCAGGTGAGTATAGTATATCACCACCAATGCTACAACAACCAATCCAATTGCCCACATCTTTTTGCTTGAACTCTCTCTCTCTCTCTCTCCCCCTCCCTCTTGAGCTAATGGACGTAAGCAAGAGAATGAAAGATAAGAGAGAATGTTAATGAAGAGGTGAATGAAGAATGGTGCGACTACAAAGCATTATATACAACTCCAGCTATGTGGTAATAGCATCTCCAAGTCAAATACTATTTAGAAAAGCCAAGTTGGAATATAGTTTTTAATAGAATAGATATATATATATATTTTTGTTTGTTTATGTATATTCCAATGAGAAAAAGATATTTATAAAAATTTATTATATTTTAATCTATTTAATACATAATTATTTTAATAATATAATATGACTTTGTTGTCCTGACGGGTCTAAAAATAATCTGGATGATTTTCAATTAATCCAATATTAAAGTATGAAATTAAAAAAATTATTGTTATTTATTTTTGGATCCCCACACAAAAATAAAAAAATACAAAAAAAAATTAAAAAATAATAGTAGTGAGAAAAGGATATTGGAATGCCCATAAAATGGCTAAAAATTGATCGAAGAGGTTCAAAAATACAAAGATTGAAATTTAACAGTATATTTTTGACTGATGAGAGCTATGTTGACAAAAAAAATTCAATTTGAAAAAAAAATCTAAAATTAGATTTTTATGGACTCAATTAAATTTTATTGAAGGTTTAATTGAATTTATGGAGGGTTTGATAGCAAGAAAAATTATTTTTAATTCAATTTGGTTTTTATTTGGAATAAATTAAAGTTCAGGGGTCAAATTATAATTTAGCCAAGGACTTGACTACAAAATTTCAAACTTGAGTGACCAAAATAAAAATGGTCATTTCGCATCCCAAAACGACGCCATTTCAAAGGACACTGTCCATCATCTTTTTCATCGCACCAGGGAACCATTTCAGCAGGAAGAAGAAGAAACAAGTAGCCGAAGTTGCCCACGATGCAATACGTTACTGAAATGTATCGCATTTATTCGGCTATAAAGCCAGAGAAAGAAACGCTGCGCCACGCCTGCTAAACGTCCACGAAAGAGTCGCCGACCGTTTTTCCTGCATTAAAGTCCATGCATGGTCGTCTCATTATCTGGAGGCGACCGCATGACATTCTCTGGCTATAAAAACCAGTGAAAGGCCATGACAAGGGAGAAAGGGCCGGGGGACAAAAAAGAGGAGAACAGTGGAGAAGAACTGAAAAAAACCAGGGGGGAACTGAAACAAAAATAAACCAGTAAAGAGAGAAGCAAACAAACAGAAACATGGACAAAAAAACTCACACACAGAAGAATACTAGGAGGGAGGAGAAGACAGAGACGAATGGGAAGGAACAATGCCGCAAGAAGAACAGAAAACAGAAACAGAGAGAACAGGAGACCAGAAACCAGAGAAGAAGCAAATAGAAAACAGAAAGAAAGAGAGGAGAATCGTCCAGCCATCGTCTTCAGCTTTGCCTCCCTGCACCAGGTAAGTTCTTTTCATTTTGTCTTTTGTAGTTACATAACACTGTGCAGAGGTAATTTTAATTACCTTTGCAATGTGCCTAGCATGTGTGATTAGTTCACGCATGTGAGCGTTAGTCAGCCAGTGACCCAGCCCACCTTAAAAGAAAGAGAAAAAAAAGAGAGATTTGTGGTTTTTTAGCGTATTTATTTAGAGGTTTTATTTTTATATTGTAAAAATATAAATTTGATATTAAAATATCTAATTTTCTATGAAATGTTGCATAAATATATATATCTGGAAAAAAATACTTTGTTTTCATACATACAGCCAAAAATAAAAAAAAATCATATTGTAGTTTCATACAACATAGAAAATTTCAAAAAAAAAAATGTCTTATCATGCATTTTCTGTTGTAATAACAAGTTCATTAAAGTCACGAGAACTAGGTCAATATTTAAAAAATAAAAAAATATTTTGTTTTCATTTGGTATCTAGGATTACAATCTTATACGTAAGACATACTCTTGATATTAAATAGAAATTTTTTTTTTGTTTTTATTGATGTTAGAGCAATTCGGTTTTCTTTACCTGATAAGATAAGGATCTCCTTACCGAGAAGAACTTTTCTTCTTTTTTTAAGAAGACATTAACAAGAAAACTTTCAAAATCTTTAAATCACATCAAACCATGAAGCAATTTACCTCAGGTAGAGTGCGTTAGAGGTGCTAATACCTTTCCTAGCCATAACCAGTCCCCTTACCCCTGAATCTCTAACAAAGACCAGCACACTCGGGTTTCCTAGTAACCCTGAATCAAATACTGGGTAGCGACTCCTAAGAATCAACAAACAAATATCGCCATCGACGTTGTGTGGGGCACATGCAACAAAAATAACAAAAAAATAACTTGAATCAACCCAGGTGAACTCGTTAAGTTTATGACATGGGTCATGAGACCAAGATAATCTCATAAAAAACAATCAAGAAGAACATAAATTTTAAAAAAATTCAAGGGAAAAAAAAACACTACTCAAAAGAATAGTATTTTAATATATGTATATGTATATGTATATATGCCCACGCGTTGTGGCGGGCTTATGAAGCAAATATGCTTGATGGTATTAAAATTGCGAACCAACGCTAGATAAGTAATAGAAAATGAAGGTGTGATGGAGCTAATATTTCATGAGGGAACGGTCACACAAATTAATTACCCTAACTTAAAATATAACACACAAGATAGTATATAGCAAACAAGGAGTTGATCACACGAGGAAGGTTCAAGTCAGATTTTTATGCTAGATGATATGCAATTTAGGAGGGGGGTTTGATGTTATCTAGGCTGAAGCAAAAAAAAACAGAAAACTATCAAGCGAAATTAAATAAAATCAGAAAATTATCAAGAAAACAAACCTTGGTTGTAAGTAAACATCCACTTACAGAAATCAGAACTCATCATAGAAACGAAACATCAATTTATATTCTAAATATTTATCTCTTCTTAACATTGGTTAGTTATACGGTGGAAACCATATAACTAACCCTAACCATCAAACAATCACATTGTCCGCACTATTAATTTAATTCAATGGCAGCGTTAAGAACTAGATAAGTTGATTAATCAAGAAAACATAACTGTTCATAGTCTATGTTTGATTTGATTGAATGTTCTCCCTAATATTAATAATATAGATCCGCCACAATTATTAAACTCAGTTGATTCATAAGTTCATATACCACAACTTCGGTTATGATATCAAACTTAGCAATAGATTATCTACAATAATAACTTAGAGTCCGCTCTAGCAATTAAAATAAACAATCATAGGAAAAATAAGCATAGGAGAACAAACATATTCATCATATAAACTGAAAAGAAAAGGTAAAATAGATCTCACAGTTCTTGAAATCCGAAGGTTTCTGTGTCCTTGCAACCAAGAAAAAGAGTTTAGCCTTGCATGTTTGTTGAACAACTAATCCAAAAGAAAGAAGAAAACATGATTTCGAGTTTGTGGAGGAGAAGGGGTTTTTATCTCTCTTGGCTGGCTGCTCTCCTTCTCTTTTTTTCATTCTTTTTATATCCTAGGAAACCCTAGTCTCTATTTTAAAAAATAGTCATCCTTTAAGTAGACAGTTTACATTTAAGTACTTCAATAACTATTTTCCAAAAAAGGAGAAATAGTCTTGCATGAAATTTTCAATCTTTGACTTAGAGGAGCTAAATTGCTGAAATAAAAACTTGGATGCTTCGGGACGTAATTTAGACTCGTTTCTTCATAAAACCTGTTTGTCGGTAGAATTCATTTGTCATCTTAGAAAAATCATATCTCACTCATATGAGATCATTTTTTGCTAAACTTGGTAAGTGGATAGGTCTTTGAGTCAAGAATCCAGTAAAATTTAGTTTGCATCAAATGGACTTTTGTAGCTTAAGATATTCAAGTTGAAATGACCATATATCAACACTGGTAGATTGCGAGATTTGACTTTGAAGGCTGCGATTTCCATGCTCTTCCTTATTTTATTTTCTTGCCTTAGATGTCCAGAAAGGTATGAATGATAACTTTTTAATGCCACTGTAATCACTTCATTTTGACCTCTAGAGCTTATGCTCTGCACAAAACATCGACTGAAGGTCAAATCTGTCAATTACCTTCAATTTACTTCTTTTTGCATCTTTCATCCAAAAGTGCATTCAAAACATAAAACAAAGAATTCCAATTTACTCATTTTTTCATCTTTCATCCGAAAGTGCATTCAAAACATAAAACAAAGGATATCAAGGCATTACACACACACACACACACACATACACACACACACACACACATATAACATAGGCAAAACACTAGTTAAATGTGGGTGAAACTATCGAATAATATATTTGCATTAAATACCCTCATATTTAGCTCTTGCTCGTCCTCGAGAAATGATAGATAAAATCAAATTAAAAATAACTATGACCAATCTCTTAATCTCCCATCAATGTCCAAGAATATATGCATTAGCAAGCATAGTTATTAAACCTGGACCGGCCCGGCGGGTTGACTTAGTGGCTGGACCGGTCCGGGTTTGTTAAAAGACCGGCCGGTGCAATGACCTGGCCAAACCCGGTCAACCTATGACCCGGGCGAACTTGGATGAGACCTAGTGTTTTTGTTTTTCAAAATGTGGTTTTTCTCCTATACACCTCTTTTTTCATATTTTTTGTCACACGTATGCGGTGTTGCGACGATCGTCCACCCTCAAGGTAAATGTAAATGGTCTATCTGGCAAATGTGAGAGACAAGGAATTCTTGTCTCTTATCAGTAAAATGGAATGGGAGTCGCCACTTAGTATTTTGGTCACTAGGAACCCAAACTGGTCTTAGAGATCGAGTACGAAGACTGGTTGCGTAAAGGGAAGGTATTAGCACCCCAACTACGCCCTACCTAAGGTAAGCTGCATTGTTTTGTTGACTGATAAAATCTAAAGTCTTGTTGTTGTTTCTAATTGTCGGTCTGTCTACGGTTTAAGAAAATTCCTTCTATGTAAAGAGATCCTTATCTTATCGGGTAAAAACCTAACTGTTCTAGCGTCCAAAAAAAGAATTTAATATCCTAAATATGTATTACGTGCAATGTCGTACCCCAGATTCTAAAAGACAAACAAATTAAAATTTTTGTTGTTTTTGAAATTTTGGCTAATGTTCTATTGACTTTAATAAACTGGTTATTAAAACCAACATGCATGCTAAAACATTGTTTTTTGGTGTATGAAAATCACACATGATTTTTTAGCTTTGAGACACTTGGCTGTATGCACAAAAATATTTTTTTCTTTTTTCAAATTTTTTTTGGTTGGCGAAAACAGGGTATTAAAATACTAGATTTATATTTTTACGGTACGTTTAATTGGAATGGGCCAGCTCTTGCCCAACATAAAAATGGGCCAGCACTAGCCCAAAAATTATAATTAGCTGGTTACTGTGCACAACACAGTAACCACCTAATTATTTTCATGTTTTGCATGCAAATGAAAGCAAAGGGAGACGGAGCAGAGAAGGGGAAGAAGGAAGAAGAGAGAGGCTGGGAACTAACTTGCGGTGGCTGCTGTGGAGGCTCACGGCGGTGCTCGCTGGTGGCGGTGGTTCCAAGCGGCGCTGCTATCGGTGGTGGTAGACGGTTTCTTCCCCCTGTCTTCCCCTATTTCTCTTTCTGTTTTTTCTTTTTTTCTTCTCTTGTTCTTCCTTCCTTTCTTCCTCTTCGGGTCTTTTTTTTTTTTCTTTCTCTCGATCTTTCCCCCCTCTCCTTTTTGTCCTCTTCTTTTGTGCTCTCCCCTTTTGTATTTATAGGTAAAATATAGGGGGGAGAGAGGCAGGGGCGGCCACTGTGCAGCCGCCCCACAACCGCCCAAAGGGTGCATCCCCTCTGTTTTGCTTTACCCCGTGATAGGCCACGAGTCAGAACTAAGGTAAGTAAGGTGTTTTGGGTTGGTGTCTTTTTGGTGGTTTTGGAGAAAGAGGGAACGAGCAAAGCAGGGGAAAAATGTCTTTTTCTTCCCTTGCCTTGCGCGTCTAGGGGAAGAAGAAAGGCTACAGTGCCGTTCAAAACAGCACCATTATGGGCTTTTCCTTTTTTTTAATGAATAGTGTATGAAACGACATCGTTTTGGACAAAACACGATGTTTCATTTAAAAGAAAAAGGCGGCAAAACGTGTCAGAGTTCACATTGGTCCTCAATTTGTGATTTATTCAATCGAGTCTTCAATTGCAATTTTGATTTAAAAATCAATGCAATTGCATTCATACCAAAGAGCAAACAACGGCCCTAAAGTTGGCCACCTTTTTCACTTTGGTCCTTGGTCTTGAATTTATGCAATTTGACCCTCAATTGATCAATAAACTTCTAATTTCTTCAATTTGGCCCCTGATTCGGTTTAATTGCAGCCCCTCTATTTATGCATGTTTTTCATTTTGGTCCTTGGTTTCAGATTTCTTCAATTAAGTCCCTAATTGGCCATCAAACTTCAATATTTATGCAATTAAGTCCCTGATTTGACCGAATTAACTCTCAAAAATTATAACTTGACCCCAGAACTTTAATTTCTTCCAATTAAAGCCCAAATTAATTTCAAAATCAATTTTTCTTGTAATCAAACCCTCTATAAATTCAATTAAACCTTCAATAAAATTTAATTGAGTCCATAAACATCTGATTTTGGACTTATCTTCTTCAAATTGAATTTTCTTTGTCAACAGGGCTCTCATCAAGCAATAAAATACTGCCAAATTTTAATCCTTTTTTTTTTAACCTCCTTAACTAATTTTTAACCATTTTTTGAGTGTCCTGGCATCCTCTTTTTACTGTTATATATTTTTTTGATAATATTTTTTAATTTTTTTTGTATTTTATTTTTTTTGAAGAGAGAAAAATGTGAATTGGGGAATAACCCAAAAATAGGTTATGACATTTTTTAAGTTGGTTATTAACACTTTTTAAAGTTCACTTCATAAATATTAGAAAAGTGTTTTATTTTTTCAATGTGAGATTTGAAACCCTTTAGTATATATATTCTATGTTTCCAAGAAAAAATTTATTTTTTCAATGTGGGATTTGAAACCCTTTCGTATATATACTCTATGTTCACAAGAAAAAAGGTTATGTTTGTTCAATGTGGGATTTGAAACCCAAGAAACAAAGTTATTTTTTCAATGTGGGATTTGAAACCCAAGAAACAAAGTTATTTTTTCAATGTAGGATTTGAAGTTGTTTCGTATATATACTTTATGTTCACAAGAAAAAAGTTATGTTTTTTCAATGTGGGATAAAAAAATTTTTGGTTTAAATACTTCAACTTAAAAGGATACCATAATATCTTTTCATCGTGGGATTTGAAGCCTTTTAGTATATATTCTATGTTCACAAGAAAAAGTTATGTTTTCAATGTGGAATCTGAAATCCATTAGTATATATACTCCTATATTCCAAGAAAAAAGTTATTTTTTTAATGTGGGATTACAAGTCATTTCATATATATACTCTATGTTCACAAGAAAAAAGTTATGTTTTTTTAATGTGGGATAAAAAACTTTTTGATTTAAATACTTCAACTTAAAAGGATAACATAATATCTTTTCAATGTGGAATTTGAAGCCCTTTAATATATATATATATATATTTTTTATGTTCACAAGAAAAAAATTATGTTTTTTCAATGTGGGGTAAAAAAACTTTTTAAAATATTCTTTTAAACTTTATTATTTACAATATGTATAACCTATATTTACATGGATTTTTTCTTAATTTTTTCATATGAAATATTAAAAATTTAAATAATTTTTTTAATTTTTTGGGTTTGATCCAGGTTGACCCGAATTGACCCGGGTTGACTCATGAAACCCGGGACACGGCCCCTTAGCCGGGTCAACCCTCAAGCCGAGTTTAATATCTATATTATAAACAAGAATTTAATCAAGAAGGATAGAGAGTGTAGGTTTTCATGAAGTCATTTACATGCAAACTTTAAAACTCAATTAATCATTGGGATTTAAATGAAATCTATGTCATGTCAAAGTAATAGGTCCTCTTATTGATATATACTCCAACACTCACGTGTTTAGGACTTATGTATTTAAATCTTTCAAATTCAATCAATGAATATGTTCTACTATAAGCTTACTCTTCAATCTCATCTCCATTGCTAACATATTATAAGCAATGCATGAATTAAAATGTATTATTTTCTGGTTATAATGGGGCTAAGGTTAAGGTTAGGTAAAAAAAAATAAAAGAAAATATTCAAACTAAAAAAAGTGGAGCATTCTGAAAAATAATATTTCAAACAAGATGTTCCATCAAAGCGCATAAATTTTCCATCTTTAAGCACCAATGTTTAACTTCTTTTGATTTCAAGCTCCATCAACATAGAATCTTAAGAACATAAAGGAACACTTTTCTTTTCTTTCTTTTCTTTTCATTTTTTTCTATTCTTTTCTTTCACCTTTGACAAATTTGCCTATCTTTTCATCAAACATCATTTATTCTTTCATTTCATATAATTTCCAACCATAATTCCATGAGATATCACAAGTATATGCTCTATTAATCCTTGGCTAGGGAAAAAGAGGAAAACATATAAAAAGTTAAGATTTATACATGGATAAAGCAAATAAAAGATAAACAAGCTCAAAAGGGGCTCACTAATGATAATATGCTTTCGGTTGGCTTTTTGGCTAAAGTGGTTAAAATTACTAATGCCTTTATCATCTTCATGTATAGTATATATATAATGCGAATGTAATCTCAACAGGATATGAAGCAAGTTCTAGAGATACATATCATTGAAAGAATGCACAATCAAAGAATATAATATTGAAGGCTCAAAAGCTTGCATTGGTATAACACTATAAAGTCAACATGACATATTTTCAAAGTCAATCCCTAAACCAATTAAACATTAAAAGTTGCATGCACACTCATTCATTCGATTTATATCTTCATCTACCTCAGTTAATTCTCATACATAGTACTCATATTCTCATAAACCAATGGGAGTTTAAAAAGATCAAACATAGATTTTTTTTTGAAAAATAACAAAGAAAACCAAAATTCTCTTGATACCCCCACACTTTAAACACAACATTGTCCTCAAAGTTGAAATAAAAGAAAAGGAATATAAGAGAATGACAAAAATAAAATAAAATGCGAAAAATAAAAGATAAGGGAAAAAGAAAGCAAATCTGATTTTTTTTTTTATTTTGTGCTGGGTTGCCTCCCAGAAAGTGCTTTTGTTTTATGTCATTAGCTCGACATATGGCACGCTCATTCTTCATAGATTGGTTCAGCTAACTCCACATAAGAGGTGAGTTCTGCCGTCCAATCTTCATAGAAAGGTTTCAAGCAATGCCCATTGACCTTGAGCACATTGTTTGTTTCTAAATTTGTAATTTCAATTGCACCATAAGAAAAAAATATTAGAAACAACAAAGGGTCCAATCCAACGAGAGCGCAACTCTCCAGGAAAAAGTTTCAAATGCAAATGATAAAGGAAGACTTTGTCTCCAACATGAAACTCTTTTCTCGTAATCATTCGGTCATGAAGACTCTTAGTCTTTTCTTTGTAAATCATTGCTTTCTCGTAAGCATCATTCCATATCTCTTCTAACGTGGTTCTAATATTTTTGAGTACCAAAAGGATAGGTGCCACCCATTTGCTGTCCATGATGGGATAAATGGCTCCTACATCATGAAGGACAGTTTGCAAAGCTTGCAAAGTCAATGCTGATTGGTGCACGTTTTGGGGAATACAAATGTGCCTCTCTATCTTTTCTATCTCCGTAAAATCATAGTCATAACTCAAAGCCACACTTAATCCATTCTCAGAGTCAAAATAAAAAACTTGCTGCACACACTTATCAACTTGGTCATAACATGTGATAGAATAAACATTGCTATAAGGATATTTCATTGCATCATGAAAATTAAATTAAATTTTTTCATCTCCTACCTCCATAAACAAAGTATCCTTACCACAATCAATCTTTGTATTGATAGTTTTCAAGAATGGTCTCCCAAACAATATAGGATGTTGTTTGAAGAATCACAAGAGTCATGTTTCATATCAAGAATATAAAGTCGCATGGAATAACCAAACTATCAATTTTGACTAGGACATCTTCTATCACATCAAGTGGATAAACAAAGCTACGATCCGCAAGTTGTATTACAATACTCGTTTTATTCAAAGGCTTCAGACTAAGAGAAATATAAATATGTTTAGGTATAACACTAATGGATGCACCTAAATCGTATAAGGCCCTTTTAAAACTAGCATTACTAATAACACATGGGATAATAAACGCATCTGGGTCTTTTTGCTTCAAAGGCGTATTCTTTTAAACAACAGTAGATATAACTTCACCCATACTTATCGTCTTATGACCTTTCAGCTTCAAAGCTGTCTTGGTAGTACACAACTCCTTCAAGAATTTAGCATACTTGGGAATTTGCTTGATAACATCAAGCAAAGGAATGTTGAGTTTCACTTTCTTGAAGACCTCTAAAATTTCATTTTCTTTATCATCTTTCTTTGACCTAGAAGAATTCATAGGAAATGATGGAATTGTTTTAAAACTGGAATTCAATGAGTAAGGATTTACCTTTGGAGTGTTGGTCGTTGTTTTAGTTTGGAAGGAGGAGGATGTTTCTTCTTTGTACTTAATTCAGTTTCTAGCTTTTCTTCTTCCTCCATCTCAATTTGTTTCGACCTTTGCTCTTCAAGTTCTTTCCCATTTCACAGCATGATCGCACTAACATTCTCTTTTGGATTCAATGCTTGGGAGGGCAATTTTCCATTCATTTGTGCTTCAAATTTTCCTACACTTGAAGCTACTTGCCCCATTTGTTTCTCTAAGTTGTGAATGCGTGACCTTGTTTCTCGTTGAAAAGACATGACATTTTGTTGCAAGGTCACCGTGTTAGAAGCCAAGGTTTTCATCATCTAACAAAGATCATCACTCGATGACCTCATAACATTGGAATTTATGACTACAGGGGGCTGTCTTGCTTGATAATTTTGTTGGGACTGAAATTCATGGAACTGTCGGTCTGGATTGCTTTGTTGAAGTGGGTTCCCACAACGTAAGTTAGGATGATCTCTCCATCCGAGATTGTATGTGTAGGAAAAGGGACATACTTATGCTGAGGGTGTCCAATGCTCCATCAATTGCATTAGCTTGTTCAATGTAATCTTCTTGTATTGTTGGGCACATATCCGAAGCATGTCCTTGTAAGGAGCATATGCTACAAACTTTCTCCTACTATACATTTCCATAAGCCAAAGAACGCACAAGAGAAGTGAGATCATTAATTTTATTCTCAAGGTTAGAAATACTTACCTCATTTACTCGTTTGCTTGAGAAGTCTCCACGGGTGCCAAATTATTTCGAGTTGGTTGCCATATTTGAGATCAATTAGCATGCAGCCTCAGGTGTCTTATCTACTAATGCCCCTCCACTTGCCACATCAATGATATTGTGGTAGTATGTATCAGTCCTTTATAGAAATATTGAATGAGCAACTGTATCTAATGATGAGGGCATTGAATGCACAGTTGCTCAAATCTTTCCCAATACTCAAAGAGTGTCTCCTCATGAGATTGTCGAATCCCACATATTTCTTTCCTTATGTTGCCAACTTGAGATGCTGGAAAATATTTTTCAAGAAAAATCTTCTTCATGGCATTCCATGTTCCAATGGAACCTGGGAGAATAAAGAAAAACTATGCCTTTGCTGCCCCTTTTAAAGAGAAAGGGAAAGTTTTCAACTTCACCTATTCTTCATCAACTCTGTTCGGTTTCATGCCAACACAAACCACGTGGAACTGCTTGAGATGAGTATGAGGATCTTCTTAGGTAAGTCCATTGAATATTGGCAGTAAATGTTTAAAACCAGACTTGAGCTCGAAGTTGACATTATTGTCAATGTTTACATTTAAGTACTTCAATAACTATTTTCTAAAAAAAAAAGAAAAACAAATAGGCTTGCATGAAATCTTCAAGATTTGACTTAGAGGAGCTAAATTGCTGAAATAAAAACTTGGATGTTGGTTTGGATGCTTCGGGACGTAATTTGGACTCGTTTCTTCACAAAACCTATTTGCTGGCATAATTCATTTGTCATCTTAGAAAAATCATCTCTCGCTCATATGAGATCGTTTTTGGTTGAACTTTGGTAAGTGGAAAAAATCATAAAAAAAATCAAAACAAAAAAAACTAAAAAAACTAAACCATGTAAAGAAACATTGTAGAAATCCACAATATTTTATGAAGGAAGCTATAGTTGTAATTCACAATCAATTTAATATTAACAAATAAAATTGACAAAAATAATTTTGGAAAAAATCATTAAAAAAGCAAAAACCATATGAGAAAACACTATAGAAATTCACGGTGTTTTAAAAAAAAAAACATCAAAGTTAAATTCTCAACCAACTCAATATTAAAAAAATAAAATCGATAAAGATAATTTTGGAAAAAATCATAAAAAAACTAAAACTATGTGGAAAAACACTGTAGCAATCCACAAAGTTTTAAAGAAAAAAACTACAAAGTTAAATTCTCAACCATCTCAATATTAAAAAAATAAAATTGACAAAGATAAATTTGGAAAAAATCATTAAAAAAACAAAAACCACGTGTGGAAACACTGTAATAATCCACGGTGTTTTAAAGAAAAAAAAGCTAAATTCTCAATCAGTTAATATAAAAAAATAAAATAAAATAAAGATAATTTTAGAAAAAATCATTAAAAAAACCATTTGGGGAAACACTTTTGCAATCCACAGTGTTTCAAAGAAAAAAACTACAAAGATAAATTCTCAATTGGCTCATTATTAAAAAAAATCGACAAAGATAATTTTAAAAAAAATCATTAAAAATAACAAAAAAAATCATAAAACAAAAAAAATGAAAAAAAAACCTAGTGGGAAACACTATATACACTATAGCAATTCATAGTGTTTTGTGAGAAAAGCTATAGTGTTTTCCCCACATGTTAACAAAAAACAAAAAACAATCTAAAAACAAATCAAGTAGGGAAACACCATAGCAATCCACAGTGTTTTGTAAGGAAAGTTACAGTTGTAATTCTCAACCAGTACATTATTAAAAAAATAAAATCAATAAAGACAATATTGAAAAAAATCATTTAAAAAACCATGTGGGGAAACAATATAGCAACCTAAAGTGTTTTAAAGAAAAAAACCACAAAGCTAAATTCTCAATCATCTCAATACTAAAAAAATAAAATCGACAAGGAGAATTTTGGAAAAAATATTTGAAAAAAAATCATAAAAAATTGTAAAACCAAAAAAGCAACTAAAAAAATCATAAAAAAACAAAAAAACCATGTAGGAAAATAGTGTAGCAATCCACAATATTTTGTGAGGAAAGCTATAGTTATAATTCTCAACCAACTTATTATTAAAAAAGTAAAATCGACAACGATAATTTTGAAAAAAAATCATAAGAAAAATAAAAACTATATGGGGAAACGCTGTAGCAATCATCGTTTTAAAGGAAAAAACTACAAAGCTAAATTCTCAACCAGCTCATTATTAAAAAAATAAAATCAACAAAGATAATTTTAGAAAAAATCATTAAAAAAATTATAAAAAAACAAAAAAAAACAAGTGAGAAACACTATAACAATCCATAATGTTTTGTAAGGAAAGCTATAGTGCTTTCCCCACATGTTAACAAAAAAAAAAAACCATATAGGGAGACTCTATAGTAATCCATAATGTTTTATGAGGAAAGTTAAAGTTGTAATTCTCAACCAACATATTATTAAAAAAATAAATTGAAAAGGACAATTTTGGAAAAAATATCATTAAAAAAAACATCATGTGGGGAAACACTATAACAATTCATGGTGTTTTAAAGAAAAAAACCACAAAGCTAAATTGTCAACCAACTCAATATTTAAAAAAAAATCGACAAAGATAATTTTGAAAACAATAATTAAAAAAGCAAAAAAAAAAATCATAAAACAAAAAATATAATAAAAAACAAAAAAAAAGGTCATGTAGGGAAACACTGTAGCAATTCACATTGTTTTGTGAGGAAAGTTACAGTTGTAATTCTCAATCAGCTTATTATTAAAAAAAAAATCGACAAAGATAATTTTGAAAAAAATCATTCAAAAATTTCAAATGGGAAACACTGTAGCAATCCATATTATTTTAAAGAAAAAAAACTACGAAGCTAAATTCTCAATCAGCTCGATATTAAAAAAATAAAATCGACAAAGATAATTTTCAAAAAAATCATTAAAAAAAGTGGAAAAAAAACATAAAAAATCATAAAAGAAAAAAAGAAAAGAAAAGGAAGAAACAAAAAAAATTATGTAGCAATCTACAATGTTTTGTGAGGAAAACTACATTTGGAATTCTGAACCAGTTCATTATTAAAAACATAAAATTGACAAAGATAATTTTAGAAAAAAATCATTAAAAAACACCATGCGAGAAAAAACTTTAGCAATCCACAGTATTTTTTAAAAAAAACTACAAAGCTAAATTTTCAACAATCTCAATATTAAAAAAAAATCGACAAAGACAATCTTGAAAAAAATCATTAAAAAAAACTCATGTGAAGAAACATTATAACAATCCAAAGTGTTTTAAAGAAAAAAACTACAAAGCTAAATTCTCAACCAGCTCAATATTAAAAAAAATTAACAAAGATAATTTTGGAAAAAATCATTAAAAACAAAAAACAAAAAAATCATAAATTAAAAAAATGAAATAAAAAATATCATTAAAAAAAAAACAAAAAAAAACCATATAGGAAAACAATGTAGCAATCCACAATGTTTTGTGAGGAAAACTACAGTTGTAATTCTGAACCAGCTCATTTAAAAAAAAATCGACAAAGATAATGTTGGAAAAAATCATTAAAAAAAATCATGTGAGAAACACTGTAACAATCCACAGTGTTTTAAATAAAAACTCTATGAAGTTAAATTCTCAACACGTTTAATATTAAAAAAATAAAATCGACAAAGACAATTTGAAAAAAAATCATTAAAAAAAACCAATGTGGGGAAACATTGTAACAATTCAAATTGTTTTAAAGAAAAAACCTACAAAGCTAAATTCTTAACCAGTTCAATATTAAAAAAATAAAATCAACAAAAATAATTTTAAAAAAATCATTAAAATTTTTTTATAAAACAATAAAAATCCTTGTAGGGAAACACTAGCAATTCATTATGTTTTGTGGAAAAAAAATAAAATTGCAACATTAAGACATATAAATGAAATCTTAATGATTGTAACATTTAGCTTGCATTGTGTGTGCGTGTGTGGCGTCCATCTAATGGTAGATTTATTTATTGAATGAATTCAAAACCCATATCTGTCTTCTACAACAACAACAAATAAAATAAAATAAACCAATCTAATGGTAGATATTTCATTTTTCTCATCGAGGAAATATCTTTAGAAGATTTGTTTTTTATTTAAAGAATGATATATGTAAACATCATGGACATAACTTTAAACCCTCTCGGCTTGGAAGAACTTGAATATGGAGAAGACTTGCGGGCATAGCCATAGTCCTTTGCCAATTTTTAATTAATGGTATCAAATATCAGTGAAGTAAAAGAGACGCCAGAGAATATTGCATGCTCTGGTTAAGATAGCTTGCATTTCTGAAAAAGCTGGATCGGGAGGGAAATAGATTTTTTATTGCATTGCTTGAACACTTAGGTTATACAGGAAAGTTCATACATCATACAATATTTTACAAGAGCGAAGGATTCAACGGCGTGCTCTTCACGGTGTGACTTTTGAGCTCCTTCGTTGACTAGAGAGGATCATTATTTTTTTTAAAATAAAAGTTGCTAATAAACAAGCACATAAGAAACGGTAATTAAGAACATGCACTTCCAGAGGTAAGGGAAAATAATTCTTCAATTTCTGGCTGTGAACTTAATATGGATGCCATCGCCAAATGAAATGATTGGGGTCCGAGAGACGTCTCCTCCCTTGACTTTGGTAAAACTGGCATTAAGAAAGGAAAAAAACAAAAAAACAAACCCCAGTGAGTTAACAAAGAAAGCTGTCATGAATTTAACTTCCATGTTGTCACTGTTCAAGTATGAGTAGGAGGACGAGAGTGAGAGAAAAATCAACTCTACCTGTAATTAGTGACCAGGACATGCAGAAAAGTGGACAAGACCAGTTTGCTGTATTCTGCCCCAGCACATTGTCTCGTGCCCCCGCCAAATGGCATGAAATTCTTGGAAATAGTAACTTGATCAAGGTCCTATTTAGCATTGCAGAAACAATAAAAAGAACAAATTCAGCAGTTATAAAAGCATGATTCTATTAACGTTATGGTAAATTGAATCTATATTAAGGTTTGACTTGGGAAATGGAGCAGTACCTTCCAGCGCCATGGGTTGAATGTAACTGGGTCCTTGAATGTATCAGGATTTAACTGAATAGCAGGGGTAACAAGCATAACTGTCCAACCAGCTGGGACGGTGTATCCTGGAGATTTCTCAATGAATCAATTGAAATGAACATTTTGGAAAAAGAAAGCGAAGAGATTTCTGAGTTAAGAACTGGCAGCTGCATACCTTTGACCTGGAAATCTTTCAATGCCTTACGGAATAAACCAGGTGGGATGTTGGAGATTCTAAGTGTTTCATTGACAACCTGTGTATCATAATTAACATCGTGTGATTAAGAATATAAGTCATCTACCACAAAATAATGAAAAACACGTTTTTATTCCAAGACAAGAGGACCATATTAATTTAAGAATATGGAGACTGACCATTTGTGTGAAAGTCATTGATCGGTACTCATCCCATGTGAGGCCGGAGTTTGGATTTTCCCTTTTCTTCACAATTGCCTCATGCTCAGCCTGATCGATTAAATTACACAATTAGCGCGGGACATGGTGTGAATAGAGAGTGGTGGCATCTTCAAATT
>Ga0325411_1001525_pt1 | contig 25861 bp, 21 predicted proteins | sample PopdelMetagenome_13_FD_206181 | JGI IMG/M metagenome (GOLD analysis project Ga0325411, IMG submission 206181) | Populus deltoides microbial communities from Bellville, Georgia, United States - Xylem-PdIQD-R4 | ecosystem: Host-associated > Plants > Phyllosphere > Stem > Wood/Secondary xylem... | reverse complement strand
GACCGTGTAGTAGAGGACCCTGAAGAATATACTCGGTGTTTACGATACGAACCAAAGGGAAGAAGGGATCTTTTGCTATACTATAATAAGTTTGCTTCTGAATCGAAAGTAATTAAGAGAGTGTTTTTAACAAAAAAAATTGTTCTTGTTCTTGCTTATCTTGTTCTTGTGGTTAGAAGTTTCTAATAACTGATTTTTATTATATTTTTTTAGGGTTTTGATATTGATTGTCCTCCTCCACCTGGCTACTGTTGGGCATACCCCATGGATCTTAATGACTCTTCTCAACTTGAAGCAGTCAACAGAATGGCCAAATTTTCTGTTGAATATTACAACACAAAATATAAGGAAAAGGTAAGGGCAGCAATTAGGGGATTAGTTCTTGATAATTGAATTGAATTTGCGTTATTAATTCTTAATTTTTCTTGTTGCAGGGAAAAATGATAGAGTTTGTTCTAGTTCATCATGCAAATTTCTGCAGATCCCTTCACGGTGTGTACTACATAACTTTATTGGCTAAAGACCTTATTAAGGATGATGGTGACGAGATAACTTATCAAGCTAAGGTGATCCACGATGATATTCGATCAGGAGATATATAGATGTGGAAATTTTTAGGCCAAAAACAAACCCCAGTAAAAAAATATATAAGATTAAAAAAAATGGTGATGATGTTGAAGAGGAGGAGGAGGAGGAGAAAACTGAAAGGAAATACTGGGTGGTTGAGTTGGACGATGGCTGGGACGTCTATCATGTAGTTGGAGGCGAACCTGATGAATATACTCGGCGTTTGAAATACCTTGAAAAGGAAGAAAGGGATCTTTTGGTGCACTATTCTGAGATTTATTGCGCATCCGATGCAATTACGATACTTTTTTAACAAACAAATTCTTGTTGTTCTTGTTCTTGTGATTTGAAGTTTCTCATAACTGATCGATATTATTTTATTTTTTTAGGGTTTTGATCTTGTTCGTCCTCCTCCACCTGGCTACTGTTGGGCATCCCCCATTGATATTAATGACTCTTCTCAACTCGGAGTTGTCAACAGAATGGCCAGATTTGCTGTCGAGTATTACAACAAAAAATACAAGAGAAAGGTCCAAGTGCAGCAATTTGGGCAGTAGTAATCGACAATATGGAGTTGGATTTGCGCCGTGTATTGATTCTTAATATTTGTTGTTGCAAAAAAGATGGAGTTTGTTCGAGTTCATCATGCAAATATCACGAGAGCATGTCGTGATGCTTACTACATAACTTTACTGGCTAAAGACCTGATTAAGGAAGATGATGACGAGGAGAAAGCTTATCAAACTAAGGTGGTCCATTGGGAGTTTCTATCAGGAGGCGAGAGTATATATGTTGAAATTTTTAGGCCAAAAGCAAACCCCAGCAGTCAAGCTATTATATAATCAGTCAAGCATGTTTTGATGTGGCCATTCTCTAATTAATGGCTGTCGCTTATTGCTAATAATACTATCAATTATCATAATAATAATAATAATAATAATTATTATTAAAAAAAAAAAAAGCCTTTCATGGCAGTCTTCCTGAACTTCATTTGTCTCCAGTTACTTTGCATGAAAGCAAGACTTGCAAACGTAAGCAAGCAACACAAGTTCTAATTAAAATCAGGAGGGGCTTCTTCTTTAATTAACTGTGTCTTGGTCAATGAATTAATCAAACACAAAAGCACGTCGTTGCCAGGTTCCATATATGGTGTAGAATACGGAGGAGGGATCACAGAGGGAGCTGCAAGACGTAGAGAGGGGCAGTAGAAGAGGTAGGATTTCTCCCAAGTAATTAATAAAATTATTGAAAATTTGAAATAGCTAACCCAATATTTCTGTACACACACCCTAGGCCCCAAGAACAGTACGGCTTCTTCAAAATACAAAGTCCATATATAGCAATACATATATAAACAAATCATCTCTCCCTAGCTCTACGACAGAGAGCGATAATGAAGAAAAAATAAGAAGAAAATCACTTGTCCCACCTGTTCAGTGTCCTAAATATCAACATTTTAACGTCTGAGGTACGCCGAAAAAATAGCAAGAATAACTATCTCGACTTGTAAGAACTCGGCTTCAAGGTCGACAACGTAAGAGCGTTGTTATAAAAACAGCATAAGTTCTTAATTGGTACTAAATCCAAACCTTTTTCGCATCTAAAAATCAAATGAAACTGCAACGAAATTAAAGCCAAGATCATTCACAGGGCGAATAAGTTCTCTTCCGCAATAATACTAACAAGGCAAAACTCAAAATGAAGCCTTTCCACCCCCAATAAATAATGGAGTACTGAACGTGGATCATCGATCCTGGTTTTACATAAATTCTGGTATGCAAAGACAATACTATGACAATGCAATCTTTGCTTTTCAAATAATACATGTCCCCTTCTAATATTCTACTTATGTCTTATGAATGAAGCTAGCAGGATTTTTCATAATTCAACTTCACAATCTCTTGGTAAAAATGAAATTATGGTCTCTTTATTATATACAGCTGACCCGCTCACACCACAATTATATTTTGTTGTTGATGATATTTGTTCAGTAATCCCGATGATGATGATCACTACTAGAAAAATTAAAAACGCATGAAATATTCTTCAATTGCTAGAACTCTGGGTCCCCTTTGCATCGGCATTGAAGAGGGTGCGAGAACTAAAGCCTCAGTTTGACAACATCAAAAGACAACGGAGGGAAAGCAACAAGTACAAGAAGGAATGCATAAACGGCTTCCTGCTCTATCGCCTTGAGGGTGTTGGCAGTGTTTTGACAGCTTCGATTGACCTGACTTCAGGGCTTGGAATCCTGTACGTGTATGATTTATGCTGCAAACACAATGAGGTGGTTTACTGAACTGGAGCAATATGGTGGTTACATTTCTATTTGGCCCTGTATACCATGAGGCTGCTGAATCTTTGCTTGTGTTCTGAATGATTGCAGGTTCTTGAATTCCTAGGGGATGGATGATGTTTGCTTGCTCCAACTGAACTGCATCAGAAACCTTCATTTTACTTTATATGTTTTGGTGTTATTTCCACTAGTACCGGACTTGTCTTTAGTTTTATAGTAGCAGTGGCCTTGTGCAAGTGTTTAACTGGAAACAATCAGTCTGATTTTTTAGGTATCGGAAGATGTTTGAGATTTGTCAAAATTAAGTGATGGTATTGAGATGCTATGTGGATGGCTTGTTAATGTATTGCCTTGCCAAGTAATTAACCTAGCTTCTCTCTTTAGCTCATTGGGACAGTTCCTTCAAGCTTAGGGTTTGATTAACTAAATGTGAGCCCCATTCAACTTAGTGGAGAACTAGCACTCCTGGAATAGTTCATTCACATGATTGGTTAAGAGGTAAGAACTTGGAAGAGGAATAGTCGATGGATGTTCAGGCAACAAAATACATGAAGACTTCCAAAGGACTGTTATGCAGGTTAGCTGTTTCTAAAGGTTGAAGATCCGCTTGTATTATTTCTTGTATCAGCCTCTATTATTTTTTAATGTATTCTTTTTTTTCTTAGCTTGTAAATTATATCTATATAATAGATAATTCTCAATAAAAAAAATACAATTTTATTCAAAAAACTCTAAACTGTGATGGTATCATAGCTTTCTTTTGTTTCCAGTCTTGAGATTAAGAAGCCTTTCCTGTCTGTCTTTCTGTATTTGACTTGTCTCGAATTAATTACTTTGCATAAAAGCAGAATTTGCAAAAGCAAGCAAGTTCAAAAATCAGGAGGGGCTTGTTTTTTTAACTGTGTCTTGGTCAATGAATCAAACACAGCGCAGTTAGGTTGATAGTCAGGTTCCATGGTGTAGAATATGGATCAGGAAGGAGAGGGAGAAATAGAGAGAGGCAGTAGAGAACAGGGAGGATTCATCAAACAGTTTCTGAATTGCTAACCCAATTCTGTACACACCCTAGGCCCCAAGTAACATGGGTTCTTCACAATACCAAGTCCATAACAATACATAGACAAATCATCTCTCCCTATACAACAAAATGAGAAAAAAATAATAAAGAGAAAAGAAGAAGAAAATCACTTGTCCCCCCTGTTCAGTGTCCTAGATATCAACATTTTAATGTCTGAGGCACCCGGAAAAAATTGTAAGAATAACCATCTCAATTTATAAGTCCCCCTTGTATTCCCTAAATGAGTCTCATGTTTTGTCAAATTCGCAGGCTTTCAGATCTTGAACCTGGATAGTCACTGCGATCAGTGTCAGAATTTTCCCTTTGAGATTCAATTTCCATGCTACCTCCTCGAGTTCTTCGATGCCTGCGATCCTGAAAACAGTTACAAGTTGAACTCCAAATTCAGCCAAAAGCCATGTTTCTTCGTTGTTAAATTTCATAACATCGAATTTAAAGCTAAAAGAGAGTTGCTGGTAATTCCTTCTCTAGTAAATACTGAACAAGCACAAAAACAGTGAAAGACTCGAGAATATAGAGGATCAGTGTTGATATTTTGGCTCCCATGGCCCCCATTTTGTGCAATATAGCAAAAATCAAAGAATGCAATCAAGCAATCATCCATGTTCAAGCACAAAAACAGCCAAGAATTGTGAGGATGGAGGTAGCACCATCATTCATGATATCTTGGCTGCCATGGTGCACCATTTTGTGCACAAAGGATGCAAACGATTACACATGTTCATATTCAAAAATGATTTTGGTTACAAGTGACCAGATGCATTTTGGACTGTACATGTGAAGTCAGAAACCAACCTCTCTTGGAAAGGGATATTCCTCAGACTCGAGCATACGAACAACTTGACCCATCTTAGGTCTTTTTTCAGAATCTGGATCAACACACCTCAAAGCGGTCAACAGGGCACGTTTTAGAGCTCTTGTTGATGGCCTCGCTTCAATATTTGGGTCTGCTACTTCTTCAGACCGTCTGTTTCCGACCATCATTTTCAACCAATCCACAAGATTTACCTGCCAGTAAGATGATTTAATGATCAACACAGCTTTAAAAGCTGTTAAAAGAGAATAAAGTTCCAGCTACTGAACATATGGCCTCAATAATTACAAGGGAGGAATAATGATGCAGGACAACAATTCTAAGAGAGTCTATAATAAACTCAACTAGGCATGATCAGGCTTGAAACTGAATGAGCCTAGAAAGCTAATTTGGAAACTAGATGATGTACTAGGCTGTCAGTATCTAGAAAATTTAAATAGTTCACGTTTTTCATTCATAGGATACTGGACACGTTCATTTATTATTTATTATATTGTTACCCCTGATCAATAATAATAATAACAAAAACCAATAATTCCCTATCTCTCCCACTGGTCTTCGCTAACCTATATGGAAATAGAAATGGCATCTAATCATCCTGACTAGCATGCGTAAAGATCTGGTTAAAAAATCTTATCATGTTTTCTCTTTAACTTTTCTTTAGGGCTAAGGGATAGTTGATACAAAAGCGACAGAAATAGATAACTAGTACTCAATGTTCACTGGCTTATAGTTTAATTCATTTCTTATCATGTTTTACTACAGCACATAAATAAACAAATGAACTTCATTTCAATTCATCCAATTCTCTAAATGGGATGTCAAGTTTGTCGAATGATTGTATTGTAGAGAATGCAGTAATTCAAGAACCACACGGTTAGCCCTTATAATGCATGTCTAATGATTTTGGTTAATTCACAGGGTAATCACCGATGTGAGTTTGGCTTGGTTATGTTAGGTTAAACACTCTTTGGAGTAAAATAGCAATGTAGAAGACAGGAGTAGAAGCACTTATTCCTAGGCCTCAGTCTCTGTCACTTAGCCTAGCTATTGAGCACAGAATCAGTTATTAGACCATTTATCTAAACAGTCAATTCTCTGTCACTTAACCTCGCCAACCATAACTCATGAAAAAACAAAAGCAATTGATGAGTGTGAAGTTAATTTAGGCTAGACTAGAACCCTAAAATTGAGTGGCATTTAGTAACCATTATAGTAAATTTGAATTGCATTGGTTTATTGATGATATAGCCAGGGACTCAAGACAGATTAAAAAAACTTGGTAGAGAATGCAAAAGTAAAATAGCCATACCTCATGAGTAGGGCGGCCATAGTCTACAGGATCTCTTCCGGTGATTGATTCTAACAGCACAACCCCAAAGCTATAAACATCACTCTTTTCATTCAAGAGTCCGCTATTTGCATATTCAGGAGCCACATATCTGTAAGATTTTATTTTGTCAAGGCAAGAAGAATGGGGTTGATTTTAAAAGTGATGATCCTCTTCCATCAAAGAACAAGAGTAACAAGGAAAGAACCAGTAAGAATACACTTGCAGAAAGTACTTGCCCGAAGGTTCCCATAACTCGAGTCGTTACATGGCTTTTGCCAGCACCAAGCAACTTGGCCAAGCCAAAATCAGAAACCTTAGCGTTGAAGTCATCATCAATTAATATATTACTCGACTTGATGTCTCGATGCACCACTTTTGGCTCAATGGCCTCATGCAAATAGGCAAGACTGCAAGAAACATACCAAGTCATTTGGGAACCTGAAGGCCAACGAGGGACTAAACGGAATTGACTTACGCCTTAGCCGTGCCAAGTAGAACCTTCATGCGGGCCTCCCAAGTAAGATATCCATGCTGACGCATAGCTCCATGAAGCCACTGTTCCAAGTTTCCGTTGTTGACATACTCATAAACCAACATCCTGCAATGTTTTTTTGTATTAGATCATAATGACAAGAACTTGAGCAGTTCTGCATAACAGGCAGGTAAGCTAGCAATCAGATTCTTAAGCCACAAAACAGAACCTTTCTATTGATAATGAGTTGATGCCTAAGGCATAAAGCCCAAAGTGAATCGTGTGAGCAAATGACCTCAACTCTAAACTATATAGCATCATCTGTGGTAAAAAAAAATGGTGTACCTGTGTGTCCCTTCTATGCAATATCCCAGAAGACGAACCAAATTCTTGTGTCGAACATGACCAATGGCTTCAACTTCCACCCTAAACTCCTTTTCCGCTTGGCCCCTAAAGAAGAGTTAAGAGGTTGTGAGTGAAGAAAACTTAAAGTGATACGAAAAGATCAATTGTAAGAAATTTTACAAGAATCATAAAGCTAATTTCAAACTCACAAGTTGTTCAGGATCTTTTTTACTGCCACTGGAGTGCCATTGATCAAATGTCCCTGATAAACCACTCCATATCCACCCTCACCAAGGATATTCTCCTTCGAGAACCGATTTGTTGCAAGCTCAAGATCCCTCAAGGTGAACCAGTGACCCCAACCCAAATGAGAGAACTCAGGCAGACCAATCAACGGAGAAGGAGCAGTAATAGGGTATGAAGAAGAAGGTTTATATACAGTTACTGTTCCGGAACTCCCTTCTTCACCTGACTGTGATCCACAATCTTTCTCTAAATGATGAAAAGAATCTGACTGACTCATATTGCCTCCATTCTTCCCCTTCCCCATGCCTAGATGAACCAAGACCTTATCCGATTCTTTGTCACTGGTCTTGTCATGAATTGTGAGAAGAATCCCATCACGAGGTACAAATTCATTTGTTGATACCTGTTCCACTCGAACTTCCTTAATTTCCTTGGAAATTGTTGGGATTTGGCTAAGGGGAAGACGGTTTCTATCTCTTTTAGATTTCTTCCGTAAAGTTAAACAGAAGGACAGTACAGAGAGGATGATTATGATAAATAATGCAACACAAATTCCAATCACTTCCCAGACCTTGAGACCCAAAATGGCAGTTTTCTTGGATAGTTCAGCGTTTAGATCATTGGCCATCTTGCCTTTTCAGATGCCCAAACCCTGCATAATTAACATGAAACACATATATACACATTAGAAGCGATCCCATCAATGCAGAATCTCACAGGAAGAATCGCGTAACTACTTCTCTACACATGACAAAATCCTTTTCCTAAAAAAAAAAAAAGCTAACCAAATTCAGGACTACACAAACCATAAAGATAAAACAATGACATTAAAACAGGCATTTCAATGAGCAAATGAACAGATTAGATAACACAGCAGAATAGGACTCTCCCAAAAAAAAATAAGAGAAACATTTCATTTAGAATACAATCTTTGCTGACAAAATGAGCATGGATTAAGAGGCAGAAAAGGAAAAGAAGTGAAAAGCAAAGAAAAAGCTTGAATCTTTGTACCTCTCTATAATGAACTTCACAAAAGAAACCTTTAAAGCATAGATCTTTGAAACGCCCTCGCCATACCAACTCCTCAATACCCCAGATCTCAAAAGACTAAACAAAACCCAAAAACCAATGTCAAAAGCAACACACCTGGAAGACACCCAAATGAATCCAATTGTGAAAGGGTAAAGTTAAATAGCAAAAAAGCGTAGATTTCCTTTCAAGAAATGAAAATGTGAGCGTGAATCTAAGCTGGGGTGGAGCTTTCTGTGTGCCCCAAAGCCACAAATGACAAGAAGAAGAAAGGGGCTCTATTGTTGCTTGTGGTAAAGAGTAGGGGATGATGGACATGGAAATTTGAGATCTTTTTAAGAGAAGGGGGGGGGGGGGGACGAGGAAGAAGGGAAGGAGTTATCAGTGGTAGGTGATGAGTTTTAGTTTAGAAGAGTTAACATTACTACAACATTAGACCTTACACAAACAAAATACAGTCGTCAAGCAGTACAGTAAAAGAAAAGTCATGGAAATTTGTAAGCTTCTTCCTCCCTGCTATTTCTCAATCCTAGGACAGAGAGCATGATTGACTTGGTAGATAAAGTGGTTATTTGGTAAGTAAGATGGGTTTTTTTTAATTCAAATTTTAAGATTAATATTTAAATAAATTATTAAATAAATTTAAATAAATCATATTAATGCAGAAACATGTTTCTAGGATTATTGGCCAAAGAAACTTAGTTTTAATCAATACATAAACTGATTTAAGAATACAACGAAAATATAGATGATCAATACATAAACTGATTTAAGAATACAACGAAAATATAGATGATGATGTTTCAATGTAATCAAAATGACTCAAAGATGATTTTGTTGTGGTCAACTAAAGGTTTTGGTTGTAATTTTAGAGAATGTTATTTGGATGTTAAGACTTGATTATACTTTACTTAATCAATGTAATTAGATGGTCAAACATCTCAATTAAGATAAACAAGTAGTGGCTGACTTGTGATTATGATGGTGAAGATGCAGAAGAAGGCCATTAATGTGATTTTATAATGTTTTGGAACAGCACTATCTGTCACTACTAGCTGCCTTGCCATGCTTTGCTTGGCCTGCCCTTCTTAATTAAAAAAAAAACAAAAACTCAAGAATTTCCCCTTCTTCATAGTCTGGGGAGAAAGGAAAAGCTCTTTTTAAGCTTCTGATATTTGAAATTCAAGATTAATAATGTTCATAATAATTATTTTCCTTAAATATATAAAGTCAATGTGAGAGGTGTATTATTAAATATATTTTTATGGTTGAAACAATTAAAGAATATTGTCATTTATTGTGTTTTATTAGTATACTAGGAAGACGGCAAAAACATAAAAAAAAAAATCAAAAAAATATCTTACATGTTTCATCTATCTTTATCCCTCATGAATCAAAACATTAACCAAGACAAACTAGCCAGGTTGGCTAGCTGCACCATTAACTTAACGATCAACCTCTTCAAAGGGGTAAACAGTAGTTCATTAATTTATTATTGCTGACAAGAAAGAAAGTAGTTCATCGATGAGCTGTAAATAGTTGATGCAGCTTCAAGTAGAAATTAAGGCTCCATACTAGCTAGCTAGATCACCAGCAGAAAGAAAATCTTGCAAGCCAGCTTGATTCCATTTGGGATCGAGGTGTAAATTTGCCTTTTTAATTAGCTCACATATCGATCATCAGCCTGTAGCCATGAAGAGAACCCTATGATCTCATGATCCTTCTCTCACAATATATATATTCTGCATGTGAGACGTTAAATTAAATCTATCCATTTAAAAGCTTTGTTGTGTAAAACCCAATCAACTGACTGTCTATTTGAGGCAGATAAATTATTGCCCTTGTGGATTCACTTCTCTCTGATGTCAAGTAATTAAGATATTGTAATATCCGACAAGAAGACATGGATTTAACGCAGCTTCATGAATTACTTGCTGTTTAAGGATTACGTACTTCAAAACCTTGTAAGGTCGTGTCGTGCTTAATGTGAGTTTGCTAGTTGTGGTGGCTGCATGAACTCTTAGAATACACACACACATCACACATGCAATTAATATATCATGATCGAGTTTCTAATCACAAGGTCAATATCTTTTTATATTTTTTATCTCAATTCACTCTTGAGAATATATATAAATTTTGTATTTATCAATTCTAATTAATCATGAAGGTAAGTTTATCCATTTGATTGGATTTATAATGCTAGTATATAATGGTGAACTAGCCAGCTAGTTAGCTAGGTTCATATAGACTTAGCTGCATCTAACATGACCACTACAGTAATATTATATATACCACTTGCTCAAAATTTAAGTACCTTATAATTTATTTTTAAAAAAATATTAAATTATAAAAAAAATTATAGTAGGTGTTTGATTTTATAATATGAATATTTTAAAAAATATATTAAAATAAATTTATTTTATTTTTAATATCAGCACATTAAAATAATAAAAAATTATTAAAAAAAATACTAATTTAATATTTTTTTAAAGCAAATATATTCTTAAAATATATCTAGAAATACAATATTAAACTGTCACTTAATATAAAAATTATTTATAAAAAATCACAGTCATATATAGGGTAAGAATTTCAGCAAATTGTTACGTTTGGTTACCTAAACTATTGAAATGGTAGACCGGGCAGTTGATCACGAGCTAGCATTCATGCTAGCTAATTCATCCGTAACTTAATTATTTAATATCATTATTTGAATTGAACCCTATCTTGGATTCATTAATTTGAGGCAATTAATCCTTATTCTTATTAATGGAAATTGTTCAAGAATCACGTCCTTGTGTACGTGGGTCATTAAAAAAAGAAGAAGAAATCCTGATATAATTTAATTAGAAATATGTTTGATAGAAAAAAAGGAAAAACCTCCGGGGTTCATCGTACGTGTATTTTTAGCTAGTATTAAAACATCAGAGAAAAACAAATTATATCATAATTTTTTAAATTTGATTGAATTCATGAGTAGTTGTCACATATGTAAACCGAAAACTAAACCACAAGAACACACTCTTATCTGCAAATAAATTCATATGGCATCGTAACCAGAAGGCCAGGCATTAATTGTATGCATGCAATTAATTATATATTGAAAAAGAATTACAATCATTGATTTACTAAATTATATATTTGTTTATGCCAATTTATTAATTTAATTGAAGCCAGTATGATACCTGTTATAAGCTGTCCATATCGATCTTGGTATGTATTTCCCCTCCATCTCAGTTTCATTATAATAATCCTTTCAGACCATTGATTAAGGCTTTCTGATACTACTTTATTAATTAGGGTATTAGCATTTAATTATTAAAAGAAATCCCCCCCTCTCCTTCCACGTACCTGTTGCTAATTAATTGCTAGTCTATACCCCATATGTATATTTTGTTTTGTGCTAGCTATAAGACAAAGAAACCCTAACAAACCCAGCACTGGAGTGTGTTTGTGTGTATAATATATAGTTGGATTCCTCTTGTGTTTCCTTCCCTTGCAGGGGACACCATGTTCAAGGGACATGCATATGCGAAAACCTTCAAGCTAGCTAGCGACTAATTATATGGGATTCTTAATTTATGAATGTATGTATGCATGTACCGACTACATTTCATCAAATTTATCTTGTCAGCTCGTACAGTTGCTGGGTATTTATTAGCTGTTAGTTGTGATGAAAAGTGGATTTGCACTCTAATTTAACTATCACAATCTAACAAGATCAGATTGAAAAAAGAAATTATATCCAGCATCAATGCGATCGATGAGAAAAACTTGTTTAATGGCAAAGGAGACTCGTTAGCTCGAAAGATACAACAAGAAATTAAAGATTGGTAAGTTTATCGATAAACCACCACAATATCCATCTCATTATATATAATTAATTAAGAAGCTCGAGAAGTTCGAGTTGTGCTACTTGAATCCTTAATTTGTTGACTGCAAATCTACATTTGTTAAGGTATTTTAAGCCTTGTTTTCAAGGTGAGCCGAATGTGTTCTATGAGGATTGGTGATAGTATACCTACCTACCTCTGGTCTTAAAAAAGAACCCTTGAAAAACAGGCGGCCGGCCTCAGTTTAAAAAACACCCCGAGAGAAAAAAGAAAAAACGCGCGCATGCATGATATTGTGCTAGCTAGACTAGACGATAAAAAGAGAGCTATGAAAAGCAGATAAGATCGAAATCAATTAGCTAGCTAGGAGTGGGACTCGATCCCTGATTGGCAACCAGAAATAGGAGGCTTCATAATGTACACAAAGTGCCTGTCTTTAATCCAAGACATGACTACTTTTCTTATGTAAAGAAGTTATGCAGAGACAATTTAGAGGCCAGACGTGTGGGTTCATCAGTGTGCCCTCCTGAAATGAAGATTTGGTTGTGATTTCATGAATGGTGGGTTGAAATGTACTGCCTCTATTTAACTCCTCTTTAATTCCATGTATACGTACGTACCAAGATATATATGACAGTAATTATTTACCAGCCCCAGCCTCTTGATTTTCTCAGTGTGGTGGTAATTCTTACATGCATGCACATTTTACCTGTATAATGCCAACTCCACGGTCTATATATTGCTATATATACTTACCTCACCTTTTCTTTTAATATTCAAGTCTTCTCATTTAATTTGCGCTACTTGTGCCAGGAAAATCACAAGTAAATGCAGCACAGCACTGGAGTACTGAATTGGAAGAGCAAACTTGAGTTAATAGCTAGCTTAATTAATAACAAAATTATGATTTGATGATATGAATTACTACTATCCCTCTTGCTTTATACATCCACTTTGAGCTACCAGATTTCATGCACGCAAAAGGTATTCTTAAAGAAACTTTAAGATTGGATTAGACAGAAAGTTTGACAGACTGCCTTTGGTTACTTTGAGGGATCCGGAGGGGGGAAAAATCAAAGCCGAGAACTTTTATATATAAACACACAACTCTTCAACTGAGAAACGGGTCCATGTTGGATTTGATTAACGTAATTGTGATCTCGTGAAAATCATACAAGTACTAAATTAGAGAAAAAGTTATCTGCTGATGAGGCATCTACCAACTGTGAGTTATAAAGCAAGCGCTGTGGAGTTAATCTAGCTGCAATCTCTCACGTTACTGAACTTAATTTAAGCAGCCCGTGACCCATTTGCTTAAAAATCAGATTGGATTTGATTTCTATGATCCCGGTGACTATGGGACTTGATTGATCGCACTCCAGTCATAATAATTATGTGCTTAATTAAAGCTTTAAGTTTGGCTTTTTGATAATCTAGACATGAAGTGTCAATATCTTGTAGCCAAATCTGGAAATATATACACGGACCCATTATTGTCATGGCCCATGACGTGAAGAGCTGTTAAGCATCAATTGCTTAGAATTTTGTGCCCTCGAGCAAACCTCTTTAAAGAGTATGATAATATTAATTTCTCGAATCTTTTTCGCACTCCTCTGTCACAACGTGCAACCAATGGCAAAGCGTAGAGGTGATAAAAAAAATTATTACACCTAGTATTATAATTATAAAAAAAATTATTACACCTAGTATTGTAAAAAGTTTTTTTACACCGTGTGCGTGTGAAGAAGTCTTCTTCCTTGCAAATTTCTATACATGTGTCCATAAATGGCTCTTTTATGCGTTCCCTGCACTTTCCTTTCCTGTCTTCTTTGCCAAGGTGATATTCTCTAATTTGTCAATGAGCTACAAACGCTGTAACCCTAATTAAGACATTCAGCGAAATGGGCTCTTGTTTGTCGTGTGAGAAAAACAAAATATTACGATAATGATGTTTCACTTTTTTCCCCATCAAGTTAAGATGAAGGGAAGCTCAAAGCTGCTTGGTCGACTTTAATTTGAAGTGAAATTTTGAAAAAGAGAAATCATAACAAATTGTGATTTGAAAGAACTTCACCTCGCTCTAGGATTGGTCGAATTCTTTTTTTTTTCCCTCTCTCTTTTTTATTTTTAGGAACTTAAATACAATGAAAATATAATTGCATAAAACAAACTACAAGTATATATTAAATAAAGTCGAAAAATCCAGAGACAAAAATGTTCCTTTTCACGTGCCAGAAACAATAGAAAAAATTGCACTGTCTTTAGGTGCAAGGGAACAGTGCGCAGCTACATGGAAACACCATGTTTTTTTATAATAATAATAATAATATATAAAGATTATATATGATGATCGATCAGTACTTCGATCCATTATTGGGAGAGCAAGCAAAGCAAGAGGGCATGCAAAATAAATCGGTGTGGATCATCGATGCTTGTGTGCCCCTAACCACAAGCATTATCCAAAATAATCCATGCAGTTTATAGGGTAGGTGGCTGCTACAAAGTGTCACCTTGAAATGAAATGAAATCTCCAAGTGATTGATATTTTGCTAATCACTGATTTTCCATGATATAATTAATATTATCAGTACAGCAAATCGATCCGACTATGACCCCTTTATTTTTTTTATATAGAAAAAAATGGATTGTGACTTTGATAAGATTGACAAGGCTCAAGCAACCCGATATTTATATTATATTTATATACTTAGAGTATTAATTACTATTGTATAATTTATAGGTTAGGGCTCTGGTTACCCAAATGGCCCAACCCAATCCGAGAATGTAAAGGGCCGAGAGAGGCTTATTAATTTATCATCATAACCAGAGGAGGAAAGCTATAGAGAGGGTGTGGGGGAGAATTTGTTTACTGGTTGAATTGAATATCTATCATTTTTATTATAAAAAAAAAAAGAGAGAGAGGAAAGGTTTTGTTTCTTCTTAATTAGTGATCAATTCAGTGTACGTAGTAATCAGATTGATTTGTTTAATAATCCAAGATGTTGAATCTTGATGATGATTAATGATCAATGCACGTAGCTTAATTTCAAAACTTGTACTCCAAGAAATTCAAGCCTATACCCTTTGAAGAATTTGTTTCAAGTAAATATGACAGTGCTCTTCTTCTAGTAAATTTCTTATTTTTTAATCCGGCCAACTGGATGTTGCTGCAATGGCAAAGAAGCAAAAATAAAGATGGGAAGGAAGGGAAGCTGCTATCGGTAGGTGATATGTTGGCGAGTATATATATATATGGACCAAAAATCTGATAAGAAACCTAAGAAGAAGGGCTCTTCTTCAAGCAGTACTAAGGGCAAGAACAAGTTGTCTTCGTCTTACACTGATAGCAATGATTTTCCCTCTGACGAAGACGAAGACGGAGATAGAATCTCTGATGGTGATCAGCAGATACAAAGGTATCCAAACAAGCGCGGGCCAGAAGTGAAACCAGTTGATGTTGTTCTGTCTGATAAAGTGTTTAAAAAGCGTGGAAAGAGGTAGCTTATTGCTATCGATCCATGCTATTGAGCTGGCGAAGTAGGAGGTGCTTAAAGATGATGGTGATGCTTCCACGGTTGTTATTGGGAACCGGGTTTCTGTGCTTGATGGGGAAGATGCAAATGTGAAAGATATAACAGTAGAGGATTTGTGTGCCTCGGTTTTGGGAAAGGAGATATATAAAAATTCATCTATGAAGATATATATCACTCATTTTTTCCATGCACATGCTCACCCTGTCGAGTGTAGATGAAGAAACCAACTTCAACAAATTGGTGTGCTCCATGTCTAATTAATAGCACGACAAGCATTCTGAAACTAGCTGAGCTAGCGCCGTTTCAGGGCAAACTTGCAGATTAATGCCCTTTTTCCAAGCCACAGAAAGGATTGCTCCATTGCTAGTTTTCATAGCTGCCGTGTTTGCATATTGGCGCTTTGAAGCTCTCGATTCTGTTGGTATTTCTAGTGGCTTTCATCAGAAGGGAATGCCTTATAGGAAGGAAATCAGTGATATAGGTAGGTTGAGATGGTTACGAGAATGGTAGTTTAGGATACCGGCAGCTCGTATGCAGCTCATCTAGCTTTATCAAGAAGAAAGTTTCTTGTGAGACTGACCAGCTCACTTATGTCTACATATTGATCGTCCATTCTGAATTATTCCAACCTCGTAACGTAAATATATAAACTAATTTATTACTAAATCCAAGCCTAAATCAAATGAAAAAATTTCATAATTTGTCTAAAATCTATCTTAAAATTAAATTGAAAAATTATTAAAAATCTATTTGATATTATATTATAGTAGTAATTGTTTTTCATTTAAAAATACATTAAAATAATATTTTTTTTATTTTTTTAAATTTATTTTTGACATATATAGATATATATATAAAATAACACCTAAAAAAATTATTTAAAACAAAAAAATTATTTTTTATAAAAAAATATTCTAACCACAAAAAGTACCGAAATGAATTGAATTGTTCTGGTATTTTAGTTATTTGAGGACAAAAAATAAATGACGGCGTTTTGTCACTTTCCTTATGGTTTTTCACCTTCTCAATTTAAAAACTACACGTTATCGGAGACCACTCCCGCCCAGGCATCAACTCCAACATTTCAAAACTCCTTCCCTGTAATAGGGTGTTGACAAGATGAGATCAGTAGATTCTCTGGCACGGTCTGTCAGAGCCTTTTGAGGCATAGTACTAATGATGGGTTCCAAAGCAGGTACCTTAAAATCTTCAATTTTTTACAATAAACTATCAATATAATGTAGTAGCTAGGAGTACTTTTGTTGTTGTTTTAGGTGGAGAAAGAAGAGTTGATTTTTGGTCAGAAATCATTGCTGAAGAAGGAGGAGGAGGAGGAGGAGGAAGGCAATCACTTCAAAAAAAAAAACTACCCATTTGCCAAAGTAGGAGAAGACAAACACCACACCAAATTCAAATAACTTCCACAAGATGCCAACTTGTAATGTTAAATGATAAAGACTCTAGCTTTAGCATTTCGGGATTCAACAACTCTATATACAGCACCCCGCTCTTCCTTTCTTTTTTCTTTTCTCTTTTCAAGTTCTGCTTCAAAAGTCCACAAGGAGCGCAGAGACTAGCTGGAAACGGTTTCTCGATTGGAGGCTCGGGCTTGCTTGAACCTCTTGGATGTCTGGTACGGGGCAGGGAAGATCCATTGAAAGCGAAAGCCTTCTCTCCCCTCTTTGGTTATTCCCGTGAGGTTGGGCATTCCCCGGGCACCGGATATGAGTATGGATATTGAAAGTTCAACCCCTGCCTAGGTCAACCGGGCACGCGATTAGTGTCCTTTTTGAAACCTCCCTGGCAATATCTAGTGATCAGTGCAGGAAACAAAAGGAGGTGAGCTGTCAATCAAGACGGAGGGAACATCGGTAAGGGAAAGAATCCAATAAGAGATCAGCCACTGGCTCAACGCAACTTTTTGTGGTTCTGTTTCTGGGTTTTGCAGGAGACAGTTGGAGTTGAAGGATAATGAGGAGAATAGAGTGTGAGTTTTGGTGGTGGTGGTGGTGGTGGTCGTGCCACTAAACGTGTCAGTTGGAATCGTTCACTTTCTAACAGGTTAATTCAACTCAATTCTCTCTTTTCAATGAACTCTAAATGATGGCTTTTTCTTGTTGATTGTGGTTCTTTTTGGTCTTGCAACGGTGGGTTGTTGAAGTTTTTTCTTGTTGTTGTTGTTGTTGTTTCTTGATGTTTATCATCACTCACATAGGATATCACTTGTGCTATTCTAGTTTAGAACTGTAGAATTATCAGGCTTTGATGTGTTCTATTATTTGCAAGTATCCTCGTTCTACATGCTCTTTCCTTTTCACTTTCGCGTGTGCTGTGTGTTACTCACGTAATGCTAGGGAAATTCATGGCTAGTACATTTTCAGCGTTTGAGAATCGAGATGCTGTCATGTAAGCTATAATCTTTTTTTCTCAAACTTAACTAGCATGCCCCTTTTGCAATGGTATTATTTTGTGCTAGACTCAGAGGGAGGATAAGTATAGCTGTTGCCGCTTGTGTGGACAATCAGCCTCGACAAAAACAGGCTAGATAAAAAAGGAAAACCACCCGTTCCATAAGTTATCTCCATTATTATTTCCTGCGTGTTCTCTTATGTTTTGTTATTACCATTCTGGTTTCTTCTAGACTGCATTTGCTCTTTCAAGTTTCTAGCACTATTTTTTTTTCTTCCTGTTCTGGTTCCTTGTAAAGTTTGTGCTTTGATTTCTGGTGTTTGAAGGGAAAAGCAGCACAACATCCCGATTTTTAGAAAGAAAAGCAATACTTTGAAGAGGTTGATGCTTTTGAGTTGCTGGAAGAGAGCCCATCTCCGAAAAGCTCTAGTACATGGGCCACAGACAATGAAACTGATGCGGTTGCTATACCACATTTGTCATCAAGATAAGAGAATTGGCTTTATTGCGAAGAAGTTAAACTAAAGTTGTGGGCCTTCTAGTACACTTTCAAAGTTATTAGGAACTCCAACCATGCCTCCCTTGGAACCTATGTGTGGCGATGATTTGAACATTGTAGATTTGATAACTCCAGAAAAACCTGTTTTGAAGACTAATTCGAAACTGCATTCTGTCCAGAGTAGAATTAAATCGTATTTACCAGGTAAAGATGTACTTGAAAGGAATTCACTTGATGAGGGTTGTGAAGAAATTGAAGGAGCAGCTAAGTAACTGTCTTCAGCTTCAACGTCTACTTTATCAGATCATGACCTGAACATTGTGGATTTGATAACTCCAGAAAAACCTGTTTTGAAGACTAATTCGAAACCGCATTCTGTCCAGAGTAGAATTAAATCGTATTTACCAAGTAAAGATGTACTTAAAAGGAATTCACCTACACAAAAGAGAAGTTCTATTTTGGTGTGTGATGAGGGTTGTGATTCTTGTGAAGACATTGAAGGTGCAGTTAAGAAACTGTCTTTAGCTTCAATGTCTACTTTATCAGATCATGACTTGAACATTGTGGATTTGATAACTCCAGAAAATCCTGATTTGAAGACTAATTCCAAAATGCATTCTGTCCAGAGTAGAATTAAATCATATCTACAAAGTATAGATGTACTTGAAAGGAATTCTCTTTCACAAAAGAGCAGTTCTATGTTGGTGTGTGATGAGGGTTGTGAAGGCATTGAAGGTGCGATTAAGAAACTGTCTTTAGCTTCAACGTCTACTTTATCAGATCATGATTACGGGGATCCATTTGCTGCGCTATTGGCAGTCTGTGGACAGTCAGTTCCATTGACATTGCTGGAAGTATTCTCTAAATATTGGTTTGTTCTTTTTCCCATCGTGCAGCTGCTCTTTTCCCCTACAAGATGCTCTCACATATATTCATATTGTTTTGACTCACGAGAGGTCATTAAACAATGCATGCGTGCAAACCTTGTTCAGTTTTCTATATTTGTATGCATTTCCAAACAATATTTTTTTCAAAGAAGCAATTATTTTATCTGGATGGTGTCTGCAGCTGTTTGGTCGGGGGTTGACTTTTACAACATTTTTTCTTACTTTGAGATGGACTGTTCATATAAAAAATCATGATGGATCAGTTCATATTTTATTTGAACTGTGTTTTAGTTCCTTCCATCATTAGTTTCATTTGTTGAAAAATGAAACAGAAGCCTATCTCGGAATCAATAACTTCCAGTATGGTCTGTAGAAAGTTGTGTTGTAGCTATTTTGCATTCCCTGAACCAAAAATATTGTAATCAGACATCTGTACTTTAAAAACTTATAAAAAATTGTTGGCTGTGTCTTTTGAAGGATGAAAGTAAGACTTTTGAGAGAAGAAAAGCACATATTGTGTCAGAGTTGCCTCGTTGAGCTTTAGGGTCAGGGAATTATCTTGATCATGGCATACTCATTGATTGGAGGTGGTCCGTATCATTTAAGTGATTGATCGACGTGTAATAACTGCATTACTGAAGTCAGTAATTCACACGAATTTACCTGCCAGACTTCAGTCATAGAACTTATCTTTGCAGTTGTTACACCTGTTGTTTTTGTTCTTGGGTTTTTTATTCTTATTTTCTTCTCCACTCAGCACCGAGTCATTTAAATTGAGCTCCTTCATCCTTGAAACTGGTAACAAAAAAAACTTTGTTTTTGCAGTGAACCAGATAATATTGTCAAGGTGGGTGAAGGCACTTATGGAGAAGCATTTGAAGCTGGTAATACTGTCTGCAAAATAGTCCCCATTGATGGGGATTTACCGGTAAATGGAGAAGTACAGAAGGTATTAAACAATAACAACATTTCCATTTATAACTTTTCTTTGAAGTCACTCATGGTCAACATATGATAGGCAGAAATGTACTCATGGTTATCATATTGACACTTTCTTCGTGGATTATTATTGCCAAAGCATTTGATTTTCCATGTTCTAGAGATCAGAAGAATTGCTCAAGGAGGTTATCCTTTCCCGAACTCTCGACAATATCAGATCACATGATTCTGATGTGGACAACGCTTGCAGAACATTCATCGAAATTCTAGAGTATGTGATCCAAGTACTGCTATATTTTTTCTGCAACTGCTTGGTATCTTTTGAAACAATAACTGCAACAGGTTGCTTTCTTTTTAGTGTGGTCAGTAGGCTTACATTCTGGAATTGAAGAAATCCATAATGTGTTATGTTTGTTCAATGGCTTTGCTATGCAAATTGAGCTGAGCAATAGCATATGGCTATAAGCTAGATAGATTTGGATTTGCAGAGGGTATACTTAACTTATGAATAATATGAAAACTCATCTTTGAGTTAATTTACATATCTGTTGCAGCCTAATACTTTTACTTTCTACATTTTCTGCAGTACGTGATATCTAATGATCTCTTTTTTATCCGCAGTCTAAGAGTGTGCGAAGGTCCTTATGACCCTGCCTTGGTCAGAGCATGGGAATATTGGGATGAAAGGCATGGTTCTGAAAATGATCATCCTAAGGAGTTTCCAGAGAAACAGGTTTAGCGTTGAGCTTTTATAGACATAACTGACTGCTTTCAAAAATACATCCGCTTCCTGCACGCACGATGTACATGCATGTTTTATATGTAGATATTTACATTGAATTGGCTGACGTTGCAAAATCCCCGTATGACATCAGTGCTGCAAGTTCCAGAGTAAGGTTTATAGGTTTTTTTACCATGTTCAATTAATTTATGCAGTGCTTTGTTGTGTTTGTGCTACAACATGGTGGGAAAGACCTTGAAAGCTTTGTGCTCTTAAACTTTGATGAAGTGCATAGTTTATTGGTTCAGGTAATGATGAACATTTTATTCAAGCATTTTTTGTCAATTCTTCACTGAGCTGCCACCTTCAAGATTTACTGTGTCCATCGTGCTCTGCAGGTTACAGCTGGCTTAGCTATCGCAGAAGCTGCATATGAATTTGAGCATCGTGACCTGCACTGGTTTGTTGTTTCTGGAAATAAATAATATTGTTTTTCTTGCATGGGTTCTGATTTAGGACTTTTTTGTTGCAGGGGAAACATTCTTTTGCGTCGAAATGACTCTACTACAGTGCAGTTTATCCTGGAGGGGAAGAAAATGATTTTCAGAACTTCAGGATTATTGATCTCAATAATTGATTTTACTCTGTCCAGAATTAATACAGTTGAGTTCTTTAATTTTTCTTAATATTATCCACATAAATGTTTAGAATTATACTTGATTCATGATAAGCTAACAGACCCTTATTTACACAGGTCAAGATATACTCTTCCTGGACTTAACCTCGGACCCTTATCTCTTTAAGGGCCCGAAAGGAGATAGACAGGCAAGAGCCACAATACAAGCTGTAGGTCCTGTTTATTTCAGAATATTGGCTAATTGATTCCTAACATCATGTGCAGGCAGAAACGTATAGGAAGATGAAGGAAGTAACTGGAGACTTCTGGGAAGGAAGGTGATATTGTTGATCGCTTTTTATCTTTCTTGAACGCATAAGAGGAGCATGCTGGTGTTTTTACTCTACTTCATTTGCTCATAAGGCATTAGATATGAAACAGTTAAAATCTATGCCAATTCAGCTGAACATATGCACAGCCTATTTTTGCAAAATGTAATCCAGTGCAGCACAAATATTTTCCTGATATGTTGCATATGTGGTTGCCTGTGCTGTATCACAGGCAATCATATGTTCTTCTACAACCCCAAGTCACATTTTGGAGAAATGCATTCGAGTCATTTTCACAGCTGTTTTTCCTGTTGTATCAGGGTGTCTTGGTTTCAAGCACTAGGAAAGACAAAAAAAATGTTGTTCTTACTTTTTTTTTCTCTTACTTGCTCAGGCCTCAGGGGCTTTTCTTCTTGCTTATCAAAACTTCATGTTTGGTTATTGGAAAGATGGTATGACTGTTTTGTCTCATTTTCTACAGCTTTCCCAAGACAAATGTACTGTGGTTGATATACTTGGTGGACATATTGCTCCTGAAGAAATCTTTTGTAAGTCTGTCTTTTTCTACGGACTATGAAATGAGGTATCTTTTTTATTTATCATATTTTCCACGTTTTGTTGCTTAACATAAAGCACCTCCTAGCAGTGTGTAGCATAGTCATGGCTCCTAAAAACTTTTCATATATTGAAAGCTAATATGATCCATGAAAAAGAAACAGAGGTTTTTGCTGCATCCTAATCTTATACAACCATTTTAACTGCAATTGTTAGATTTTTATGTGCTTAACTTAGTGTTGATGTGATACCAGGATCGCTCTTCAAAAAATGAGGGAGATTTGCACTCATTGAAAAAGCGTCTCAGCAAGTATAATTCAGCTAAGGAAGCTATAATTTTGGATCCCTTCTTCAGCAACTTGCTTGTTTTGTAAATAAAATGAGCCGTGAGAAGGCATATGCAATCATAGTTTTTTGTAAATTATAACATGGATGCTAGTTATGACTCAACTAGCATCTTGTGATGGTTGGAGGATATGACTGACAAAAGTTTGTGATAATCTTTAGAACACATGCACCATGTTAAGTGTGCAAGTAACATAGGAAAAGAGAGTTCATGTCATTGATTTGAAGTTCACTAAGTTGATCTGATCTTTATCTGGCTGCGGATGGCATGTAAGGCTGCCCAATGTTTTATACTGTCTTTTTGGTCACTTTGCAATAAAGTTTGAATGCTGAATCACTTGACTCTGTTCTTCCTCAAAGAATTGATGGGATTCATATGTGCACCTCTGTAGGTATATTTTAGTGGAGTGTATCTACTTCTTTTGCTTTCAGTGAATGCAAATGTTACATTCTAGCTGACAAAACATAGATTAGTGTTACAGAATAGATGGTTAATCATCCTACTAGTTTTGACTTGTTCTTTTTCATTCTTAATCCTTCAGAATTGTCTACCACATGCTATGAAGTAGAAATCCTTGACGATGGGAATTACAAATGTCCTCGCTGATAGCCAAGTGCAAGTAATACTTGACATCTTTTGAGCAAAATCTGTAACAATAATGCAGAAACTAGCAAGGGACACTCTCTGGATTTGTAGGTAACTCCAACAATAAACTAAAGGGCGGTGGTCTCTCTCGTGCGTTATATTTTCATGAACTACCTGCAACTTGCTGTTTCTGAATCTTTTTACTGTGCACACTCAAAAGCACAGTGCAGCAAATGATGTCACTCAAGATTGTTGCTCTAATAAAAGTTACTTTAGCTTCTATTAACTTTTTAATCTTTCTTTCCCTTTCCTTTTCCTTTATCAAGCAAAAATATGCTCACTGGCTGCCCAAAAACAACACTTGGAAGAGTATGGAAAGAATTCAAAGATGAGATACAATACTTTCTATCCTCTTAACCAGAAGCCAGCATGGCATGTTCCAAAAGGTGTGGACACACACAATTTGATGAACGTCATTAATTAGTATCTTTTTTCTTTAAATCTCTGATTCTATAGCAGCAAATGACTCGAAATGTGAGTATCAGTTATAGGCAGATTATGCTGAGCACATCCCAGGTCTCTAATGCTTTGATGAAGGAATTTGATATGACACTGATTTTATCCGTCATTTAGAAAGTAAGGAGCAAAACTAGATTAGAAAAAGGCAATATATCAGATATTAAAGTACCAATATCTCTGTTAGGGCTTAGTTTATCTTCTCTTTTTCTTCTTTCTTCTTTCTTTTCTTTTCTTTTTACCAGGGTTCATGCATGGATTCCTGTTTTCTGTCAACCTTATCACCACCAATAGGTATGACTACCCTCTTTCTCGCCCTCTCTACCGTGCTTGCTTTCGGCCATGAAGTGTTACCTAGTCAGCCAAGGTGCTTTTGAAATCATCAAAACTTGAAAGGAGAGAAGCACATTACGTTTTTCCACATGGGTTGTCCCTACCCAATGGAATATCTTATATATCCCATAGAAAGTGGCACTAATAATGTTGTTACAAAGGTTAAGGCACCACTAATGTCTCTATGTCACTGTGTAAAGCCATTGGTTCTCTACTTTCTGCTGACAATCATCGGGCTAATTACACCATGTGGTCCCTCTACTATATGTCTTTGATCAACTGGATCCGTTTACTACTAATTTGATTAATAAGATCCTTCTATAGAATGTTCTCTTTACAATCAGGACCCTCATCCTATGATGGCTTTAATGATAAATAGGTACAAAAATGAGAAAACTTCAAGAATTTTATTTTATTTTTCCAAATGTTTTTCTTATTTTAAGTGGACACGTGTTATTTCATCATAGAAAATTATAAGCGCATTGTCGTTATAAATCGAGTGTTTTGATTGTGAAAAGAATGTGGTAGGGGGGTGGTTAATTGAACTCCCATAGTAGAGGGACGATGGATGCATGCAACTGACCCGACAAGCTTCTACATGGTGTTTTATTACATAGATGAATCATAAGTGTAGGCAGCTTATGGGAATGAATGCTAATTTTGTTCCTTTACAGGATGTTTTGTCTGCTAAGAATATGGTGGGCTTGGAAAAATAAAAACTGAAATCTTGTCCTAGAAGAAACTGCCTAAAAAACATGGTTGAGGTTTGAGGCCTAATCCAAAGCCTCGTTTGGTCTTCAATAAATAAAAACAATTAGTGGGATTTGTTGAGCTCAGCAGATTTGACTTAGGTATCCTCCTTTTACACAGTCCAATCAAATCTCAAATCCTCAAGGTTTTGCTAAGATAGGGTGATGGGTGCCTAGAGCAGCAGTGCATTCTCCTTTTTCTTATAGTCTCAACTAAACTTTCAGGCATTTTTTTTTACCCCACTTAAAACGTAGTTGCGGGTGTTTTTTTAATAATTTTTTGTGTCAAAATGCATGCAAATAATGTTTTTTTTATTTTTTAAAAATTATTTTTGACATCAGCACATCAAAACGATTCAAAACATACAAATCATATTAAATTTTAACAAAAAAAATTCAAATTTTTTGGAAACGCACCCGCATTCCCAAACGTGCTCTTAGTGATTCTTGATTCTTTTATTATCTTTCGAAAAACTACAAGCATTTTTGCTGGGTAAATTTGCCAATTAGCATGTAAAATGCAAATGAATGGCAAAAAATCTTGATGAAATAGCACATTTTTGGATGTTGCGGTTATCAACCGTGATATTTATTATATGTCGCAGTCAAAAATCATAAAAAAAATTTAATTAATATCATGATTCACAACCGTAACATCTATTTAAATTCAAGAATAATCGGTCGATCGATTCGTAAGAAAAATCACAAAATTATTAAAACCAGTGTCCTGGGATGAGATTTTTGAAATTTAAAAATCTTACGGTTGAAGTAGCAATTTCATAACTACTATAAGGTAAACAGCCCTCGAAAACTCATGTAAAAATATGA
>Ga0325411_1001524_pt1 | contig 25862 bp, 10 predicted proteins | sample PopdelMetagenome_13_FD_206181 | JGI IMG/M metagenome (GOLD analysis project Ga0325411, IMG submission 206181) | Populus deltoides microbial communities from Bellville, Georgia, United States - Xylem-PdIQD-R4 | ecosystem: Host-associated > Plants > Phyllosphere > Stem > Wood/Secondary xylem... | reverse complement strand
CCTCGTTTTGCCTGTGACACTTTTATGGAATTTCAATAAGAATATTTGTAAAAACATGGGTTCCATCAATTTCTCCAACTTAATCCGATATAAATGTAAAACAATAATGATAAAATTTTTCTTCTTAATGTAATTACATAATATATAAAAATACTTGTATTGTTCTTGGACGTACCTTGAAATAATGATTTAATCTTTGATTATTAATTATCTTTGCATGAACCATATCCTCTAGGTCTTTAATAAGATGTTTGTATAACTTAAGAATTGTTTTTAATACAATTCTAAAGTAACAATGCATAGTTTCAACGTACATATAGTAAAGACCATTAATAAAATGAAATATTGGGTTTTGACCTATAATTTGTAAAAATATAATTATTTGCTTCCTAATAGATATTTTTTGTGTTGATTGTAATTGGTTATGACACACAAATGATAAATTAGTTTCATATGCATTTGTTCAATACAATGTCTACCACTTTGATTCAAAATGCTATCTATATAGAATTTTCTTTGATCAGTTACATTTGTAAATGATTTTCTTAGTATATAAATTTTATATCTTTCTCGTTCAATAATAGATGTCCTTACAACTAGAACACATACTAGTACTCTTATACATGCAATATGAATATACTTATTATCCATAACAAGCAAATAATTTTTTTAAAAAAACAAACAAGTAATTTCCAGATCTATAAGGTCTGAAATTTCTAGAATTATAAAATCTTAAAAAATCATGAATTCTTAAAATATAATTCCATAATCCCTTCAGCTATTAATAAACAATGTAAATATATAGGCATATATAACATAACAAGTAACTAGGTAGGATATTTTCTTCATCCATCAAAATCAAAATTATTATGAATTTAGGATAAACTACTCAAAGGCAGTTTCTAGCCACCTAAATTTGAATGGAAAATACAACCTTATAGCAAAAATACAATAAAATAATGATTAACACATAAGATTAATATAGAAAATTTTATTATAATAAGTAATAAAACCCACAACAAAGAAAACATGTCAATAAAATTGATCCATAAAGTTGAAAATAAGGAAATAAAACACTAAAAATAAAAGAAATATACTAAGAAAATAATTACATGTAGTTTATTTTGACCATTAAAAAAGTTATTTTTGCTAGAAAGACGTAGTTGTTGATGTTTAACTTAGTAAATGAATAAGAATTAGAAAAAAAAAGTGTATTTCTTTGCTAAGAGCAAAGAAAAAAAAATTCTTAGCAAAAATACTTATTATTTAAATTGATTTGAAATCACTTTTCTTTAATTAACTTTTCTAAAATTCATTAAATATGATAAAGTTTAAAAAATAATTTTCATAAACGCCTAATAGTTTGTCCTATTTTGATATGTTTATCTAAAGGCTATTAATAGTGGGCCCCTTTTATAATCAACGATTCAGATCCACCTAATCATGTCCGTTGCGTTTTACTAATGGTCCCTATATATAAGGTCTTCGCTTCTACTGCTATACTCCGACAAAAACACACTCCTTCTCGATTCTCGCATTCTCTCTCTTTCAAAAAATGGATCGGAATGGCATCCTTGGTTGGACACTGATTTGCGTCCTTGTGGCTGGTGTCGGTGGCCAAGCACCGGCTGCGACGCCGATATCAACTCCGGCGACTCCAACAACCCCTTCCGTACCATTAGCTGCACCTGCTAAAGCACCTGCAAAACCTACAACGCCAGCACCCGTATCATCACCACCAGCGGTAACACCAGTAGCATCTTCACCGAAACAGACTGTTCCAACTCCAGTGGCGACGCCATTGGCTACACCACCTCCAGCCGTGACTCCAGTTAGCTCCCCACCGGCTCCGGTTCCTGTTAGCTCTCCACCAGAAAAATCTCCTCCGTCTCCAGTGCCTGTTGCTCCACCGACAAGCTCGCCTGTGGCCGCACCGACAGCAGAGGTCCCTGCTCCTACTCCTAGTAAAAAGAAGCCAAAGAAGGCACCGGCTCCTGGTCCAGCATTGTTGAGCCCACCCGCGCCACCAACGGAGGCTCCTGGACCTAGCGCAGAATCCATGTCTCCTGGTTCTATCGCTGACGACGTAAGTTCTGTCATTTCATCTTTATCTTTTTATGAGCAATTTTAAAATTGGGTTTAACATGTGTGATATGGCAATGCGGGAATGGATCTAGAAAACACAAATCATGAAAAGTTTATTAAAATGGAAAGATCCAGTTAGGGTTTTTGGTTTGGTAAGAGAACCGTAATGAATTAATTATTGACGATGTTATTAGGTATGTAGTGTTATACCAGTAGGAGCTCATTTATATTTCCTAATATGAAGCTGATTATTGTGCTTGCTTGCTGTCTTAAGTGGATCGGAATTATTTTTTATTTTATTCATTTCTGTAATTATTAATAATTATATTAAATTTGATATATTTTATGTGTTTGAATATGCATTAGCTAAAATGATTGTGCAAAGCGTAGGATTTAAATTATTTAGTAAAAAATGTATTTTTTGAGTTTAAATTTCATTTTCTTATTTATGCTTTTTATTTTTTATTTTGATTGAACCGTGTTTTTCTTGTTAATGTCATGGTTATTGGAATAAAAACTTAAATCAATTAAAATAAATATTTTTAAAAAAATCCAAGTGATTTAAATTAAAGAGAAAAAAAAAAGTATTTCATCTTCCAAAACTTTCCTTTTATTATTCATTTATTTCTTTTTTATTATGATGAAAACATATTTTTTTTATTAGAATCATATTTTTTTAAATAAAAACCTAAACCTGTACTGATTTATAAAGCAATCGAGTCCTAGAGTGCCTAGACCTTACCTTAAATTAGAGGTCAAGCATTCTTGGACTTGCAAGATTAGGCTCGCTAGCTGGCCCGCCTAGGCTTTCAAGCCAAGCTCTCGTGCATATGGATGCCTGGACCTTGGAGTTCATGCCTACACCTTTTTTAGACCATTAAAATTAAAATTTCAATATATTCTCATTTAAAAAATAAAATAAGTAAGAAAATATTTTAGGAACCTCCAAAACTCTATTCCCAATCACAAAAACACATTCTAATCAACTTTTGAACTCAAAACTAAATTGAACTAAAACAAAATTTCTGGACCTTGATGTATTTTTTTATCGGTATCATTGAAAGCTAAAAACACCTCTTTTTCTCTCCTTTTTTTTAAGTCAAACCCATAACCATCTCTAATGTACTCCTTTTTTAAAGGCTAGCTCATAGACACCCAAATTAGGGTTGCTGGTGGTTAGAATGTGATTGGGTGAAAGCTGTCTCTCGTGTTTTTTTTTTTAACTGAAATATAGATTTTGATGAAAATAGAGATCAAATTGTTGATAGACGCTCCATGAACAGTATAAATAAATAAAAATATTAATTTTTATCCTTATTCTTTCATTTTTAATTTCTCTTGTTATTTTATTTTATTTAATTAAACCCTATAATTGTATTGTATTTCGTAATAGCAATCAGTAATGCTTCACTGTAAGTAGTACATAGCCGTGAGTATTTTGTTGAGTAGTGAAGATGATGGAGATACATCTTGTCGGTGCGTGCTAAATAACTAGTGATATGTCGTAAAAGAAAAGAAGAAGAAGGAGAAAGCTGCGGCAGCTTCGTGTCTCACACTCGACACTGGTTCTAGTACAAGACTAGTAAACGCGTTTTGTAGCATGTGAGATGCACTTTCTGACAAGTGAACTCCCATTCCCAAAAGAGTTCTCCACGACTCTGACATCAATGGGATTTGCACGCTTGGCTCACCGCCGACAACTTTTGATCAGATGTTAGAGGTTCCCGGAATCATTTCGACCACCGGAATCTCGCACTCGATGCTGGTTCATGCCAGTTTATGTATAGAAAGATCTCTATGAGGAAATAATGCTCGGTAGGGTAATTTTTGCGAGCGTCAGAATGTGATTTTAATGGGGGTCAAGCTATGGAGAAATGTTTTGTTACTGTAGATATGAATTTAGGTGCAGTAGATATCATATATATATATATTTTTTTGAGTTTTAAATTTTGAGCGAACCAATTATTGCAGAGTGGAGCGGGAAGAACAAGATGCTTTCAGAAGATAGCAGGAGGTTTGGCATTGGGATGGGGTCTGCTTGCTTTGATCTTCTAGAGAGATAATGTTCTCATCCTCCTCTCTCTCCTGGAGTATTATTATTATTATTATTTTGATCACATTGGATATTATTTAAATTTATTTTGACACTGTCTGGTTTGGTTTCATCGTTCCTGAAGGAAAGGGGGGTGGGAGGCATTGGGGATTGATTTGTATGTATTCTCTTGGGAGATTTTGCGGGTGGAAGGGCTTTGTATTCTGTAGTTTTCTTCTGCTTGCTCTCTCTCTTCTTGGAGTATTACAGACATGATGATTCTCTCTTGCTTGCTTTTTACGTTTTGTATTTAGCACACCTCTCTAGGTATTCCTTTATTCCTTACTTGTTTGTTATTCAATGAGAAAAAAACTGTTGATTATAAGAGAAAGCTACCAGGAAGAAAGAAAGATGGCGGCGAGCATTGGCCAGGCAATTAGATTTTGACGAGTCAGCTCGGCAGAGCTCGCGAGTTAGCTTATAAGATAATTTAATTGTTTATAAAGGGTTTGCATGGCGTTGAGTAGGTAAAATCTTCTATCAATGAGATCTAGCAGTGCGGTCCGTCCGTCCATTCTCTTGTTAATCAATGGTCGTGGTAAGAGCTTCGTTTGACTCTGCTGTTTGAAAGGAAAGTCCTTTTTTGAGAAATCTTGGTCGGGGAAGTTCAGAAAGCTCTATTCGCCATTTATGGAAGGACTAGATGTTATCTAGAACACCAACGTTAGGAAGAATTTGATCACGTCTATTTTCCTATAACAGATAAAAAAGAGTGTAATTTGTTTTATATTATTTTCATATTAATAAATTACTCTCTTAAAAAAAAATGATATGATGGAGCTAATGGATCTTTCTTTCACTACATTGATTATAAATCCATTATGATATTAATGAATTTCATAAAATCAATTTTAATAAATGGATCGTTTGATTTCCTAATTAAATAATATTTCTATTATCATTCAAATTAATTAAAATAGCTAGTGTATAAATAAAGATTTAATTTAAATCCAATAAAGATATCGTAAGGCACTTGTATTTAATTAGTTTTTTACTATAAAGATAAAAGAGATTTTCTTTTGCTTTTTTTCATTTCAATCCCTGACTTTTGGATTTTTTTTATTTTCATTTAATTAAAGCTTTAATTTTATACTTTCTTCTTAATTTCATCATTAAATGCTTTAATTGAACCCACTCATTTGGCCACTTCTTACAATTAGGCAATTTACATGGCTCTAATGAATTTGAGTTAAGCAAGACTTTAATCAATTTGAACCCAACAGGTTCATTGTAACTGAGTCCGGAAAGGCTCCAACAAATTTAGGTCTAGCAAGACTCAAAAAATTCAAAATCATCAAAATTCATTACAATTTTGAGTCCAACAAGCCTCCAAGAAATTTAAGTCTAGCAAAATTCTAGCCAATTCAAACCCAACAAGATTCATTATAATTTTAAGTCTATCACAACTTCAACAATTTAGTGGTAATCTCTATGATTAAAACTAAATTGATTTATTGAAAAAAATTAATTTTTTTATTTAGAAAATAATGTAAAAGAATAAAAAGAGAAAATAATATAGAAAAAAAGAAAAAAAAAGATACAAAACAAAAAGAAGGATAGGAAGCTCTCCAAAATGTCCGGGATTAAAAATTAAATGTCAAGTGATAAAGCACAAGAAGCTTGGAGAATTAAGATTGTAATGAGGTCACTCGCCTTAATATCAAAATCTAGGTTATAAACCTAAAATATATTTACGTGAAAAAAGTGATCATATATCTTTTAACCCTTTAAACACTATTTAAGCTTAATGCATATCCGTTTTTTTTTTTATATATATAGATGTGAACCATAACCTACATTATGTGTCTTCAGAAGTCAATTCTGATAAAAAAAAAACTTTTTATGTTGAAAGATGTCAACCTCTATAAAGAAGAAAAAAATCATAATCTAGATGTGAACCGCATGTTATTTTTATGAATTGTGCAATCTTTACTAATAAATGGACAAGCTTAATGCAACACAAAGCAAAATGCTCTCATTTTTTTAAAGCAAAAAAAGAAAAGTTAACTTTGGAACCTTTTCTTACCATTTTTTCCTTGCATGTAGCAAAAAAAATCTATTTGAGCTAGTTATAACCAAATTTCATTAAAAATCATTTTTTTTTCTCACAAGCCCAACTAACCCTCGCCTTATATGCCAATAAAATATCCAAAAAAACATCTTAGCATTGAATAATGTGTTTTGGGCTTTCAACCAAACAAGTTTAATATTCATGAAAATACTTTTAACATTTACACCTCGATGATTTTTTTTAACAATTAGATTTGAATGAATATAGTCAATAAAATTTACAGCAAAACGGTGAGTCGAGTAACTGGAGGACATCAAAACAAAAGCAACAAAATCAGAGAGTTAAGTAACTGGAGGACATTAGAACAAAAGCAACAAACTCATATCATCAATGATAAATTTGAAAAAGGGGACTATACTTCAAACAAGTAAGTATTTATTTATTATTGTGCAATGTTCTCATGAGGCCCATATGTAAATCCAGTAAATTTGAATCCAACAAGGTTCATTATAATTTTGAGCCCATCAAGGCTCTAACAAATTTGAAACCAGTAAGGTTCATTGTAATTTTGAGCCCAACATGACTCCGGTAAACTTGAGTCTAATAAGACTCTAGTTAATCTGAAGCCAACAAGGTTCTTTGTAATTTTAAGCCCAGCAAAGCTCTAACAAACTTAAGTCCAACAAGACTCTAGCAAATTTGAACCTAACAAGGTTCATTGAAATTTTGAGCATAGCAAGGCTCTCGTAAACTTGAGTGTAGCAAAACTCTAGCAAATTTGAACCCAACAATATTCATTGTAATTTTAAGCTCAACACGACTACTATAAATTGAAGTCCAACAAAACTCTAGTAAATATGAAGCCAACAAGGTTCATTGTAATTTTGATCATAGCAAGGCCATAATAAATTTAAGTCCAGCAAGACTCTTACAAATTTAAACCCAACAAGGTTCATTGTAATTTTAAGCCTAACTTGGGCCGAACATATTTAAGCCCATCAAGGATCCAACGAATTAGTCCAGCAAGACTTCAATGAATTTGAACTTAATGGGGTTCATTTCAATTTTTTTAGCCTAACGATCTCTAACAGATTTAAGCTCAATAGGTTTCCTTGTAACTTGTTTGAGTTCAACCTGGTTTAATTTTAATTTTTCCTAAAAAAGATAATCACCTCTAAGTTTACCCGATTTTAATTTTTCAAAAAGAGAGTGGTCATCTCCAAATTGATTCAATTTTATTTTTTCACAAAGAGAATGTTTGTCTCTAAGTTGACCTGATTTCACTCTTTCAAAAGAGAGTGGTTATCTCTAAGATGACCTGATTTCAATTTTTTTAAAGTGAGTAGTCATCTCTAAGTTGACCTAATTTTAATTTTTTACTAAGAGAGTAATCATCTCTAAGTTGACCTAATTTTAGTTTCTAAAAAAAGAGTGGTTATATCCAAGTTAACTTATTTTAGTTTTTTTTGGCAAAGAAAGTAGTCCCATTTGATTTAACCTAATTTTGAATTTCTACATTGAGGTTGGTTGTCTTTGATTTGACCCATTTCATTTAAAAAAGTATTATTTTCTTTACAAGCTTACTACATAAATGCAAATTATTTTCATATTGTACAATAAACACTGTAAAAAGGGGATAATTATCATAACCTATATTTTGATTCCCATTATTTTTTAAATAAAATTACTAATAATATCTTTTAAATTTTAATCATTATTTTAGTCACTCTTGTTTATTTAATTTTTGTGTATAAAAAAAGAAAAATATTATGTCATTTTCATTTCAATCCCTAGCTTTTGGATTTTTTTTAAAATTTTCATTCAAGTAAGCCTTTAATTTTATAATTTCTTTTTAATTTCATCCCTAAATACATTAATTGAACCCTTTATTTTGGTTTTTTTTTACAATTTACTTATTGGTTTCTAAAATCATGTAATTTTGACTAATTATGTTCTAATTTTCACATTTTCTCTTCAATTTCATTAGGAAAAATAGAATAGGCTCCCTCTCCAAGAAGAAAAATTTCTTCCACCCATTTGCTTGATCATCTTCCTTTCACCCATACTCAACCAATACACCTACATAAACAAAACCAATTGAACCTCCCTCATATTCGTTCTAAATCACTTAAACCCGATTGAATGAACCATTACAATACCTCTTGATCACTATCATTTTCTTCAACCAAAACCCCACCACTATCCAGGACTAGCCTTCACCAATATCTTCTTCCCCTTTATTCTTAATGTAAAAACTAACATTTTCCCCTCCACTCTCAGCATAGAAACATCATCTTCATCAACCACTCATATTAGCCTCTTAACATAAACAAATTTCCCTGCTTTTAGGTTTTTTTCAATTTTCATTCAATTAAGGGTTTAGTTTTGGATTTTTTTTTCAAATCTATCTTTAAGCGCATTAATTGAACCATTTAATTTGGTCACTTTTTACAATTTTGTCTTCGGTTTCCAAAATTATACAATTTAGACCAATTATGCTAGAATTCTCACCTTTTTCTCTTCAATTTCATTGTGATTGAATTAATTGAACCCTTCTAATTCTTATATTTTCTCTTTAATTTTATCCTTAATTGAATTAATTGAAGCCTTTAATTTGGGGTTCTTCTCCAGTTTAATCCTTGGTCCTTTAATTCTTTCAATTAAAGCCAAATTAAACTATTTTTCTTAAAATACTTTTTAATTAAGTCCCTAATTGGATTTTAAATTATTCCTGATATTTTTTTTACATTTTTTAACTCAATATTTGGATTTTAAAGTCAATTATTTGTCTAATTTTACCTCCAACTATATTCTTGTTATTTATGTGTTTGATTTTGTGTATATTGATATTTTTTTTATACACAAATGTGATTTGTATATGTCGTGTGAGTTTGAATATTTCTAATAAAAGCATTTTCATAGTAATAAAAAAATTAAAACAAACAAATAAAAATGATTTATTGTTGTAAACTTCCTTTTGTGTTGTGTTGTATTTTTCATAGATATGATATAATAATTTAGGTTGGGTCAACGTGATTTCACATAAACCTAAACGAGTACGAGTGATTTTTTTGATCCTATTCTAGACTTAGTAAAAGGAAAGGGGCTAAAACCTATTTTTTTCCCATCCCTATAGGTCCAATGCTCATTTTAGAAATGGTTAATTCGACAAGTCTCATTTTTAAAGGATAGATGTCAAAATTTTCGCGAATCACCTAAATCAATAAGTCTCCTACTTCTAGGGACCAATATTGAATTTTTCATTAAAAATGATAAAAAGGATTGTAAGTAAGCTTAGGAAATAATTAGAATATTTCATGGCAAATAAAAAGATAGATTTATAAGAAAACTCGTGGTAAAGCTAACATTTCATTTGAAAGAATACGGTAAAGATGACATCATTCTTCCATTAAGCATAATTAACTCTATATGTGAATTTTTAAAACTAGCGTTAATCTTTAGAATTTTTACTTTTCTCTAATTACTAGGTGGCGACTTAAATTTTTCATATATTTTCTCATTTTATTTTGAAAAGTCGAAAAGTCCCATTTATATCTGGGTAGGATAACATGGTGTGGCATGCATTATCTTTTGGTAAGTGGCTTTATTATTTGTAAGCTCAAAGGGCATAGTCCCTACACAAAAAGGTCACCCTATCTATTATAAAAGATGTTTTCTCCTCGTCTTTAAAATGTAAAGGGATCTAGTTGTAGCCCAAACTCGTATCCAGGGAGAATTCAAACTCGATCATAGAGTCTACAAGTCTATCTATTTTAGGTAGAGGAAATTTATCTATAGAATAAGTTTTATTGAGATCGATGAAGTCTACACACATCCATTATTTTCCATGGATTTTATTTATTATGACCATTTTAGCGAGTCATTCAAGGTACATCACTTCCCAAATAAAACTAGCTTCAAAAAGTTTATCCACCTTCTCAGGTATAGCTTTTATCTTTCCCTTTTAATTTTTTTTATTATAATAAATATAAGGGAAAGTTGGGTTTACCTTTGGCTTATGGGCTGGCATGTCAAGGTTAATGCTAGACTTATATGAGGGCTAAAAAATAAAGTTATCTTTTTAGTTGTTGAGGATCTTTATAAGGGCTTTTTCTTGTTCATGATCCAAAATAGAGCCAATATTGGTGTTCATGCTTGTATTTTCTCATGAAGGGTAACCTTTTGTAACACTTATATTGCTTCAGTGCAGAACCTTTTTCTTTTCTTCATGGACCTTTTATGGTCTACAACTAAAACGTTTTTGCCTAAAGACAAGTGAAGATTCATCTTCTATAGCCTATTTGATTCTCTCCTTATTATGGCCACCCTCTTTTGATATAAAACTTTATGGTTAAGTATCTTATAGTAATAAAACCATTAATTTCATATAGAAATGGTTTACAGATGATAGGATCATAAAAGCCTTCATCCTTTAGGGTTATTCTGAGTAAAAAATAATGATTATAATGGGTTTTTTAGGACAACTATCCCTCCTTATATATCGTGTCAATTACACTAACTAGGTCATCTTGGAGGTTGTACTAATTGGGTTAACTTAACCATCTTAGAACCGTGTTAGGTGGTTCTATAAAAATTATGTGTTCCTTGAGCATGATGTGCTTGGATAGGTCTGGTAACCCACCAAGCCTTTAATTGGTGACCTTGATGAGCCTTTTTATGCCAAGATGATATATGGGCAAATACTAAACCTAATCATGGGTTGTTATTAGGTTTGGGCCTTAAGTGAAGGAAGCAAATCTGGCCTATCACCACCTAAATCATAATCCTCATACTAATTTTATGCTTTACATTACATAGCTTAATCCATTTAAATTGTTCGAATATTTCAAAACTTCAATTATCTATAAGTTAGATTGGAGATTAAATAAGGATATGATCTTTAGTATTTAGTCGTTCAAAACCGTAGTCAAAACATCTATCATCAGGTCATTAACCATTTCTTGTATGCATTCATTTTGTAACTTCAATTACCCAACTATCAAACAATATCCCCCTTATCTCACCAATATTCTTTCTAGAAAATGTCTTAATCAAATTTCTTATGATAAGTAGCGTTTAATCATAGTAGACAAAATTACATCCATGATATGATTAATTTTTACTATATTGTTGTTTAGGATATATGAAAAACTAGGTATTTATCAGAATTTTTAATCATTCATCAAAATTTTAACGAAGTAGTCAAATATTAATTAGTCCTTGCAATGCTTTTCTTTTTTGGATAGGTTTTTGTTTTTAGCTTTAATTTTAATAGGAAGAAGAATCTATAAATCAACTTGTAAATTCATCAAGATCAAGTTTGTTTTCAAATAATTTTAAAAATACCATATAACAATGGTGTATTTATAAAAATATATATTTTTTAACTATTTGTTTTAAAATTATAAATAGCATTGATAAATTAACAAATTAGATATGGAGTTGATCAATCTTGGATAATATTTAATTTGTTATGAGCGCATGTGGAGTCAATATCTTGTTATGTGCCTATCACAAGTTTAAAAAAAAAAAAAACTTTCCCATATTTAATGATTGTACAATTCTGATATCAAAATTCAAAGTAAAAAAGTTACTAATAAAATAAAAACCATGCATTGGGTATTTGAGAGTATTTTTTTTTATTTTAGCACTTAAAAAAACAAATAAAATAACATAGTACATAAAATATTTTAGAAAGTAGTATAGTTTAGAGAGTACAAGATGACATCTACAACTTGCGAGTCGCAAGTGACATTTGCGACTCTCTTCAATTTAAAAAATAGACTTCCACAATTTAAAATAAAGAGAGAGGAAAGAGGAGAAATAGAGAAAACAAGGAAAAAAAAGAAGATAAAGACCACCAATATACATTGAAACTCCGATGAAGATATAATTGATACCGTTAAAAAGATATCGACGAGACAAGTCCAATGACACCAAGGAATATCACTGTCATAACTCATTTTGGGTTATTCCCCAAAATTTTACCATTTTTTCTTTTAAAATAAAATAATAAATAACAATAGCAAGAAGACTGACATGTTTAAAAAAAGCAGGCTAAGGAGGATTCCAAATATACATAAAAATCAAGCTACAATGGAATTGAGAGCTTAATTGTACCTCGTTGTACCCAAAACTAGAGGGACAATATAAATTTAAGGTCAAATCAAATCATTATTGGATAAATCTGCATAAAAATTAAGTCTAAGAATATAATTAGATTTTTAATAGGTCATTTTGATTTAATCATAGGCAAATTAAAGTATAATTATGTTTAAGAATTAATTTGGGTATAATTAAAGGATTTAATTAGATGAAATGACTTAATTATACTTTAAGCTAGCATAATGGCTCTCGCTCCGCAGCATGTCAATATCATTTTTTTTAATATAAAAAATTATTTAGAATATAGAGAATGTTTTAAGCACCTTGGGTCTAACAACCGTGAGTTTAGCATGACTGCAGACCCAAGACACTTAAAACATTCTCTAAACTCTTTATATATTTTTTTTTATATATTTTTTTAAAAAATTGATATTGACCCGCTGCAGAGCGCGGACTAATATGCTAATGTGTGTGTGTATGTGTGTAGTCATAACAATAGTTTAGTCCTCCATTAAAAAAATATAAAAAATAAACAAATAAAGTGAGATAACTTGGTGATTTAAGACATGGACCTTTCACTGAATCATATTTTAATAGAGTCTACCATGTCTAAAACTATCTAAAAACTATCAATTTCATTTCATGTTCATTTTGAATAGAAAAATTCAAACATAATATAAACTAAATTTCCTAACAATTATTTTATTTTCTCTAATTTTTTTCTTCATTCTATTTTAAAAAAAGAAAGTTATTAACTAATTAAAATAGAAGAATGATATATATATATATATATATATATATATATATATATATATATATATATAATTTTGAAATTACAAGGATTGAGTTTATAGTTTTGTCAACTATAGGGATTAAGTTATAATTAACTCAATTTTATTATTATTATTATTATTAGTTTTTCAATAAGGAACTCCTTTTGCATGTGTTATGTATGTCATTGTAGAACATTTGTATGGACAAAAAAAAATGATTCTTTGGACTGGAATGGTTTCTAAATCCAAGTAACTTGGGCTTGGCGTGGTTGTCAGACCCCAGACACGTGAGTCTGGTGTGGTTCCCAGACCCAAGCATGTAGGTCTGGCATAGTTGCCAAAAATAGTCGCATGGGTCTAGACCCAATGTATTTGAGTATGACAAATATGTTTGATTTGACAAACAACAAACAAAGAGGACAATTGTGTACTTTAGTTGTTAAGAGAGAGAAAAGAAAGAAAAAACCCAAATAATCGATCACCTGCGGCAATCCAACCATTATCTCTCTACACGCGCCACACCATGTGAAAGAAGGCACGACTGCACATCCAGTGCGATGGTGGATGACCAGATTTGGCCACCGAGAAGCATCACATGCATCTCCTTAATGACGCGGGTGCCACTATTTCGCTGGGGTAAAAAAATAAAGTCAAAGAAACGTCACGTGAAAAGATGAGAAATTAAAAGTGAAATTACTATTGCAATCCACATTAAAAGCTCTCTTGATTTACAATGATTTCCCTACATCATTTAGCTTTTGTTATAATGGTTCAAATTAATTTTATTAGGAACTTAATTGGTGAAAAATTAAGTTTGAGAGCCCAATTTGGGCTTAATTTAGAAGATTGGAATTTTAGAGGACCAAACTGAATTTTTAAAAAGTTAAGTGGTTCAAATCAGGGGTGAAATTGCAAGAAAATTAAAGTTTTTCGGGTCAATTAGGGGTTAAATTGAAGAAATTCGCAGCCAAGGATCATTTTGAAAAAACATCAAACTTTGGGGACCTAATTGATTGAAATCAGAGGTGAATTTGAGATAATTGAAAGTTTAATGGTCAATTAAAGGTCAATTTGCATAAATCCAAGACCAATGATCAAAATGAAAAATGTGCTGAAATCTAGGGCTGACATTGAAGTTCGACAAGAAAATCAGGGGTGAAATTGCAAGAAAATTAAAGTTTTTGGAGTCAATTAGGGGTTAAATTGAAAAAATTCTCAACCAAAGACCATTTTGAAAAAACATTGAACTTTAGGGACTCAATTGATTGAAATCAGGGTTGAAATTGAAGATAATTGAAAGTTTAATGGTCAATTGACGATCAATTTGCATAAATTCAAGATCAATGACCAAAATGAAAAGGTGCTGAAATCTAGGGCTAACAATGAAGTTCGATAAGGGTAAAATTGCATAAAATTAGAAGTTTAGGGTTAATTAGAAGTGTAATTGAAAAGAATTAAAAGCAGGAGGACCAAATTGAACTTTGGCTAAACCCCTAAATTAAAACCCTAAAAAGTCCAAAACGGTATCATTTTGAACAATAAAAAAAGGGAACCAAACAACATGCTCTCTGGTTACCGTTCATCTTCTTCTTCATTTTTTGCCTAAAAGAACTGCTCATGTAACTACTTTTCAATAGCATTTAATACTTCGTCTCTTCATCAAATTTGACAAAACATACATCACCATGATGACTTGACATTTAACTATACCTCGGTATGGTTCATTTTGGTTGATTGACACCGTAGCGCCGCGGTGTAGCCCTTAAATGGACAACTTAGGTAGCCTTTAGCTGCCAACTTTTTCAGACTATGATAACAACCTTGAACCAACGGTTGAGGTCCTTCCGATTTGAATCAAGGACCAATATTTTTTTTCAAAAGAGACAAAATGTCCCTCTTCCATCCCCTATAAATAGGGGTGGATTTCATGCATTGGAGGAGAATAAATTCGGGTCCAAAGTTGGTAAAAAATTAGCTTCTTCTTAATCCCTATTTTTTATTCCTCTCCACCGGTTTTCCTCTCTTTTTCCGTCATGTCTCTGTAGTGATGCCACCATCAGCATCACGACAATCCTTCCCATATGACCAACCAGCTATTTCCCCCTGTATCAAGTTTTCTTCTTTTCCCTGCAACAAAACAAGCCACTGCATATAGAAGGTAAATATAATTAACATGGTCACTAGGCTTGGCCAATGACCATGTAACGCATGGGCTGGACCCATTTCAGCCTAGCCCAATAAAAAAAGAGAGAGAGAGAGAGAGAGAGAGAGAGAGAGAGAGGCCAGGTTTGTTGGGCCGTTTGTCAGCCTAACTCGACCCGGCTGGGTCTAGCTTAGATGGTTGGGCTAGATCTAGCCCACCCTATATAATAATAATATAACAAAAGAAAATGAAAAAAATTCAAAAAAATTCCAAGGGTCACTTCAAAACAAAATTGAGATTTTCTTGCATGTTTTTCTACCAATTTTATTCAATATCGGGCTATAGATTTATATTGTAAGATATGAACCCGTAAAAAATACCTGATTTTCTCTGAAATTTCTTAAAAAACAAAATATAAAAAAATCCTTATTTAAAAACACAAAAAATATTTTATTTTCATGCACACGACCAAGTCCTAAAAGTTTTCCAAGCAAATTTTCATAAGAAAAACAAAAATTATATTTTTCTTATGTTTTAAAATGTAAAATTGATATCATAACTAATTTATGATTATCCGTTAGGGTTTGACCATAATATCAAAAATGTCTCACCAATCATTTTGTTCTTTTTATATTTAAAGTGTTAGGATTTAGCTGTAGACTTTAGTATTTGGAGATATAAAACTACACTGTAAAGTATACCCTAAGATATTAAAGATACAAAAAAATAAATGCAATGCTAAAATTTAAACCTTAGAGTAGTTAGGCTTTAACCCAATATGGTAAAGACTTCCTCACGAAGGGAGATCTACCTTGAACCTTAGACAAGACCAATAGACAGAAACATGACTTAGAATAACAATCAAATAACAATGTAGTTTACCTTAGGTAAGGTGCACTGAGAGTGATATGTCTTTCCCTTGCACAACCAGTCCTTTACCTAGACTCTTGTAGACCATAAGTTTTCTAGTAACCATAATACTAGGTGGCGACATCTAAATCTTATAATCATAATTTTATGATTAAATCCAAAATTCTTTTTCACCATCACTCAGGAGGCAGACTTGTCGTTCTCGACATCGCATGCCCTACAATAGTCACAAATGGTGACCAGGGTGGGCTACAAAAGTTATCTAAATATGTTGAGGCTCATTTGCCTTTAAACAACTTATGTGCACACTTCGATCACCATTGGTGACCTTCCTTGATTTCATTTGATTCATCTCGTCAAAATCTTCTCAACGATATCAGTGATGTCATCACTAAAGCTTTGGTGTGCCTCCGAGATTTTTTTAATTTTTATTTTATTTTTTTATCTATCCTCTCTCTTCACAAATTATAAAGAGGAGAGATGAAAGAGAAAAAATAAAGAACAAAAAAAAAAGAGTCTCGAAGGAACACCAAAGCTCCGATAATAATATCATTAGTATCGTTGGAAAGATTTCAACGAGACGAATCCAACGATATTAAAAAAAAATCACTTACAGTGATTAGAGTATGTCACATGAGTTGTTCAAAGGCAAAGAAGCCCCGACACATTTGGACGGTTTATGTGAACCACTTTGGTTATCATTTGTAACCTTTCTAGTGTCGTTAGATTTATTTTGTTGATATATTTCTAATGACACTGATTATATCATAATCGGAGGTTCAATGTGCCTTCAAAGTTTTTTTTGTTTTTTTTTCTTTCCTCTCTTCTCTTTTTTTTTGTAAATTATATCAATTTATTTTTAAAATAAGAGAGAATCACAATAAAATTTATGACTCATAAATTTTATTACTTTTCTAAATATTTCATACATACGTTATGTTATTTTATTTTTTTAATGTAAAAAAAAAAAAACACTCGGGTACTTGGCAGTAGATGAGCATGCATTTTATTAATGTAAATAAGATATAGCTCAGACATCACTGTCTGCCATGAGCCCACAGACACGTTAATGGAGATTTGACTTATTCACACCTGACATGATATGAGCAGTAGTCTTCTGCCTATCCATTTGGTATCGAGAAGCCACTGCGCTTATACAACCGCCTATACGTACCCTTCCTTTGGTCATAGCACAGGAATCTTAATTCCCTCTTTCAACTTCAGTTTTGTATTTCTGTTGTGGATGAACTGCGTATGTGGCATACATGAAGCAGAGCCCATCATTTCCATCAATGGATGTCTCCAGCTTACAATCTCGGTATCTTTCTTTTTGTTTGGTTTCCCTTTACCGTCTCGATGCCTGTCTCTGTCTATTTGCTTTAATGACTTTTGTTTCTGTTGTTCTTGCTTCAGTATAAGGGGACTAAATTGTTAAAGATTGTGTAGCCGTGGGGGGTTGGGGATCAAGTTTTCGTATCATATATATGGTTATATGGAGTTGTTGAAAAGAAGCAGAGAAGATACTGGAAAATTCTTGGCCAGAGAATTGAGTTTTGATAGATTTCGAGCTAATTTATGTCAAGAAAAGTTTGAAATTTATCAGAAGGGTGTTCCTTTGTGGAAACCCACAAGAACGAAAACAAAAAAATCATTTATATCTTTTTTTATTTATTCCAAGTTTAATATCTTTGCAAAATAAACCACTAATATATATAAAGCTTACCCTTCCTTTATTCTTTCTCCGTCCAGTGTCCTATTAAGTCCATTATGGAAAGTTAATTTGTTAGCGGTGTCCGGCAAAATTTGATCTTCCTCTGCTGCCTTTGATGCAATAAATCTAGTCTAATATGGTCGAAACTTAATTCACGAGTAGTTTGTAAGCTTAAAAAATTGTAAATTTCATTACTACATCTATGAAACTCTTTTGTGTGGACATGCAACTTCCCATCAGTTAATGGTCCGAAGGATTTGATGGATTGATGGACGGCTTGGTGCATGGCTCTTTTGTTCACAGGTCTTTATTGTTGACCTTTATTGTTTTCTACTTGTCTTTTTGGTTCCAGGTACCTTGATTCTTGCAAGAAGCATGAAGTGCTACCCAACTCTGCAGTTTTGTCATGGTTTTATAAGGTCTTTTAATAAACTTGCACTCATTTTCTATTGTTGTTCCTATGAATATTCTTATTTCTTAAAAGTTCTTTTATGAGATTTTACTTTGATCTGCCTTTCCCTTTCGATGTTACTTGACACTTTGAGATAATATAGTTAAAATCTATGGCTTTCTAGTTTATCAATGAAAGATACTAGAAAATAAGCAAATTGTAGATGGCTGTGAAAAGTTTCCAGCGGCTGGATCATTTTGATTTCAGTGTTTGCATCACCTAAGAAGTGCACTCTCCAGAAGTAATAGAAGCTAGTGAAGGTTGGAAAAGAATAGCACCGTGCACTAACTAGATAGTGGGCTAAGACGAGAATGGTGCAGAAATGTTGCCTAAGGACTGCAACTGCAATGATAATTCTGTTGCTATATGGTGATACCAGCTAGACTTTTCTGTATTCTGTATTTATAGGCTCAGTAATGTAGTAATCCAATATAATATAACTGCACTCCTCTGCAAGCACTAGCTAAACATATCGTGTTCTGAAGCTGTTTTCGGAATAATTTAACTTTGTCCTTAAAACTAAGCAGCTCTGCTTAATTTGTATGTTTTAGAAAGGATTTGCAGGCATGAGTTGAAGATGTTCAATCGAAGAGAATATCATCCATCAGTTTAGCAGAAATATTTTGCTAGTAATAAGACCAGCTCTTAGAGGAAGTAGGTTGATGAAAACTTCTTTATTCACAAGTCTAAGTTCGTCTGAACATTCAGAGTTGACTATTGATGCAGAATATGGTGGTCAAAGGTTAAGGTGCAAGGCCTTTATTAACCTTTTAAGGACTTGTATATAACTGAATCTAATGTTGTTTTTCGAAATGCTTGAATAATGTATCTTTTTCTTGTTAAGGAATTAGCAGTGAAACTAATATTACATCGATCCTGAAATATTATCAATGTAGTCTGCTATAATGCCTGTATGGATGAACTAATATAACTACAGCCTTTTGATCAGCTTAGTACTTGTCGAAAAGGATGGCTCTGTATAATAATCCACTCAATACTAAACTTCTTTCAGACCACTTCTCTGGCATTCATGTACAGACCTTTCGCTGATTGTTAGTTTACAATTAATTTGTGGTGCTTCTACTGATGAGTATCTTAGATCAATCATCTTCCCATAAATGAATGAAAGAACTTATGGCTCATGTTGTGTGTTCACATTTTAAAGAATAACATTTGCATCCTACTGAGCGATACTAGAATTTTACACCTTAAATTTTTGACTTCTCAAGCCTGTTGATACATGCTTCAATAATTTTTGTAAACTCATGCATTTTTAGCACTGAAGGCACCAGACACTTGAATTACAATTTTTCTTTTCATTATATAGGCTGCAATCCAGAAGTCCGAACAAGGGAAGTGCAGCATTAAGTTCTTTCTGAATCAGCTATGTAATGCTGATATTTATCCCCTGATTGATGTGTTCCTGGCAGTAGACTCTTCTGATGTTGATGCAGTCGACATACTTCATGAATCACCTTGCAATTTCAATGAAGAATATGTTATGCCTTTGTTGCAGACTATCAATCTGAAACTCCGAGTAGTTGATCTCCATGACATGTCCCCGGAAAAGAACTTTTTGCAGTTAGTATTATCACCTTCTTATGCCTCACTTCTGAATAATTTTTTCTAGGATAATTTGCCTTCATTTTCTATAATTTCACTTCATTATCTATCATTAAGTTTCATTTAATTTTTAGATTTTTCCCTTCTTGAATTTAAAAAAAGGTGGCGGGGGGAAGAAATTTGATGTTGAGGCATGAAGCTCTCATAACTTATTTTAAAATTTTGATAAAAAATCACTGTAATTGGAAAATTCCACTCTCCAGTGTATGCTGGCCTTCGAAAAGAATATAATGATAGAAACAAGACTATGGATGTTGGAGAATAATATGAATGCAAGAAGAGAGTGCAATTTGGACCAATTTAATGGGAGAAATTCAGTTTGAATTCTTAAAAGTAGAGGGAAAAAAGCAGCAGATCTCGCTTTCATGTGGAAATTTTCAGTCTATAAGAACTAGTGCTAAGGGGGAAAGGTTTAAGAATTTGGGCTGGCAGATTTGCCTGGGAATTTGCCATTTTATGTCCTAAATTGATAGAATAGATATACTGATAATGGAAACTACACTTGGTGAATAGATAAATTTGTGTAATGGTAAACCCTTGTTTTGCCAAGCACGCAAATGTCATGTTAAGTCTCATCAGTATTCCCTCAATGTGGAAATGCTAAAGGTCCAGACTTTGGTTGAAATACCCATCTCAGGACCCAGCAACAGTGGCGGTACACAACTACTTTTTTAAGGAGGGCAGTTGATAAAAATATACATTATAATTTTTATGAATGGACTTTTTTGAATGATGTAAATATGAGGAGCAAAGCTATAATATCCTAGGGAAAATTTCTTAGGTTAGGGAGGGCCTAGCCACTCTGGGCCCTTCCAAGGGATCTCCACTGGCCACCATAATTATTGAATCTGTTTCTTGGTGCATTTGCATTACTTAATTTAGTTTGTTGTAATGAAGTTCTTCTTGTCCATCATCTTATGCGTGGAAATGGCATGCATGGCTAATCAACTCTACTTGAGGAGGGTGAAGTTTCATCATCCTTGTGTGTGTGTGGTACTCTACATTTATTTACGTTTCAACATCCTGTAATTTGGGATCTTTCCAGGGATTTGTGCCATCATGGCCTAGCGTGTCGTATTCTAAACATGAGGTCTACTCATATCCAAAAGCTCAACATGGCTGGAACGTTTATGCAACTACACACCTTGAATTTGGATTTTTGCACTTCAATTGGTAGTTTGGATAAAGACTGTTTTTCTTGCATGCCAAGTCTGATGCGTCTCTCAATGTGTGAGACTAGGGTAGCAAATCTCTGGACAACCACTGCTGCTCTATCAAAACTTCCTTCCTTACTAGAACTACGGTTCCAAAATTGCTTGTGTTGCAAGGATACTGGACCATGTCCTGCATCGTTTGGTGTCAAAGCAAGAATTGCATTTGAGACATCATCTATCAGCATTAGAGATGCTACATTTCAAGGTTTCCATGCTAAAGAGAATTGCGGGGACTTACTTTCTCTCACAGGTTCAGCTTTGATCAAGGAAGGGTCTGCAAAATTTGATAATTTATCGCATATCAGTGAAGCTGAAATGTCAAGCTGCCTTCAGAGAGTAGGTTCAATAGAAATATCATCTGCTGTCCCACCCAATTTGAATGGACTATCAAATTTGGAAAACAAGGTAAGAGGATTTGCTGGTTAGGAAGGGAAAATTTTAAATTAATGAGTGCTGTGATGAATTTTTTTTTAGTTTGTCTAACAGGTCTCTTTTTTTGCGGATTATAGATAACAGACAAAGAGGAGATCCTTGCAAGAGCACATATGTGGGACTTGAAGAATGGCCGCCCTACCTCATTAAAGAACTATATTTCACATCATCATCCTTCACCCATTTGCTTTGAGAAACATTATAGGGAATACATGGTTGCTTTGTTGCCTCGTTTGGAGGTTTTAGATAATTTTTCCATTACAAAGATGGACAGAGAAATGGGAAGAACTATTTTTTCAAAATACTATGAGTACTTACCATATAAAAGACAGAACAAACAAAGTGTTGTTACTGTTCTGCAGAAGCGTGAGATGGGAACAGCGGGTGCTTCCTGCCCAAATTTCTCAAAGTTCAAGCAATCATGCCATCATGGAAAGAGTCAATGTCACTTCTCAAGGTCTCTTACTGCTGCCAAACTTGGGTCTGCTGCATGGCCTTTGTTGCATCCTTTGCATACCTTTAGCCATATATATAAAGAAGGAAGTAAGAGGCTTCGTGCAAGGCAGTTTGAATACCATCCATCTGATTCTCGTTTGATGGTTTTTGGAACTCTTGATGGTGAAGTTGTTGTAATCAATCATGAAAGTGGGAAGCTAGTTGGTTATGTTCCATCTGCTAACAACATGAACAGCATTTTGGGTCTCTGTTGGCTCAAGAAGTATCCTTCAAAGGTATGTGTTACCAATAAATTATTTGTAGCAACATCTTAACTTTTTTGTTATTATTTAGATTGTGAAATCATCTTACATTTTGATTCTCATAAATGTGGTAGTTGCTGATCATCTTTTATGTGTGTTAGCAGCTGCTTGCTGGTTCTGATAATGGTTGCTTGAAGTTGTTTGACATCAGTCATATACCGCCAATAGTCAGTGATGTAAATTGCAGTGCTGGTGTGGTCACTTTTGATGACTTTGACCAATTGACTTCTGTTCATGTCAATTCTGGAGATGATCAGTTTTTGGCTAGCGGGTACTCAAAAGATGTTGCTCTATATGACATCTTTAGTGGAAAACGTTTACAACTATTTACTAATATGCATCGAGAACCCATTAATGTCGTGAAATTTGCACACCATTCCCCCTTCTTGTTTGCCACTTCCTCATTTGACCATGATGTCAAGCTGTGGGATTTGAGACAGAAACCACAGTGGCCATGCTATACAGCATCAAGCTCAAGTGGAAATGTGATGGTTTGCTTTTCACCAGATGATCGCTATCTGCTTGTATCAGCTGTTGATAATGAGGTATTCCTTGTTAGATTATGTATATACTCAAGTGATATTGGAGAAACTACTAGCTAATTCTAAATTTCTGATACATGAGTGTGTTTGGTTTTTGAACATGAAACACACAGACTAGAGAGAAAAGTTGGAGCGGAAATTTCTAGTCTTTCACTTCTGTTTGTCCACTTGCAGGTTACATAACTGATATATCTAGAGAGAGCTAGGATACCTAATCTGACATGCTACTAACTTGTACTTGGCAACTTGTACAAAATCTAATCTCCTGCAATATATTAGTCTTCATACATAATAGATTTTATATCAGATTAGCTCCCAAAATACCAGTACATACTACTTGCATGCATACACTACACATCTAAAAATATACTGTAGAGTATTTAGCAAAAGTTTCATTATTCTAACAGAGTGAATATGGATTCCATGGTTCTTGAAAGGGTCTGTTTGAATGAGCATGGTCATCAATAAAATCTTCTAATTTGACCTGACCGTTTGACCCATCTCACTTTAGATGTCACCAATGTATCATCAAATGCAAGATGCTGCTTTAGGTTTCAGGATGTCCTTTTCCTCCCTTTATCCGACAGTAATGAACTTGTTGTTTCTGGTGTCAGGTCAAGCAACTTCTGGCAGTAGATGGGAGGCTTCACATGGATTTCAAGATAGCTTCAACAGGAAGTGCTCATAACTATACCCGCTCCTACTACATTAATGGAAGTGACTACATCATTAGTGGAAGTTGTGATGAAAATGTTGTCCGAATCTGTTGTACTCAAACTGGAAGGCGACTTAGGGACGTTTATCTGGAGGTATACCAATGATAGATTCTTAAATTCCATTTTTGTGTCATTCACTTGAGTCCATTACTTCTCTGCACAACTCTTATTTGTGACAAATGGCAAGGAATTTGACGCGGCTCTTGTTTCTCTGCAGGATGTGGAGTCTGGGAATTCTCTATTTGTTCAGTCCTTAAGGGGTGATCCTTTCAGAGTAAGTTTTTTGCTGAAAATTTATTGCGCTTGCTATTTTCTCATTTTCTTGATCAATAAGATTTTCTTTCAGATTTAGTTTTTCGCAAGGATTAAAATATTCATCATTGAAAGAAATGTCAACCACAATTCCAAATTCAAATTTCTTGCGCAGTTTTCATTTCTAGTGTACATATATGCAACATTAATACATTTAATTGCTGTAAAACCCAGAATATTCATGTTTTTCAGGATCTAGGCATTATCTTTGTTTTATGTGGAATCAAGATATCATTGTGAAGCATTTTCTGGTATGAAACATTTATTAGCCGTGTTCCCAAATGCAGCTTTTCCACATGAGTGTGTTAACAGCCTCTAAACGTCCATGTTCTAAGTGGGAAATCATCAAGGTAACTTCTGCAACCACCAGTGCTTGATGTTGTTTGACAGTGTTAAAGCTTTAGAGGTTATCTGCAGTAGCTGAAACTATTGAGATCCTTGTGCAGGTCAATTTACTAGCTTCCAGCCATGGCACCGAAGAGCATTCTCATGGTCAAAACATCCGACCCACCTTCCTGGGAGGTTGACGTTGGTATTTAATTACACAGTATAGCTTTCATGTATAGTTATGTATCTACCCCGTGTATGTATTGCAAAGGGGAGCAATGTCACCTTTCTGTGTTTTTTTAGTAGTTGAGAAAAATTACACGACAAAGTAGGGCCTCGTCTAATTGTGCACCAAGTTTTGCTGCCATGTAGGTTGTGCAGAACTGGCTTTATCAGGGCAATGACCCATCTATAGCTTGAGTGCTAAGGTTCTAAATTTGAGAAATTGTTTCTCCGATTTAAGGAGGTCCATGCTTGAATTCAAAAAAAGAATAAAAAAAAATTATCAACTTTCCATAGCTTGAGAGTAAAATAGTCATTTGATAAGCTCTGACTTATGATAATGATCACAAAATTGTATTCCTAACTGCTGTTGCTGATGTCGTGGACTCCAAGTAAAAAACTTATCCCCTTATTTGTCTACTTGTATCGTCATTCTCGGCAGAAGTCATGCTCTTCAATCCCTATGGCTATGACAGATAATAAAGAGCCTTGCACCGGTAGTTCGAATTTTTTCCTTTTAGCATCGAAGGCATTTTGTTTCCTTTATTGAGATTTGGTAATGAAGATTTGAAGAGATGGAAATGCTAAAACTCTTATTGATCTTCAAAGTTTTTCCCAATCCATCTTACAGTGAATTGTATCAGTATATATACAGATGAATAGATTCTAATCTAGGAAGGAAGCTAAAACCAAGCCTAATGTTTACAATGCATTTACACAGAATATTTTTTGCTGTTGTTACAAGCATCTTTTCAGCCTTGTTTTCAGGTCTTGTGATTCTGCGCATGAGTCTTGGAATCATGTGCTTGATTTGAGGTGATTTCCCTTATATTTGGTTCCCTGGAATAAGAACAAGAAGCTAGCAAACCTCCTAACAAGGATGAAAAGCCCGAACTACTGATGTGTAAGGCCAACCAGGCACACAAAATACCAAGTGGGATGCACCGCATACAAGATTTCTTTCATGATTTTCTGACATAGGATGCAGTTTCCTTATATAATTTAGTAATTCTCTCTTCAAGGCAGCCCATGAAGGACATGCTAGCTTGTTCTGTCTCTCTTGGGCTCTCCTTTTTTCGAATTTGTTTACAAAATTCGAGCCATTGCCTCAAGGAAGCAGCACAGGATGTGTTTCCCTGAGAAGCCACTGGTGAAGAAATAAAACAAGTGCAAGTTGAGAGATGCCACACAGCCTGCAAGTCTCTCTCAGTTCTTACGTCTTTTCTCTCTTATTCTAAGGTTTGAAATCCAAGTCTTTACCAAACCCTATAAACAGTTAAAAAAATGCAATGCAATTGAGGCGCATTGGAGGAAGCCATTACAGCTTGCAGTGAGCCCATTACAGCTGTTTCAAGTGGGCATGTAAATTATAGAAACTGGTGGGAGTGCCGGCGGTGGCGACCCTTTTTACCACTGGCAACTAGAAACTTCAGCAAATAAGTTGAAGTAAACAATATTGCATCTGACAATTTCTT
>Ga0325411_1001523_pt1 | contig 25864 bp, 18 predicted proteins | sample PopdelMetagenome_13_FD_206181 | JGI IMG/M metagenome (GOLD analysis project Ga0325411, IMG submission 206181) | Populus deltoides microbial communities from Bellville, Georgia, United States - Xylem-PdIQD-R4 | ecosystem: Host-associated > Plants > Phyllosphere > Stem > Wood/Secondary xylem... | reverse complement strand
CACGCACGCTACTAGGAGTATTTAGCGAAAGTAGAAAGTAGTAGTGTCGGCACAGCGGATAGCCATGGAAGCAACTAGCTAGCAAGCTCGGGTACGAGTAGAAGAGTAGAACCTACTGGGGACCCCTCCCTCCCTCCCTCATCATTATCATTAATTATTATGCTTTCGTTTTTTTCTTGTTGCAAAATGTGACTCCATCTCCTCCATAATTAAGCACTTCCTACACTTTAACTCCCCGTGAAGTAATCAACGAACAAGGAAATTAGTTATGTTGTATTAAATACAACAGTGCTCCCTGAAATTAATGATGATTGATGACATGCATAGGTTTTGTAATTGACATAAAGCAAGTACTCCAGTAGCTCGGCTTACTGAATTATTCACGCAGAAACATGGCATGTGGTGAGCCCATTTCTATATATTTCAGATCAGTGCATGATCATCATCGATCAGGTGCACCCCAGCAAAGGAAAATCTTATTCTTGATTCCCAAAGGAATTATAGGGGATTACCAGAGAATGGAAAAAGACAAGGACACGGTCAACTTCAGCTGCCACGACACAAATCGCAACATAACTAATGTTGGAGCATGAGTTCTAATAATGCAAATAAAAGAAAAATATAGTGTTAGCTAAGCTAGGCCCGGGCACCTTTGTTTTGGCGCAGGGAGCTCCAGAAAATTCAGCGGCGGGTGTTGTAACATATTGCATTCCTCCTTAGCTTTTGATCAGATCATGCATGCTGCTGCCTTCTTTTAGCCAGGGGAAATCAAATACCCCCAATGCGAACATAGTTGTCTCCTGATATTTCATAGCTGTTGTTTGTCACGACTCAAATTTGAGCACGTGACCGGCACATAGATCAAGGAATTATATAGTACTTGGTTGATTGTTTAGAGTTTGGGGAAACATATATAGGGAAAGAAGAAGGAAAATAAAAACAATGAAGAAGTGAAAGTGTGCGAAGAGGTGGCTGCACGCGCGCGTATTATTATTATTATTATTATTATTATAAATTATAAATAAAGCTAAAAGTTACGTTAAATACAATGTTTCTCGTGTCATAACAATAATAATAATAATCTATAATGTTATTTTTTTGTATTTTAATTATTTTTAATTTAATTTTTATATGATGTGTTTATAGGAATTTATAATAAATAATTTATTTTAATTTGTCCTTATGTTGTTATTGCAATTCAAAAAAAATCTCAACATCAAGTTAATATCAGAAAATATCTTATCATTGTAATATGGTCTATTTTTTCAAAAACAATTAGTTAAATAATTTTTTTATAAAAAAACTAGGTTATTAAATTTTATGGAGTTAATAATTTGTTTTGTAAGTTTGGCGAAATAACTCTAATTGCCATTGTTTGCGGGTTTAACGAGGTACTCTTTTTTTTTTTATAATTGAACTCGATTATGTGATCATCTATTTTTTTTATCATATAGTTAAAAAAATAGTTTTGAAAAAAACATGTTATTAAATTTTAGAAAGTCCGTAGGCCCGTTGATGTGTAAGACGAGTTTAACTTTTTTTTTCTTTTTATAAAATCATTTTTTTTTTCAATTTCATTCTTTGATATATTGATTAAGAATTGAGTTTCATAATTTATTTTGTTTTGTTTTCTATGAGGTTATCATAATTGTTTTAAAAAGTCTTAGTATTGGTTTAACGCTCAATTTTGTGATAATCTATTTTTGTTATCGTATAGTTAAATAAACAATAGTTTAGAAAAAAAACACAAGTTGTTAATCTCAATGGAGTCCATTATCCAGTTTGTGGATTTGACGTGTTAACTTGAGTTATCCAATTCATGAGTTTAGTAGGTTTACCCATAAAATCTGATTTTTTTTTAGTTTTTGGTCCTTTAATTTTTTTTTCCACTCTTATTCAATATTAGATTGGTTGAGAAATGAAATTTATGGTTTATTTTTTTCTACTTTGTATAGGGTTATCATGATTTCAAATAAATATCTTTTTAGAGTTAATGCTCGATTTTGAAAGCATATAATGTTATCATAAAATTAAATAAAAATAATTTATAAAAATAAAAAAGTTATTAAACTTGTTGAAGTCCATGACTCAGGTCGTAGGGTAATCGAGATCGATCAAATCTAGCATCGTCTTAATATAAAAAAATAGTTGTCGTAAAGTTTTTTAAAAAAGTTATGTTATGTTTTTACCGGTTATTCAAATTATCTTTGAACCTATTAAATTGAATAATTTACTTTAGATCAGCTCTCATGCGGTTTAATCAAAACTCGAGCTAGGTAAAGAGCTGGATTGGTTGGTTTCAAGATCGAACTATTTGATTGAATTTAATAGTATTGCCAAAAAAATCTTCACACTCAACATTTTTTATAAGCTTAGAAAAAAATAATTTAACCCTCACAAACAAATATACTAGAATATACCAATACTTGTGCCAAACTTATGGGCTAATAACCAGCTTAACTCATGGGCTAAAACTTATATATATATAAAAAACAATTATGTTAAAATAACTTCTTTCTCGAATTCAACTAATGTACGCCCTGCATTTTTCAAACATCTAAGAATATTTTCGACGCATATCTTCCTCTAATTCCCAAGTCACTTCTTTATTAGAGTGATTGACCTCTCCAAATCACTTTTACCAATAAAATCTCTTTATAACAAAGTTTTTGCACTTGACCATCCATAATCCTTTTAGCTTGAACTTTGTAAGACATGTCATGTTACGAATAGTTATTCGATTCAGCTGTTCATAATCAATACAAAGTTGCAAAAAACCATCTTTTTTCTTCACAAACAATATTGATGCATCCTAAAAAGAAACACTAGGATGAATTCAATTTCTGTCAATCAAATCCTGCAATTTACCTTTTAATTCATTTAATTATGATGGTGCCATAGATATGTAGGTTCAATGTGCATGGGGAACTAAGTCAATGCAAATTTGAATCTTTACAACAGGTGCCAAACCAGGCAAATCATCAGGAAATATATCTAAGAACTCTCTAATTTCAAGAACTTGATCCAGTTAGGGATTTCTTTTCTAACATATTATACATAAGCTAAATAACATTGAAATCTTTTCCTCACCATTCATCTAGCTAGTAATTGCTAAAACCATGTTGAAAAGAAAACTCTGGTTCCTTAATTTGGAATAGTGAATGTCAATGTTTTACCCCCAATAATTAATCCAAGGAAACATGATGTTGAGCTAATCAGTCTATTCTCAATATGATATCAAATTTTAGCATCTCTAATAAATTAAATTTGTTAGTAACTCATTACCATCTACCATAACATAACAAGAAGAATACACAAACTCCACAACCATAACTTCCTCTAAAAGAGTACGTAGAAACATAAAATAGTAGTCGTTCTAACATAATAGGTTGTTTATCAAATCTTATAGCAAAATATGGAAATACAAATGAAGACGTGGAACCAGTGTCAAATAGAACTTGAGCATAAATGAGCAAATTGAATGAATACCTCATACAACTGTGTTGGATATGATCTAAGCATTCTGTTGAGTAAGAGAGAAAACTCTAGCCCGACTACGTCCTACTGGGTAAGAGAAAAAATTCTAGCCTGACCACGTCCTACTATACTTGATCTCTACCACAAAAATTCCTACTGCCTTGAATAATAGATTGATTGGTTGATTGTGCTTGAGTACATAGGTGGCAAAGATGATCTGGAAAATCGTGAAGTGGATTGTTGAAGTGGGACAATTTTTAATCATATGCCTAAGGTGAGTTTTATTTATTATCTTTTATTGTTTTATGGAATTGTTTATGAGTACTTTTCTTTATAATTAGTTTGTTTGAAAGTTAGGGTTTATATGAGAATAGTTGATAAGTTATGGGTCTCTTGAATTAATTTATGTATGGATAATTAAATATGCATATGAATATGGATTGAGTTAGATTATGAATAATTATCATGTGGTTTTATTTAATTGAAATACCCATATATATTTTGGGTAAAATCTAAGAAATTTGGATATTAGAAAGAAAATAAGGAATTATTGAAAAAATATATAGAAAGAATCATATTAATATTTTGGAAAATCTATTAAGAAGTCGAGGATGACAAAATTTTAGTTTGGTCCTTGAATTCTAAAAAATTAGGATTTTACCTCTAAATTCTAAAAAATTACAGTCTCTGATTATAAATAACAGTTTTTAAGATAGATTTTAATAGATAATTGAGTTTTATTGTAGTGTATTATCAAAGTTTTATGGTTTCCTTTTGAATTGAAAAATGATGCTATGTTATGATAATATGTGTTTAGATACTTTTGAAGCCCTATATAGTAATGCTGATATGTAATTGATAGATGTTGATGTTTATCCAGTTTAATTACTGTTATATATCATGATTAAATAATATCTAATATACATATGATAATAATACTAATATATGTATAATAATAAATACAAATAGCATTTTGTTTGAATTAGATATGATTAAATGATTAACTACTCTATCTAAACTATGCAATTTTGATATGTTAATCTAAACTAAATGAATAATACATATATTAGTATTATTTCCATATTAGTATTTTTTTCTCAAATATATATTAGGTATTATTTACCCACAATATATAACAACTATCAAAACTAAGATAAATATCAACATTCGCAGATCATATGAGTAGTATGTTGAGCTTTATAAATATATAAACACATTTTATTGTAAAGTAAAATAAATTTCCAATTCAAAATTAAAAACATAGAAGAAGAAAACAAATATTCTCTCTTACTTTTACATTCATCAACCTATCCCTTATATATAAGATGAGAACCCTATATAGAAAAGTAGACTAATTAGAATCCCTACAATTAGGACCCTCTATTAGGAAATAATTAGGCTCTATATTATTTCCTAATTATGTGCTATTTACAACCTGCAACACTCTCGCTGGAGCATATATATTTATCATGCCCATCTTGTTATAAAGATAATCAACTCGAGCCCCGTTTAGAGCTTTTGTGAAAATATTCCCCACTTGTTCTTCAGTTTTCATATACCCTGTGGAAATCAAACCTTGCTGTATTTTCTCACGGATGAAATGACAGTCAATTTCAATGTGCTTAGTTCGTTCATGGAAAACATGATTAAATATAATATGAAAAGCCGTTTGATTATCACACCATAATTTTGTTGGTATTGTAGCCTTGAGGCCTATTTCAGTTATGAGTTGGTATATCCACATTATTTCACACACAGACTCTGCCATGACTCTATATTCTGATTCTGCACTCGATTGTGACACAACATTTTGCTTATTACTTTTTCATGAAACCAAATTGCCTCCAACAAAGACACAATAATCTGATGTGAATCTTCTATCTACCTTGGAACCTGCCCAATCTGCATCTAAAAAACATTCAATATGAGTGTGTCCATGATTTTCATACAAGATACCATGTCCAGGTGCTCCTTTTAAGTAACACAAAATCTGTTATAAAACTGCTTAATGATGAACTGTTAGGGATGTCATAAATTGACTTACAACACTGACAAAATAAGCAATATCTGGACAAATCACTGTAAGATAATTCAACTTCCCAACCAGTCTTCTATATTTCTCTGGATCTTTAAATAATTCACCATCTTTTGTAAGTTGCGAATTAGAAATCATCGAGACACTACATGGTTTCGCCCCCAATTTCCCTATCTCGGTTAATAAGTCAAGCACATATTTTTTCTGAGATAGGAAGATACCTCTTATGCTCCTATTTACTTCAACACCCAAGAAATACTTTAGCATCCCTAAATCTTTTAATACCATGAAAACATAAAAGAAGAAAACAAATATTCTCTCGTAATTTTACATTGATCAATCTATCCATTATATACAAGATAAGAACACTAAACTAATTAGAATCCCTACAATTAGGACATTATATTAGAAAATAATTAGGCTCTATATTATTTTCTAATTATGTGCTATTTACAACTTGCAATAAAAATAAAACCATAAAAACTTGATAATGCCATAACAAAACTCAATTATCCATCAAAATCTATCTTATGTTATTCCTTGAATTTTATCCAAAATACATCAAGGTGTTTTAATTAAAAAAACCACATAGAAATTATTCATAATTTATATCAATCCATGATCATATGTATATATAATTACCTATACACAAATTAATTCAACAAACCTCTAACTTACCAACTATTCTCACATAAACCTTAACTTTTCAACAAACTAATTTTAAAGAAAAGGACTCATAGACAATTTTATAAAGCAATAAAATATAATAATTAACTTAACTCATGGGCTAAGACTTAAAAAAAAAAAAAAAATCACGGGCCTCACATTGTTACTAATTGCAAGATCTCCCTTTAATGTTATTACTTACACTGTGCGCGCGCCTAAGATCACCTTGCATTATTTTTGTACATTTGTTTGAGGAGTCTTTCACGCCTTGATACGGACCAGCCCGCTCGCATCACCTCTTCTCCTTCTCTTCTATGTATGTTCTGTGTAGAGATGGCCGCATCTCAAGACTTTCTACAAAGGTTTTGAAAATCGCATGTATTATGACATTCGTAGAAGAAACTAATAGTGTTGTGATCACTTTACAGAATCTGATTCATGGGTTAAAAAAAGGGGATAAAATATGCTCATCATACAAAATTCAAAGAAAAAGCTGAGTCTTCAAATGAAATGAAAGATGCATGTTGAATTGATGATATATTGGAGTTCCAGAAACTAAGCAACAGCACTCCTAAATCATTTTTTTCTTCTTAAAAGAACATGTTAATACAGTAAAGAACTAGAGAAATAAACAAATCACAGTTCCAATCAAATCATTGTGTCGAGAATTTAAAATTGAACTTTAATCTTTTCTGCTCTCTCTCTATTCTGACTCTCTGTATCTTACCTCTTTGAGGGCTCAAGAAGGGGGACCTCCTGATCTTTTCTGAAATGGGACTATTTGGTGGTGCTTGGAGTTGTTAGCTAAAGAATATTTTGATGATATGATCAAGCTTTGCTCACACGCCACGCCATTTTAAGCAAGAACTGTCTTTACCACAATCACAATATACACGCCCTTCTGTCACGCCTTCTACCATCTTTTGTTTCTCTCTCCCTCTATTACAGCTGCAGAAATGGCACAACAACTAAAAAAACGGGTTGCTTCCTCCTTTTGCGTTCCTTTCTCCCTCCCTTCCTTCAAATCTCATCCTTTCGTCTAATCTTTATTTATACTCAATTTTTAGACCCTGGTGCCTGTTGCTTGTTAATTTTTTATGATGCTGCAGGCAGAAATTGAGTCCTGATATGATGCTGGAACATTTCATTTCTAAGGAGAAGTGCACCTTTCTTTTCAAGCAGTGTTCAATCCATCACAAGCACAGCAAAGTTAAATGGACGTACAGAACATTATGCCTGGTAGCAAGTTTAGGATGTTATCAGAATAATGATTGATACAACCAATAGAACGGCTAGATAAATTCAACTTAAGAATACTGGATATAATCTATATTTCATTTATTTGTCTCATTTTCTCAAGTAAGATCTACACATGCTTTAATTAGGTTAAGGGAGCCATTGATATTGCTTCTGCACCTGAAATTCGCTGGTCCCGGATAAAGATAATGTTACTCGATCACTTTCTGCAGATTCTCTTGCTGCTCTCTCTCTTTCCCTCTCTACTCTTCTTTTGTTTTGGTCAATCTCTTTTTGCAGATTCTCTTCTTGTGATTCATGTAAGTAAATTCCCTGATCTGTTTCAACTAAGGGTGTTATAGCAGTCCACTTTAACTTTCTCCACGAAGTTTGTCATGGTATCATCATCAAAGAGCAGCTCAGAGTTCGCACTGTTTGAATGAGAACCGTGTTGTGTTTGTGCTCTTGCATTCATTACCCAACACATACTCTTGATGTCTTTCCGCGAGTTCGATCCTATAATTTGCACACAACCCCACCCACCCCCACCTTGCTCTGCCTAGAGATGTTATGTGACTTGGATTGTCAAAGGAGAATAAATGTATCCTAGCAGCTCAAGTAATTTCTCCTTGCGCTGCCAGTGGAGAACAAATGCCAAGGATTCCTCTTCCTTGTTCGGAGATGAAGAACGTAAATGTCTAGTCTATTCCCATCAAGTTCAAAAGACTAACAACAACATTAATTATCACTCTACCTTCATAATTCAATAGGTTATTTCTTGACAACCAGCACTACCAGTAGTCCTCACATGAACAGGCGCTGTCACAAAAATGATGAAACCGATTGGTATCTCTGACAATGATTTCCCTTTCCACCAGCTTGGACACAAACTTGAATGCTGAATGGCAATCACCACAAATTCTGATATTCTTCTTGATGCGGATTGTGGATCCAGGAGGTGTGTTGAGAAGTGCAAAAGCTAGAGCAAGCTTCTCGCTATGGTACTGCAACTTTGCTTCCCTCTCCTGCTGGTCCATACACAAAAGCACGTGGCTACTGTCTGGAACATAACCAATTTCCTTAATCTTATCACTAATCTGCTCCCACATATTATGGATCTCTCTTCTCTGTGGGTGGGCATCATCATCTGCCACAAACACGTGGACTTCATTCTCCATCTCTACCCAACTACAAGCAGGCTCCTTTTTCACTCCACTTTCTTTCATCATCTTTCTCACTTTAGCAGCATCATTCCATCTACCAGCTAATGCATATATATTATAGAGCAATACATGGGTACCTGGATAGTGAGAATCCAGTTCAAAAATACGTTCAGCTGCATAACCACCTAACTCCATATTCTTATGCATCCTACAAGCACCCAGCAACGCTCCCCAGACAGCAGCAGTGGGTTTAATTGGCATTTCACTTATGAATTGTATGGCTCGATCAAGATGTCCAGCTCGACCAAGAAGATCAACCATTGTGACATAATGTGAAATATGTGGTTCTACATTGTATTTCTTTATCATGTCAAAATAATGACGTCCTTCATCCAAAAGGCCCGCATGGCTACAAGCAGTAAGAACACACAAGAATGTTATATCATTAGGAGCAATTCTAATCCTCAGCATTTCTTCAAACCTTTGTAAAGCTACCTTCCCAAGTCCATGTTGAGAATATCCAGTAAGCATTGAATTCCAAGAAACAACATCCCGTTTTGCCAACCTATCAAAAACTTTCTTTGCATCCTCAATGCTGCCTGATTTTGCATACATGTCAAGCAAAGTGTTTCCAACAAAAGCAACTAGCTTTTCACCCCATTTTATCATAAGGGCATGAACCCATTTCCCTTGCTCCAATGACCCCATGCTAGCACAAGCACAAAGAACACTAGAATAGGTAAAGTGAGTAGGTTTAACATTCTCCCTCAGCATGTTCGAGAACAAACAAAAAGCCTTGTCTCCTTGACCCTTCCTAGCATAGCCAGCAATCAAAGCATTCCAAGAAACCTCATTTTTGCTCACCATAACATCAAATATCAACTGGGCTTCCTCCAAATGATGGCACCTAGCATACATATCCAAAATAGCACAACTCACATACACATTCGAATCATAACCGTACCTTAAACAAAGCCCATGAAGCTGCCTACCCTGCAAAACATCAGTAGACCCAACCCCAGAAGCCGCCTTCAACAAACTAGCCAAAGTGAACTGATTGGGTTTCAATCCAATCCTTAGCATTTCAGGGAGCAAAAGAAGCGCATCCTGCGGCCTATCATGTTGAGAATACCCAGTAATCAAAGCAGTCCAAGTGACAACATCTCTACTAGACATTTCATCAAACAATTTACGTGCATAAACCAAATCACCACATTTCGCATACAGGTTGAGAAGGGTGTTTTGCATAACAAGATCGTCTCTGAATCTGGAATTGAGAAGAAGGGCATGAATAATCTTCCCTTCATTGAGTTTGTTCAAATGGGTGCATCTCTTTAGCAATGTGTGACAGATTTCTCTTGCACCTGCATTGTTTTTGCATTGCTGTCGTATAAGCTCCATCAATCATTGATTATTATTACTATACAGGAAATTACACAAAATTCCTAAAGTCCTGTCCTGTCGCATAAGAGTATCGAATCTTGAGTTGCACCTTGGCTGATCACCTAGCTAGGAACCACAGGTCACCCATCTTCGCTTAATCAGTTCACATGCCCGGAACCGCATGCCACTCACCGGGTTCCATCTCATGGATTATATCTCCAAAGCGCCCGCTCTGTCCGGACAATTCCGGACCATACCAAATGCCTCTAGTGGGTCATATTTCTAAAGCTTTGGTCCGTCCAGGCAACTCATCAAACAGGATGAAAGATTTACAATTGATGAGTAATGTCCTTAAAGCTCCAGCCCGTTCAAGCCAAAAAAAGGGAGCTGTAAAAGAGTTAATCTATCTAAAATTTAGAGAATCTTACAGTAAGACAAAAGTGATAATTGATGTGATATATAATTTGGTTTAGTCTACAAAAATCGAAGGTTGGACCTCTTCATGGTTGTAGATTTTCTTTCTTATGGCCTCATGGACACTTACCCAACATATAACATTTCCTGACATGTAAAAGAACTCTCACCAAAATTAACCTTTTTGTCGTACACGCTCCTCGAATATTTTACCCATACAACACATCAACTTCTGACTTAATTAATAATCAGGGTAGTTTCATCGAGACTTCTCCTCAATAATTTAAAAGGGAATTTTAGAAGAGCAGCAAGTTTTTATTGAAATTATTAATGATAAAGCTGATGTGACTTGTTCACTGAAATGGCATCTAGCAAATCCACTGGCAGACGCTTTAAGGCTTCTCTCTCTCTCTCTCTCTCTCTCTCTCTCTCAAAATGTGATTTTGGAATTTGGGAAATGCTTGGAATTTCTGTGTTAGGGTTGCAAAATCAGCAAAACCATAACATAAAGAAAGATAAAACTAGGGTCACACTCTCTTTTTTTTGGGTGTAAAGTGTCAGACACTTTTATCATGTTCATCCAACGCTAGGGTGTTTAAAGCTAAACTTGCGTTTGAAAAGAGGCAGGGATATCCAAAGCACGTGAAATCTCCTCCTAATTTTGCTAGGTTAGAGATGTCAAGCAATAAGCAAATGGGTACCTCTCCTAGTTTATACCAAACATACAATATAACCCCACTTGCAAAGAACGCACAAAATTTTCATTTCTGGCTGCTTCTTCTGGCTTGTAAAGGAAGAGAAGAGAGGATAGAGAGCTTCGTTTTGTTTATTTGATGCGGCGTGGTGTGATTTGCGTTTTGTTCTGACGACCCCCTGTAATGCCAAACACAAAATAAAGCAACAGCAAATCCATAGATATCCATCACAAAAGATAACACATGGTGATGTCCTTCCACCAAACCATGTGCTAAAGCCCTCCAAACTGCCAAACCCAAAACTTAGGCGCCCACTGCTTCACTCTCTTGTTCGCGCTCCTTAATTTGCCTCTTTATAACCAATACGCTCGTCCATTTCCAAATCCAAGTGCCTCAGATATTCTACCTCCTGTTCCATACTCAAAAGCCCTTCAAACTCAAGCTTCTCCTTTTTGGGCCTACTTATAACGTTTCCTGCCATTCAAGAAGTACTTTCAAGCTATACAAAAGAATGTTAGGAAGCGCTTTCTTACCTCCTAAACCCTCCCTCTCCCACTCCTCTCCCAGCCATTTTAGTCCAGGGGTTGAATCTCCGATTCGGGCCTTCGTAGTCACAGCATCTGCAGCCACTCTCAGTCCAGATTCGGTGAAGGCAAAGTCATCAAGAAATACACTATACGAAATCCTCTGTGTCGACCAAACTGCATCCCAAGCTGAGATCAAGGCTGCATACCGAAGTCTGGCAAAACTTCATCATCCAGACATCACTCCTTCAGATCGTGATGGTCAGGATTTCATAGATATCCACAATGCTTATGCCACCTTATCTGATCCTGCAGCTAGGGCTAGCTATGACTTGTCAATTCGTGCTTCAGCTCCATGTTATCGATTTAGATATTCTACTTCAAACACTATTCAGGGACATCGACCAACTAGGAGGTGGGAAACTGATCAATGTTGGTAGGCAACCTAGCTTAACTATTTGCTCATAATGTAATTTGTACCATCAACAACGGAATCAAAGCCCTTGCCCACATCTACTTCTTCTTCAAACCCGACCTTTTTTCTCTCTTAATTTTCAGATACAAAAAGGTTCAAATCAGGATTGAAAATTTGTCAAGTAAAACTATGAACAGAAACGTCAAGAGCACTCCATAAATCACATGACATATGTGTCAACTGAAAATTCAGCTCTCTTTGAAACAGTGGCCGTAGACAGAGGGTTATCTACATAGAGAATCACTCAAGTATAAAATACTGATTTTTAAAAAAAAAATTAGCATAGTAATTTAAATTTTTTGACAGAAGTTTAAACAAGCGCGATATAGAATATTTGTAAACGTGATACAATCAAAAATTTTAAATTTATTTTTTGCTTAAAATAATTTTTTTATATATTTTTAGATCGTTTTAATGTGCTGATATTAAAAATAATTTTTTAAAAATAAAAAAATTTTATTTTGATGTATTTCTAAGCGAAAAACACTTTGAATCGCTACCACTACCATAATCTCAAACAGACCCATAATAGTTGTTATATTTTAGAAAAAAAATAATTAAATATGTCGCATTTCAGAATTATGATAACTTAACATTCACACTTTAAAAGTGTGGAATGATGTGATATTTAAACCTATCTTTTGATTGAAGAACACATATAAACGCATCTCCCCCTCTTCTCTCTCTCAAAACCATTGTGCACAACCTTTTTCTTTCTAGAAACCCTACCAATCACTTGTTTTTTTTTGCCATTGAAACACTTAAAAATCAAACTCATCTTAGTTTCCAAGCATTCTAGAATGTTTTCTTTATCGAAATCTGTTGCTGTCACCATCGCCATAACCTTTTCTCTAGTCCTACAAGCAAAGTAAACATAATACACTGCTATGATTTTGTGTTTGGTTAGTTGAAATGAAATCATTAATTGTTTAAGGTTGAGATTGAATTTAGGGTTTATTAAATTAAAGATAAATTAGCTATGAATATCATCAATTAGGGTTGATTTGATATAGTTGAATATAAAAATAAATTAAATTAATTATTTCAATTAATTATGTATTGCTTAGTATTTTGGATAAGTTGTTGAGTTAGAAATTTTATGTAGATTGTTGGAATTGGCTAATATGTTATCAACTACACTTGATGATTTCATGTAATAAAGTATGATTGCGTTAGAATTTTGAGAAATTATATGTTGCATTGAATTGTGGATAAGTTGCTGAATTTGATATTTTCTTTGAATTGTTTTAATTTGCTATGACTTTGAGTTTAATTAATGCAATTAAGCATGAAAATATCAATTATATTTGATATCATGAATTATGTTTAAATTTTGTCGAGTATGCTTTTGTGTTAAACTTTGGTAATTTGATTGAATTTGCTATGAATTTTATCAATTAAGGTTGGAATAATACAATTTAGTTAAAATTATATCTAATTGATCAAAATCCGATTTAATATATGAGTACCGCATGTTGGGTCATCACACCGGATCTCGAGTAAGTCCCTCCACCTATATTCATACAATATGAGCAACAAACCAGTATATGAGTATCACATGTCGGGTCATTACACCGGATCCCAAGGAATTCCCTCCACCTATATACATGCAATACGAGCAACAAGCCTAGTAAATACAAAATATCATAAGTAATCAATTTTTTTTAGAATTAATATATGTTAAACATTGAGTTTTATTTATTGATATTTTTAATTTAATATTAATATTTTATTAATATTAGTTTGACTTGTTGCTACAAGAGGGTCGAGATGCAATATCTTTGCTTTGTAATATTAACAAAGAAAACAGAGGATACACTTATACATATTGATGATTAAATGTTTGCCACAATAGATTTGATATCTTTGAAGAGAAGTTAACTCTTGATGATACCATGATTGAGAACAAGATCACTTAGATAAGAGTAAGAGGAGAATGCAGTTGTGCAATTGATGAGCCTGGATCATCTATTAAATGACATAGACATATAGATAGATAAGTTGTTGATATATTTTGGGATTTCAATTACTAAAATGTTTTATTATTTAAGTATTTAAGATTCATTTTGCATGTATATATTTTACTTATTTGCATTTTTTAGGCTACTTGTGATTATAAAATGTAAAAATTTATTTGTTTGGTTATTGTGGTTCTTTGTAGATACTTTTAAATCGGACAAAATTTTAGTTATGGTTCTATTCCCAAATTTTGTTAAAAATAGATATTTTCTTACCCTCTAAAATCATTAACTAAATTAAATATAATATTAACAAACTAAATGATAAATCTCATAATAACCATTTTTTTGCTAGATTTAGATAAATGGAAACTTGTTGCTGGAATTTTCATAGAATGACTACGATGTCTAATGAAATTTAATTGATGTCGCGGTTCTGAACTGCGACATTTAATTAATATTACGGTTTTGAAATATGACATTAATTAATTGTCGCAATTCAAAAATGCAACATCAATTATAATAACTATTTTTTTGTTAGATTTAGATAAATGGAAACTTGTTGCTGGAATTTTCATAGAATAATTGTGATGGCTAATGAAATTTAATTGATGTCGTGGTTCTGAATAACGACATTTAATTAATATTACGGTTTTGAAATGCGACATTAATTAATTGTCGCAATTCAAAAATACAACATCAATTATATATTGTGTTTCTAAACCACAACATTAGTTAAATATCATGGTTCTGATTCATGATATTTAAAAGTGTGCTATTTTATCAAAACTTTTTAGTCATATGTTAATTCTCCATTTCTTTTTAATTTCTATGCTAATTACCCAATTTGTCCAAAATACAGAAGTAATTCAAGCAAATCATATCATTTCAATTTTTTTCCTAGGACCCTATATTCCATGCATTTTTATTTATTTTTTTATTCTGATGTCTTGAATTACAAAAGCATTAGCACTATTTTAGAACAGAAGACAGAAGAGATAGCAATGGAAGAAGGAAACAACCTAGTTTTGGCTGCAAAGCTAGGATCTCAAGTTACTGTTGACATATCAAGGATAGAAATATACTTGCCAGATTCCTTTTAACAGCAAAATGTAACAGCCACGAACTAGGCCAGGATCGGAGATATATTAGGTACTGATGGAAAATGAAAAAAAAAAAAAGTAGCTGACATGACATGCAATCTGGAAATTCAGGTCAGCATTCTGTTGGATTAATACCCTCTTTAAAACTAGAAACAATGATAGACAGAGAAGGTTATAGAAGAACCACACAAACTAATCCAACCAAATTGCAACACTACTACGTACCAATTCCCTGCCCAGAACCCTTCAGTACCTTAAAAATGGCATATTACATGCCCTTTTCTTTTCCTTCTTTTTTTTTATGCCATGAAACAAAAAATCTATTATTATACAACAGAAGGTAGAAGCAAAAGGATAGAACCGTGCAAGAAGAAAGAAATGGCCTTGGTTTGGCTGCAAAACTAGGCTCCCAGGCAGTATTGATATACAACACAAGGATAATGAGAGTGCTAAAGTAATACGATTGATGAGAACTAAGGCAGGCTGCTGCTGAAAAATGCCTACAATAGAGCTAGAAGGATCAGAACAAAGCTAGGAAACAGCAGTGGAAACAGGGAAGAAGCTGCTGGCCGCAGAGTCTGTGCAGGAGTCCTTGCGGCAGGGGGGGTTTGAAAGGCTATAAATGTATTGATGTTTCAACAAGCAGAATTTATTAAACACTTTCAGAACTTTATAAACTTATCCTTCTCTTCTTGAGTATCCATCACTTCTCTATAAAGGTGAGGATTGTAGCAGTGTTGTATATGAGAACTTGAGAGGGAGAGTTTTCATTTTGGACACGAGGCAATGCAAGTGCTTGCAGACTGAGGTGCACCGGATTTGAGTTTTGGCGTCGAATTTTTGTCTAGATAAGGAGGATTAATTCATCTGGCAATTTCTCGAATTTGTTCTCTTTCAATCTTGCAGAAGATGATCTTCTCAGCGTGACCACGTTCTGATGGTTGCTCGTAGTCATCTCTTGGAGGAGGAATCGTTCTGTACATGCACCTAGCTCTCTTGTATAAAATTAGGGTTCTTCTCATTTATGTTTTTCATAACGAGTTTCGTTTTTATGTAAACTTTTTCTTGAACAATCAGTCTATGATCCTAGTTCAATTCTCACATTTTTGAGGGAGTTCAACAACATATAAATATAGGATCGTAGCTTCAAAAACTGATTGAAAAGTGATGCAGATTACATTTGATTAATGTTACTGACACAAAGAACACACGGAAGAAATAAAAATAGATTTAGTTTAAGAAACGAAAACAAGGATATGAAATGAAATGAAGACCTGTAACCACACGCATGCAACCCAAAAGGACAACAAAGAGATCACACCTTGCTCGTAACGTAATTTCCAACATCAATGCTGGAATCAAGATCTTTTGTACATTTCTTTCTGTGGCAACCTCTACCTTAATTTTTCCATTTTCGAAGGTAACAAAAAAGTTCAAATCATAAGAGTACAGGAATTTGTCAAGTAGAATTATTACGATCATCATAAAGTGAAACTACAGGATGGACAAAAATCACTGAAAAACAGCTCGATCAGTGTTCTATTGAATCCACCCCTTGAAACTAGCCAACAATGGATAAAGAGGATTGTGGAAGGAAGAATCACACAATCAATAAATACTTTTCAAACAATTCTGATTCCCTGGAACTTTCCTAGAACCCTATACAACCAAAAAATAGAAGTGCCATGTTACATATTTCCACAAAATGGTAGGAAAAAAGAGGAAATAATCATTTACAGCTCCTTAGCACAGAATTTATGACAACCAGAAGAAGGCGTATGCCCGGGGCTTCTGAAGCAGATGTACTAGGTAGACTCCTTTGATTGATAACTATCTGGTAGACCTGTTCAAAGATTGGTCTTACATGCACTGCAATCATTGGATCCACAGGGTTTATAGCAGCAGCCACATCTGTCATCCATCCCAACTTTCTAGAGGTTTCGTTACTAATATCACATGCCAATTGCTGTAGAAGGGCCAGTAGAACTCCTTGGCTTAGAGGTGGTAGCGGTGACATGGACAATATCCCTTGTATATCAACCTAGCGAAACCAGCAAATATAAATCATGTGTTTGATCACTGTGAAAATTATTGAGAAACAGAAGCAATTTAATTTGTTTCTTGTCAAAGAAACAATTTAAGCAACCAGATGAATTCCATCACTTCTAAGTTTTTCGAGTGGGCACCTGCCTGGTCCCACTGTAAACATGCAACAAAAAGATAAGGAAAAATTTAAAAGACATAGTATTCACACCAGGAAAATTCTAATTTGATTGTAGTTAAATTAACTTGAATCACCTAAAAAGGTCAATCATCACAAATATTCGACTTTAACAATTCCTGGCACTGTTTGTCCAATCTAAATTCTGAAGTTGAAAAAAATCCAATGATTTAGTGGCTTGGTTAAAATTGGTAGATTACAAGGAGAGCATTGGCCACAGAGGATGCAAGAAATGGAATCAAAAGGTTGCATCTCACAAGATAACAAAATACTTGCATTTGACTCCAACCAAGTAGATTATAGCTGAGTCAAGTTATGTTTTGCTCATCCACTCAATTTTTACGGATTTGAGCACATTAGACATGCATATAATTAAGTCTTTGAATGTGGCTTAAAGCATGAATGCAATTTACCAGTCCTAGGTTAGCTACAAACACTTCTTAAGCCAGACATATTGGAATAAAAATCCTGCCTTGACTCTACTTTGGTACAATGGGGGGAGTGTATCTTTCTAAAATCAATGGCAGCATTACCTGAGAACATAACCAGGAAACTATTGCGACATCATTTCTGTGCAGAGCTACAGTGAATGCTTCCTCATACTTCCGCTCAGCTATCAACCTTGATAATTCTTTTGTTGGATCCAATGGTGCATCGGGCTGTAGATATAAACACATCTAGAAGTCAGATGCAACTAAAAGCATTGTAACTTCCACTGCAAATTTATCATTTTAAACAGAAGATCATTGTGTGCTCTTTAACCGGGAAGCTACTAAATACACACAAGAAAAAAAGCTCAGCAATAAAACAAAAGGCATACCATCTCATGCAAACCAGGCAATGGTCCATTGCCCAACTTTGCTGATGGATTTCCTACTTCTGAGTTTGCACCTGCAGCTGCCATAGCTAAGAGCTGTCGTTGGCCATCAGCCAGCTCTCCACTTAAGGTTTGAGTGAGTGATGATGCTGAATTGATAGCATCCTGCAATAATGTGTTTGTAATACAAAATTTTAAACAGAAAATAATAAAAGATACAATATGACATGCTCTTCAATCTAATAACACCATTAGGTCCATGCAAAGGAAATCATTCCCTCCTACAGAATTACCCACTTCGATATTATTGCAAGCTTATCATTGAAAGTACAATGGAAGCTTGTCAACTTGCCACTGTAAACATGCAAAGAAATTAAAGGTGAAAAATCTCAATTTGCAACTCCCACGTGCATGAAGAAGAAAAGAAAAGGATGAAGAAAATTTAAGAGCCAGTGCAACAACTAAATATCAGGACTTGTTCAGCTTTATGGTTGGCTGTAATACCAAACATCTACTGTTGGTCAAAAGCAGTACCTCCCTGCCACCATAAATTATTGTGTGGTTACCCATAGCAGGGAAACTTGCTTCTGAAAGGATATTAAGATGCTACACTACTGCTTGTTTCATTTGATATTAGTTCCAAAAGAAAAGAGAAGGATTAAGAATGAGACCTCTCCAATGGTATGACTTAGTTTTCCATTTAAATTAGGAAAGAATAGTATGAGGATCTTTGAATATATGATGGTTTAGAAGTCATTTAGAATAAAAAAACTGGCATCAGTTAGAATAGGAGGAATAATTCCACAGTATACACACTAACAAAAGCTGTATTTAGAGATCTAATACAATATAAGGATCCTGTAGTTAAAAAAAAAAAAAAAAACTCAGTGGTTAATAGTCTTTTAGAAATCAATCATAACATTTTTTATACATGCTTCAGTAAAACATTGAGGAATAATTTCACAATAAGGGTGTTCTTAGAGATCTAACACACCAGAAAGGACCCTTCAGTCCAAAAAATTTAACAACTGAAAAATCTTTTCACACATTATAGATAAACAGCAGGCTAAATCCATTAGATGAAGAAGAAATACGACAAGTACGATGCATATTTGATTAAATCTAATCCCCCCCAATAAAAAGAGAGTGGAATTATAATATTAAATAAGGAACTAGGAACATGAATATATAAGATACCTACTATAAATATCAAATGTACACATACCCTCAGAGCGATGGCCAAAGGAGAATGCATGGAATTGAACTGTTGCTGAGTGTCATTTATATGCTTACTAAGCTCTTTCTGAAATGTGGCATCAACTTGATCAAACATAGCTTTGCAGGACATCTCAAACGCAGGAATAATTGAGGCTTCTAGAGTAGACCTTAATGCATCCTGGAAATACCAACAGTACAATTTTTTTCATTATCAGAAAGTTCTCCATCTTTTTGCTTCATGAAATGAGATTTAAAAGAGAAGTTTCTCAATGCATATGAAAAAAGGTATATCACCATTCATTCTTCCAAGGAAAAGACAAACAAGATTTCTAAAACAATTGCACATTCTGTCCAAAAGAAACTAACAAAAAATCACTGGAGCAAAGAAGGTCCTTAAAGTCCTATGAAAAGAGAGATGAATAAAGCTTAACTAACTTGTCAATTGAATTAAGGGTTTATGCAAGGATATTGTTCAGAGAATGAATATCAAATAACCTGAAGAGCTTGCTTGCCAGAAGTTTGAAACTGTGATTGGATTTGCCTGGCCACCGTAACTTCAAGCTTTGAACTAACTGTCTTCTCTAGCTGATTCACTGCCTTCTCTCCCACCCCTTTCTGCTAAACCCACATAAAGAAACCTTGATCAGTAAAGAGCACATGAACCACACAGACAATTAAGCAACTTTTGAAAGTTAATGAGAATTGGATAATTATGCTAAACTATTAAGCATTTAACGAATTAAACCATCGTCTAGAGCAAAGACAATTGGACATCTGTGCATGACTCCCAGTTTCCATGATTATGTTTGTGATATAAAAAGAAACAGAATGAATTGCTTCAATTTAATAGGTCACAAAAACAAGAATAGAAATGTTGACAAACGAGGAGCATAGACATTTAACCTGGAATGACTCCATAATAGATGATGATATGCCTTTCTCCAAAATGGGAGTGATAGCTCGAGCAACAGCAGGTCCAATTGCAGTTATTTCCTTCTTTAAAGTTTTCTCCAAAGCTGTTGGCAAATCCTTGTTTATAAAATTTGTAATCAAATTTGCTAACTGCTGTATTCGGTCCCTTTCTAATTTCTCAAGCTTAGTGTTTTCTTCTTGAAAACGAACCCATAGAGCATCTGTGGTAGCCCTAACAACTTTCTCAATACTCCGGCCCAATGATGCCTCTAGTCTTTTGCCTTCTTTGGAAACCGGGACAGAAATCATTGTATTCATCTGCTTCTGCATTTCTTTCTGCATGTTCATTAACTGTGAAACATGCACAAAATCATTAGTCTTGAACCATTTATGAATGCATCCATCTAAAAGAAGAAATGCATGAACAGATTATTGGATAGAGGAAACCAATGGAGGAGAAGAAAGGTATCTAGGCATGTTCTAGCAAAATTTGGGCGTGATTTGGGGATGAGCCAGAAAAATAGTCGACACACAATGTCAAGCAAGGAGGTGTCAATAAGCTGATTAAAAAAAATAGAAAATAGAAAAAAGAGGATGATAAACAGCGTGATAGTTGATTTTAATAGTTCAGAAAATATAATAAAAAAATGAAAAGAATAAAAAGGTGATATCTTAAGATGATGACATACTGTAAGTTGTCTCAAGTAATCAATACATGACATCAGAAAAGTCAGATCCAAGCAGCTAACTGATGGGAAACATGACATAAAGCACGTCTATTGTAACCATATAACTGCAAATCACATATAGAGAACAGTCAATCAAAAGTCTAATCACCTGATCAAGTGTATCCTGCATGGCCAATATCTGAGGTAAAGCAGCATCACTAGATTGGGCACAGGGACTGCAACCTGGTTCGTTGGATGAATCAGTAGAGTTGAATGGACTCAGGGAAGGAGAAGATTGAACGGATACTTGCGAACTTTTCCCTTTTGGTTTTTTTGCTTTAGTTGTAGGGGCTGGGGACTGTGGAACTTCCACAGAAGTTTCTGGTTCACCACGTTTTGCAGGCACATCTTTAGTCATATCTTGCTTCTCATCTTCATCACTAGGAGGTCTATCAAGTACCTCAGTAATACTACCTTCATCAACTTGTTGGACTGGCCCAACACTATATGCTTCCACACAACAATCTCTTGCCATCTGAATGCCGAGATCTGAGGCCTGAGAGTAGAAGGATTTCTCTTTCTTCTCTGCAACAGCAGTGTGAGATTCTCTGGGAAAGTCAAAGTCATTATTTTGATCAGTTCCTGTCTCTCCAACAACTTTAAGCTCTACTTCAGCACTTTCAATATCATTGTTCACAAGCACATCCTGAATCTTTGCCTCTGTGACATTCAGGACCTGAGTGGTTTGGGAATTTTCAGAAGAAACGGCCCTGGATAATATCTCCGATGGAGTTATAAGATGGGTTGGGTGTTTAAATATTATTGGAGTTTCAGAAACCATTGCAATATCAGTTTGTTTGACATTCTTCTCACCCTTACTCAAATTATCACCAGAGGATGTATCACTTGCATTTTCCTTCACAGTTTCAATTCTGCGGTCCACCAAATAATCTGGAACAGACTGGTCACCAGCATGATCACTGAGCTGCAAACTAGTATCTGTGCTATTTGACAGACTCTGGAGACCTGACAACTTTCGAGGCAACCTTGGACTCATTGGTAGAAGGGGTGGTACAGTGTTGGTATTGTCAGCATTATTATGTGATGCAGTAGCCTTGGTTTGCCCACCAGAAGAAGCTATATCTAGTGAGCTATTAACATCAGAAGAACCTAAGCTTTCTGGATGATTTGCTGCAGGAGCATTTTCAGAACTGTTTGAAGTCATTGGTGGTATGGAAGCGATGTTACCTGCAGACATATAAGTGGGTTTACTTCCATGAGAAGATTCCATAATAGTGGAACCATCAGAATTAGAAGCATCGAAAGCATGAGAAACATTAGATTCTGTTCCCTCCAACTCCATGTTCTCCAGAGGTGGTGGAAGGCATTGAGACAAGTTCAACGCATATTGTTGAATAGCTTGTGTTTGCACACAGTAAACCTGAACAATATGTTCTCCATTTGGTAAACTATCACTAGTTCCAGTAAGACTCAAAATAGGCATTGTAACTGTAAACTCAGCTATGTAATCCATGCGGGTTGCAGCAGGATAAGGCCCATATTCCAAGTGTACAGCATATATGGCATTCTTCTTGGCATTTGCCAGCAGAAATAAGCCTGCACAGGGCAGCGCTACCACTTGATCAAAGAATGCATCCTCAGCGTTCGATTCAACCGAACTCTTCAAGGTCAAAGTCTGATTGCACTGCCATGATTCAGCATTACTAGGCAACAACCAGCCCTCCTCACTTGCAGAGGCCCATATCTTCAGTTCCTGATTCAGCGGGCCCTGTAAATAGGAGAGATGTAAGCAAGCCCAAACATCCAAAACATTGAATATGTATTAAAGGATATCAACACCTTAGAGAACATGAAAGTGATTTTGAAAATAAATTGCTATGATCAAATAACCATATCACTCTTATCAAAGGCCGGTAAAAAATGGCTGAGTTACATATAATGAAATTCTCTCTAGTCATCTAAAAAGGTCTAGCATCATTAAGCACAACCATCGTGTAGAACAAAAAGAATAGGAGCCTACCCCAGTGATAAGAACAATGTGATCAGGGTGGTCAGGGGCAGTCAGGAACGCCACAGAATTTACAGGATTACCATCATGTGGTCTGAATACTGCAAGTGGTACTGCCTTACAGTCTTCCCAAATCTTGACCTGTGCAGCAGACAACAAGTGTTTGGGTATAAAAAAACACTAAAAGAATATTACATTGCTTATCTTGAATATATTGACAAGTCTTAGATGATATGACCATAAAGAAAAAATGATAATGGCATAACCCAGACTTAAAATGTAACTAAGAGATCTTACAAACACAGCTTGTTATAGACCATCCCTGCCATATGTGCCACAAGCAGGAGGGGGAGTTTGGTTAATGTTTGAGACTATGTAACCTTTAGGTATTACAAGAGCTACCAGCAGAAAAAAAATGACAAACTAAAAGACTACAAGGTAAGGGGGAAAAGGAGGCAACAAACCACGCCATCTGTTGAAGCTGAAGCTAAACGGGTGGTCATCCATTGACACATTGACAACTCAATGACTTCGCCATCGTGCTTACCAACAAGCTGGACACCTTCAATCAGCTTATCAACAGGACAAGCGAGAGGTTGCTCAGCTGAAAATCCCGTGCCTTTTCCAACTTTATTGGTATCGATTTTCAGGATGAGGTTTCCAATTGCAACGACCAAAATTTCCTGCAACATTTTCATTTACAGTAAAGATATAGTAAGAGAAAACATAAATCAATACCAGTGCAAGGAGTGAAAGATGTGATGGGATGGGAATTTTATCTTGATAACATTAACATCAAAATCCATAATTACTTGTTTGTGTGGATGCCAGCACACTCGTGGGTGGACCAGTTCTCCATCTGCTATTATGTGAAGGGCAAGAATTATCCTTTCAAAAATTTGAGGTTTTTCTTCCTCATCTGGGCCCTCATTGATCTTCCGTATGAAAACACATCCATCAACACATGCACTGCATGAATAAAAGTAAGCATCTTTTGCTTAGAAATAGGGGAAAATATAAATACTAAAATTTACCTGGCCAGAAGGTGAACATCCTCGGCGAAGAAAGCCATGTCTGTTACTTTCTGCATAGAAAATCATGTAATGATTTAGATAGTTTTTATACTAGTATTTAAAAAAATAACCAAAATTGATATCAAAGGTACACAAAAGATGTTGCATAACTAGAAGAAAGCTACAGCATTTGGGCAGTGGAGGTTGCTTCTAAACATGAAAGGACAGCAGCCAACTAAAGTAATGAAATTAATGAGGCTTACTCTGCAAGTCTGTCCCAAATCTGCGCATGATTATTATATCAAGAACCTTCAGTACCAAACAAAATCAGGATTTTATAATAAGCATTAGGAATTTTTGCCTCTCTTCTCAAAGTACAGTAAGCAAATTGATGGAACTGAAACCGAAACGGTATCCAGAAGCAATAAAGGAGAATGGGTAAACTCTCATGTTTATATCCGTAATGAGATTTGTTAATTTGACGTCAGCGGAATAGGAAAGTTTAATTATTTAGGAATAAGGGTTTTCCTCCATAACTTGGTCACTTGAATATTACCTGCACTTGATTTGAGAGTGCAGCTATTGAAAATCACTATCCAACTATTGCAACTTGCCAAGATAAGTTGAGAACAAACATTCTAGCAGTATGTTCATATGCAATGGCTCATCAAAAAGACTTCAAATACATTCTTTTTTAATTGAAATCTGATTCAGCAATTATCACAAGGTGAGATTCACTATCAGTTAGACAATGCCAATTACTGTATTACATAATGTCATGAATGTCGATTTTCAATCAAGGTTAGGTACACAAAACACAAGATAATCGTAAGACCTTCACAAGAAGAGAGAAATAACCTGGTTATGACCGCGAAGCAATGATCTCAAAGCAGTATTAATATTGAGGATACGAATAGCACCAGGCTTGAGTCCATAGCAAATGTAATTCCTATTAACAGCAATCTGACGGCCGAGAACAAGGCCAGGATCGGAGACATATTTAGTGATGGGAGTGACTTCAAGCTGAGGCTGCACCTCACCTTGCAATCTCACATCAATATCATACACGACATGGTTTCCATTCAAATGCCGGCCCTTAGGGAGCTTGGTGCTGAGCATCCTCACTGGAGGAGGGCAGCATTGCTGCGTCGGAGATGCTAAACTAACAGGAGGGGCAGAGGGGACAGGAGGAGCACTGGTGGCGGTGGATACAGCGGAGGAAGCATAAGAAGGGAAAGGCCCACTAAGATTACTGGAGAGAGGTGGCTGCTGTTGGTTTTGATTGGTCAAGATGTCCATCAAAACAGCACCACCTGAATTACTAGGTGAGAGAGGAGGAGGAGGTGCAAAAGAAGAGATGGGCTGTGGTCTATTTTGGTGATGGATATTAGTAGTAGTAAGGAACTGATTGTGAAAAGGAGGAGGAGGAGGGTAAGGGGAGAGATAGTGAGGGTGGTGAAAAGGGTGATAAGGGCCAGTAGGAGGTGGATAAGAAGAAGATGGAGTTAGATAAGGTGGAGAAGAGGAAGGGAGAGAGAAGGAAGGAGAGGTAGTGAGATTCTCGGTGGTGATAGTGTTACTATTGGGAGAAGGACCCTGTTGTTGTTGTTGGTTTGGGGGTTGCATTATACTCATAGGATTTGCAGAAGAGGGTTTAAGCAGTTTATTCATATCAAAACCTCCTCCTCCTCCGATTACCCCTCCACCTCCTTGTTGATGTGGAATACCAGGTGAAGCCATTATTAAGCAACAACAACAACAACAAGAACTGATCTGATATAATAATATACTAGTAGTTGGAAACAATCAATCAGACTGATGAAGAGAGAAAGAAGGAGAGAGATTTGAAAAGGCTTA
>Ga0325411_1001522_pt1 | contig 25885 bp, 16 predicted proteins | sample PopdelMetagenome_13_FD_206181 | JGI IMG/M metagenome (GOLD analysis project Ga0325411, IMG submission 206181) | Populus deltoides microbial communities from Bellville, Georgia, United States - Xylem-PdIQD-R4 | ecosystem: Host-associated > Plants > Phyllosphere > Stem > Wood/Secondary xylem... | reverse complement strand
TATATATATATATATATAAAAGGGTAAGAAAATGAGAAAAATAAAGAATATATAGTTTGCCTGTGCCTGCAAAATATTCTCCATGGTTTTGCTCAAATCAGGAAAAAAAAATAGGGAGGAAAAATAGAATCCTATCTTTTAGATTGATTGAGAGAAAAAATAAAGAATATGTAGTTTACCTGTGCCTGCAAAACTGAATGACTCCTCAGAAAAAGGTCAAAAAGTAAAGACAGGCCGGCTCAAATACCAAACAAACACGAACCCAATCCAGTCAAAGCCTCTCAAAGATTCAGATCTCTCTCCTGTGAATATGACATGCATGTCTGTAGCGTATCAGAACCCTTAAATTTAGGTTTTGAGCCCTTAAAAATCTGATCATATCCTTCCTTCCCTATCCTAATATATAGGACACAGACATTTAGAAAGAATCCGAATACAGAAAATATATGTGTATATCTATTTAGAATCCGTATCCTTATATGACAAGAAAATGTGTGTGTGTGTGTGTGTGTGTGTACAAATTTGCTCTCTGGACAATCTGGAATACGATCTGTTAATTGAAATTCTGAGTCGACTTCACACAGCGAAATGGGCCTTTGCTTTGAAGGTGGTATCCAAAAAGTGGTGTTCTATAATCTCTATTAGACTCTATTTTATTACCAAATTTATAATGCATCATATGAATCAGAAGAGCAGTAGCAGCTGCTATTATTAGTATGCTGCCTACCAAAATCCTCTACTGTCTTGCTCATCCCAAATCCACAGTCTTTTCTTATTTGCGATGGCAATGATAAAATATACGAGTCTTTTCCTGCTGCGTGCACATTAGAATTCCTTCCAGAAGAAAGGGAATCTCTTTCTGTAGTAGCATCATGCAATAATTTACTCTTGAGATCTGCACATTAGAAATAGTGTTTCTTTTGTCTCGGGATGTAGTGTAATTTTCCTCAAATAAAAAAAAAAATTTACTATTCTGTAGGGTGTACCCAAAAATACCCCCATACCCCCATAATAATTACTATATATATATATATATATATATATATATATATGAAATCCGTTGGCAATGCAATGGCTTCTCCTTCCTCCACCTGGACCACCTCCCGGCAGACAATACGATGGCGCCTCTTATGGGTTGGTTTGTGCTCCAAATTATCAGGGATGACAGCCGCAGCAGCACGTTTTTCGATTTAAGGTTTTTTTTCTTATTTTTTAAGCTAATATTTTCTGTTTTTTTTTTAGGTTAGCCTTGGATTGTTTGATATTTCAAATAGGCTTTGTTGGGTTTTTTTTTGTTTTTTTATTAGTTTATTTATTATTGTTTTTTTTGTATTATTTAAAATTTCACTTTAATTAATTACTCAAATTTTTTTAACTTAGCACTTTTTTTTTTCAAAAAAACATTGCTCGCACAGCGAATCACAACAACATATCTAATTGTATAATATTTTAGAATAGAGATCAAGTAGAATTTTCATCAACTGATAAAAAATTTAAAAAAAAGGTGAAATTAACTCCATTTCATTTTAAATATGGGATTTTCGTTAAATCTTTCTTGATATATGATAATTTAGAACAATTATTAATTTCCGAAGAGACCATGTTCGATTAATTTTAGAAGTATAATTCGGATATTTTCTTTAAATTATTATATGGGATTAAAATCGTAGATATTTAAAAGTCAATGAAATAAAAATATAATTCAGTAATGAAAAATAATCTTAGATTCTTTTTAATTACTTTAAAAAAAATAATGTTGATGAAAGGATCATACAATTGTAGGGCGAATATTACTAGGATAAGAAACAGAAAGGGTACGAAGGAAACTATCAAAAGTTAAGGGACTAAATGCACTATTAACCAGTTCCATGTGAGATAGGTGCGTGACTTTCCCCTCCCATTCTCGCGCGTAGCCCGACCACTAAGCCAACAAAACACAGAGACTTCCTCTTTCCTCTCCCTCTCCCTCTCCCTCTCGACATTCATTTTACCGAAACAAAAACAAGAAATGGACATGTCAACATTCAAGATTTCAAAGACCCTTTCTTTACTTCAAAATATACATCTTTGATTCTTAAAGATCGTATCCTTATCAGTTTTAAAATGGTTTTCAACCGGTGAAGGGCTGCTAAGTTCTGTTTGGTGTGCGTTTGTTTAATTAATTAGAGTAGTTAGTTAGTTAATGAGGTTTAAATTTTTATTATTTAAGTTGTTGAGCTCTCACTTTCCTGTTCAGGTTGTTTGTTAGTATTTCTCTACAAAAATGGGGGGTTGACTCCATTTGAAGCAAACCCTTTTGTTCTTGTTTGTTTTACACTCATGGGTCGTTTTGCTTTTGTTCTTAAGAGTCGTTTTTTGGAGAAGATTTCTGTCTTTGAACTTGGTTGGAGTTGATGGTTTTTGGGTATTTTGATATGGTTAATTTAGAGGGTTTTTTATGGGGGAGAGGGTTAGGTTCTGTGGGTTGGATTTTTTGGTTATGGTTTGTGCTCTTGGGTTTGTTACAGGCAGTGGTGGGCGTAAGGCCATTGAGAGAGCGTGCACAGTCGTGGAGCGATGAGGTTTGTATTGGAATTGATGTTTTTGTTTGTGATTGATTGTGGGTTGGGTTTAGATTTTGATTAGAGTTTGTTAGCAAGAGAGTGAGTTTGGATTGTGAAGAATGTAACTTTGATTGGTGGAGTCTTTGTTAGTTATGCAAAAATAGATTTTCAATGAGCTTTGAATGATGTTCTTCGTGTTTTGTTTTGCCAGATTTAGCTCCTTTGCTTCTTGAAGTGTACCTTTGATGGGGTTTGACTTGTCAATTTTACTGTGCTGCATTTAGGTGTTTTGTGTTAGTATATACTAGAAATTGATATTAGGGAATGGGAATTGTCATGTTTGATAGCTCATAGTGTAATGCTGCAGTGTTGATCATCAAGAATCAACAATTTTTTGGCTGATAAAGATGGTAAATGAGAACGAAGGTCACATTGCTAGAGAAGGATTGGCACTGGATGTTTCAGTAACTTGTTGAGTAGAATTTTATTAAATAGCATGAAAGTCAGTTCAATCAAATTGCCAAGATACTGAAATGCAATTATTTTATTTTATGACTAATGTGATGAGATTCCTTTTTTTACCCTAGTGGTTGCAATGCTAATGTAATTGGACCTAATTTTTGCTTGTTAATGATGTTTCTTCTTGCAGTGGCTATTTATTAGAAAAGATGAAAATGATTTGGGCCCATTTTCCATGTGGAACATAACGGGAACTTACCGAGGTTTGTCTTCGGTGATTCATACACTCACATGCTTATGCATTCATTACTGTAGAACTTGCGGAAAAGTAATAAATTGCTCTTGTCCTTGTGATGCATGCACAAAATTATTAGCTAACTTGGTTAGTATTCTACTTGTCATGTTCAGCAATGCACACTCAATTTGTTTAGGTCTTCTATGCTTGTCTTGGTAAAACATGTTTTGGACATGTGAATTCCAGGGTCTTGGAAATTTCTTGATTCTGCAAATAGCTCTTCCATGTTCCCAGATTTCAGGAAATCCAATGGTGATTCTGTCATTGAATTAGTCAGCACACCAACAAAGATAAATGGTGTGCATTATGTCCAGGTGAGGGTTTGATTTTTTTCTATCTAGGAGTTAGGTTCTCATAAGCTCACTTATGGGAAGAAAAAAAATACATGATTGCTTCAAATTCTTTGGCTCTTCAAGGTATATGGTCATGGCTTTAAGAAAGAAAGCTGTTATATTTTTTTCTTGCTCGTGGTGTTAACAACAGGGTGTAATAATTTTCCATGATGTGTTTGACAACAAACACAATGTTGGTGGTGCTCAAATAAGGGTAGAAGGTGTATATATATGGCCTTTTAGACAACTTCGAATGGTAGCTAACAGGTAAATTTCAAGGATGTTACTATTTTTGCTACTTCTCAAATGTCTTCCAAGTGAACTGGTCACTTCAAGTTAGAAAATGTTCTATTTCTATTCTTCCCAAGTATGTCTTGAGGGCAGTAAGAGGGATGCCTGTGTATTGCAAAATGTGAAACTTTATTTTAGTTACTATAGTTGAAGAGCATGTGAGCATATGCTTTGTTCAACACTTATAAGAAATATAGATTGATTATAAATTTTCTTATCCTCTTCTCTGTCCTTATTTCTCGTGATACAGGATTCTAATTACATTTTCTTGTCTACTTCCATCATCTTTTTTTTGTTGATAGATGTCCTAGAGTTGGTTTGGTCCATTGCATCTCAACTCTAATTGCCTTTTTTAATGAACTATGGCAGTGGTAAAGAGGTAGAATTCAGCCAAGAAGAAGATTATATGTTATCTAATCCATATCATTTGGTAACACTTCCTACTCAGCTTGCGTGTGATATTTTTCATTTATATTGATTTTATAGCACGTGTCTGCAGCGCAGCTCACCATCTTTTTCATATAGCTTTTCGTTTTTTTCTGTTTGGTTGTTTGTTGCCTAGTCATTTCTAATCTTTTCTTATGTGAAGTTTTAGAGTACCATTAGGATAGGCACATAAACTGTGGTAGGTTTAATGTTTGTATTGTAGATTCATTATGAGACTGACTGATCTTTTTGGCCTCAGAAGGAACTGGTTATTAGTCTGAATAGTTCAATATTATTCATAAACTATGGGGTGAGGGTGGGGATACATGCTTGTGTTGGTGTTGGATACTGTATTCTGTTTGGGACTTGTAGTTCTGAATGTTGCACATGGCTCCATTTAGATCCTCTTACGCGTGCCACTAGTTGACGAGTCCTGCAATAAAGATGTATTCATTGAGCAAAGGAATTAGTGTCTATCTATGTATATAATCTTCTATTGTTGATAAATGATCCAAGTTTTAACTTCTAGCTTGTGTTTGCTTATTTGTTTGAACAGCTTGGAGTATTTTCATCTCAGGTGTTCCTAGATTCTCCTCAAAATGAAATATGGAGAAGGAAAAATTGTAATGTTTTGTACCTCACTTTGACTTTTTAAGTTTGTGCTAACATAGCAGTTCAGTGAATTTTACCTCATGTTACTGCAGGGCCAATTTATGAGATGGAGAAGCATTGTAATATTGAAATTGCTGCCCAAATTACACGCTTGTCATCTGTCCAAAGTGGTACTTGAGCTATCTCAGCTCTATGTTCTTTGTCTTTGACCTTAATATCCCGTGTGATTCCCCATTAAGTCTCCAAACTCCTATGAATTATTTCCTTTGTGTAGAGGTTGGTGTTGATATTGTAGAATCTCAAGTACATTTTCTTAATAATCTGGAAACAGTGCCTTGTACAAATCATTCTCATTTTGAGTTAGGGGAGAAGAAATTTTACCTATTCTACTCCATGAAGCATTGACAACATCCAATCTAAATGACTGGTCATATTCATGGTGTTAGGAGCAGTTTTGTGTCTGGTTTTAACCTTCCTACTCGATATTACAAAATCTTGGATAACGTCTTATAAAAAAAATTATATGCCCATCTTATTTACTAACTAAAATCTCTGACCTTTCTTATAGATGGAGACCGTGATCGTTTCCATATTGAAGGATTAATGGAGAGTCCTGCTGCAGACGATGAAGGGGATTGCTTCTCACCTTTACTACTAAATGCCACTTCTGTCAACATTGAAGTCTACTATAACAAAGCAGTGAACTATACCTTGATGGTCACCTTTGTATCCTTTATATGTGATATATCGTCACTCTTGTGGATTCATCCTAATGTTCCATTATTTGGGTGGCTTCCTTGACATTTTGCATCAGGTCTCATTCCTTCAAGTTCTTTTGCTGATTCGGCAAATGGAACATAGTAACACTCAATCAGTACGGCATTTTACTTTATACATCTGTTACAATCAATTTTATTCTAGAAACTTTATGGTTTCAAATAAGTTGATAATGGTTCTGATTTACCTCTATCAGGGGGCTGCCAAAGTTTCAATTTTAATGATTGGGCAGCAAGCCATCATGGATGCTTATCTTTGCCTTCTACACCTAACTGCAGGAATACTAGTTGGTAAGTACAATTTCCAGCTTATGCAGTTTACTAGATTGGTTTTGCTTCCAGATGCAATGGAATTTGTATATTTAGTTTTGCAGTAAACTTATTGCAATTATTTGAAAAATAGATCTGTTAAAGTAAAGGCATGGTTAGGAATTTGAAAGGATTCCATTTGTCTGGTTATGTGCACATGTTTTAATGCTATCATGTAGCGAGACTCAATGGGAATGTTTTGTTCATTTGCAAGAATATAATTGGGTGAAAGCTTGGTGTGGAACCCATTGGAAAACCATCAGAATTCTTGAGTGTTACGAGAACTGCCAAATTTATGTACTCATTTCTGATAGTTCACCAACTTTTCTAATTTCAAAATTAAGGTATCCTAGTAGATATCATTTGAAAACGGTCACAACCATTGACCTGACCTATGTTACTCAATATATACAAAGTGGTTTTTACTTTTTACTTTTCTTAATTAGTATGTGTGCCATTTTTATGTCTTGTTGCGCATTAAATGTGCCTTTTTTTTTCTGAATATGCTTGTCATACTGAATCAGTGTAACTCTATTCTCACTTGTTCACCGTGAAATTTGCTCCTACTGCACGTTATGCTAAGCACTGGGTAATTTTCTGTCTCTGATAAGTAAATAGTTTTGCTCTTTCCTGTGCAGAATCCTTGTTTAATGCTTTTGCAACTGCTGCATTTTTCAAGTTTGTAGTCTTCTCAATTTTTGAGATGAGATATCTTCTTGCTATATGGAAGGCAAGCAGGCCTATGAATAGTGGTGAAGGTTGGGAGACAATGAGGCGTGAACTATTAGTTCTATATAGTCGTTTCTGTAAGTGCCCTTTTGGAAATCAATACATAGGTGGGAAATTCTATCACTAGGATTCATTGAATGATCTGGTATTGATTAGACACTCTAGTCTATGACTCTTGCTTTCATTCACCCCCATTGAATGAGTAACCAATTTGAAATGTTCAACATATGCATCTCGCAATCTCCTGAATACTTTGCTACATGTATGTGATCATCGACTGTTGTTTTACGGATTCAATTACTTGCTGTACAATATAAAATTCCTTTTCCTTATGTCTGGTATAATTTGACCCAACTGCTATAATTATTTGCAGATGGGATCCTGTTGGGAGGCATTCTAGTTATGTATGAGTTCCATAATTATCTTCGATCCATTCTTTTCTTAATGTACTCTTTTTGGATACCTCAAATATTCACCAATGTCATTCGTGACTCGAGAAAACCTTTGCATCCCCATTACATCTTAGGCATGACTGTTACTCGTCTAGCAATCCCATTGTATATATTTGGATGCCCTAACAACTTTATGAGGACTGAGCCTGACAAGACATGGTGTTTATATTTGGGTGTATTCATTGGACTGCAAGCGTCAATTCTTCTTCTTCAACACTATCTTGGGTCTCGATGGTTCATTCCTCACCAGGTTGGTGCAGTTGTTTCTCTACTTTTCCCCTCCCATATCATTCTTTTCTTTCCTCGGTTTCCAACAACTTGTGACACACTAAACACTATGCTAAGTTGAGGGAGTAACAACCTTGGGTGAAAAGGCCATTTGGAACTTTACCAAGCAAGGGCTAGTGATTGATGATGGCATGAATATGATATATGTTTGTTTTCACCTAAAGCATGTTGTGACTGTTTTCACCTAAAGCATGTTGAAAATATCACTTTGCTATGCTTGTTGCAGATCCTACCTGAGAAATATTTTTACTATAGAAGGTTTGATCAGGAATCGAATCACACTACAGACTGTGTCATTTGCATGACTGCAATTGACCTCACGCGGCATTCTAATGATTGCATGGTATGCCATCAGGATTCTGTGTTTTTTCCTCCACCCTTTCTTTTACTTAGTTTGCACCTAAGTCGCACTTTAAATTGCAAAATCTTTGACAGGTAACTCCATGTGATCATTTCTTTCATTCCGGTTGTCTACAAAGGTGGATGGATATCAAGATGGAATGCCCAACTTGCAGGCGTCCACTACCACCAGCATAGGGAGATTAGTACACTTGTTTATATTACTTACAGGGGTTTGATTGACATTGCCCAACTTGTTAATTCTGGTAATCAGCTGATGTAAAAACTTGCATTTACTGAATATTTACGATTCCTTATTGCATCATTCCATTTTTCCTGAATTTATGATTGAGATGTATTTTGGATATTGTTTTTGATACATCTTTTGTAGTTATTAATGTCTGTTTTCTTTCAGGTTGGGAGGAACCCATATTTTGCATGGGTACAGCTTCAGAAGATACCTGATATAGAGGCATAAGCAATGTCGAACTTTAACTGATGCTACTCACTTTGTATTTGACACAACTTGTATACTTTGTATTTGACACAACTTGTATTAACTGTATAATGTATTATTACTTGAAAGCTTTACTAATGCAAATTATTTTCAATTTTATCATTGGCACGCAACATTTTTGGTTCTCTTGCAAATAAATTAACCTTTGTAGCATTTATATGAAATTGGCAACGAGGAAGTCCATGTGACTGGTTTCCCTTGATAAAGATATTTTTTTTGGTTTTCCAGTTATGTATCAGTTTATTAAGGTGGATATGCGTGTTTGGTAATCGAGTAGGGGTTTCTAAACATTGCCCGTTTCTAAACATTGCCCTTGTCGGCATGAAATGATGGATCATATGGAACACGTAAGCCAGTGAAAGCTTCAAGTTTTCAAGGTCCTGTCGTTTGTGGGTTGGGTAACATAAAATTTTTTCAAGGATTATATACATGTACAAAATTCAAATACAACTTCTATTACAGGAAAAAGAAAAAAAAAGAAGATTCACATGTAACTATAGGCCAAATTTTGGATCTTATTTTGGTTTTATTGTTACTATCTTGCAAGACTACTTATGGGAAGCTAGGAGCAAGAGAAGGTGACAGCAGAGGGGTTGCAGCAGGCACAAGTGCAGGAGCGAAAGGAGTTGCCCTACCAAAAGCACCGCCTCCTTCATTGGCTACACAGCATTCCTGAAAGCAGTCGACTGGATGCTCGAGTGTATCGTTGCATTCTTTCTGACTTCTCTGGAGTGGCTTCTCTGGCAAACAATTGCGGCGGTCGTCATACTTGATGCCTTTAGATGTAAGATTCATGCAAATTCCCTCTTCCTCACAAAAGAAGTTGTAAGAGAAAGTAAAATTAGCTAAATTTGGCAGTATACAAACTCCCTGAGGTACAATCCCGGTCATCAGATTGTGTGCTAAATTTAGCTGCTCCAAATGAGCTAATCCTGATAGGCTATAAGGTATAGGACCAACTATCTTGTTATGGCTTACATCCAACACCCTCAGTTTGTAGAGATACCCAACTTCTGGTGGCAAACAACCTGTCAAGCTTGTGTTGATAAGCAGCAACTCTTCTAAAGTATCTGCCAAGTTGGCTATACTCGGCGGCAGGCAGCCTTTGAAGTTATTGTTGGCGATGACCACCACAGAAGCTGAAGTTCCACCTAAGAAAGCGGGAACTGCACTAGTAAATCGATTGTTATTAATGAATATCGCATCAATCTTTTTCTGGAAAAGCTGAGGAGGTAATGGCCCTTCAAACTCATTGTAGCGAAGGTCAAGATAGTTTAGCATAGGAAGAGAGAGCACGACAGAAGGGAAAGGGCCTACAAATCTGTTGTTGCTGACATCAAGCTCATATAGAAGTGAAAGATTGGTTAGAGATTGTGGGATAATCCCACAAAGTCTGTTGCTATTCAAATGGATGAGTGCTAAGTCAGAGAGGAGGCCTAATTCATTGGGAAGGAAACCTGCTATATCAGCGAAGTTGAGGTCAATGCCTGCGACAACTCTAATTTTGGGATCATCAGTAGCAGTTGCACAGTATATTCCTTTATAGCTACATACATCAGGACCAACCCAATTGGTAGTGAAGTTGTTTGGATCAGAGTAGATAACCCTTCTCCATGCCTGGAGGGCAATATAAGCTTGGTGGAGCCTTTGGTTTGAAGTTGGAGAATGGTTGTGTGAGCGGTGGCGGTGATAGCCATGTTGGTTATGCTTTGCTGCTAGATAGTTAGACAAGGAAGATAGGTGTAAGAGCAAGACAAGTAAAGAACGAATTGTGATAGAACAAAGCAGAGACGAAGCCATTTGATTTTCGTGGGTTTAAGGTAGTAATCTTGGCTGTTTATGTAAGGAGTACTTTCCATGTCAAACGCTTCTTTCAGTCTTATGTTTAATCATGCTGTTCATGTCCAATGGAAGACATTGATTTCTTTGCTGATGATAGCATCTGAAGAAAATGTCAGAATGACCTGGTACAGTGACAGTTAACCACAACATATGATCTTAGAACATGGCCATTTCTAGATAAGCATGAAGATTTCAAAGCGTACCAAACATCATGTCTCGATCCCTGCAGTTTATGCTGTCCTTTGGAGGCTTGGAGTGAGACAAAAAATGGAAGATGAAAGGCACATCTCATGTTAGGAAATAACATGGGGATTAGTTTCAGACTATGAATTTGGAAAAATGGGGGTATAGAGAGTACGATGCGCACGATAAAGACTTGCCTCCTTCCATGTAGTTTTCGCAGTTGTTTCAAGTGGAGCTGGAGAAAGACAGCCTCAGCCACCCTAAGAAAAAGAGGAGAATTTCTTCGAACTTAAGGGATTAATTACCTGTCATGACTCTTGAGCCAAAAGGGGTAAATCCTAAGAAATTCATGGCAGCACATTATCATACTTCCAAGATACAGAAATGATTCCAGCTTCCTTGAGAAAGAACCTCCATCTGATGGAGTAGCAAGAGATGAGTCAATTCCAATAGCTTCGTATTTACACATTGAAGTTGTGCTCAGCGTTTTGCACAAATCTTGCATCTATTACAAGATGCAAGAACAAGGATTTTTACTTGATAATTAATAAAAATTTGCCTCCATTGTTGACTTTCTAAATTCAGAAAGCAACTCTTGAGACTGGTATCTAGAATAATTTATTAAATTATTTGAATATATCAAACCGACATGGAAGTTATATTGTTAAAATCTTTTAATAAAATAATCGTGAATTTTTAATTAACGCTTAAACTGATTCAAGAATACCCTTTACAGATAGAACAAAAAAAACACATGAAATGAGATTTTTCTATACCTCTAGTTCCTGGTCCAAGCTAGATTTCATCTCTCAATAGAATGAGGGCAATGGTAGCACAAATGCAGATGGTGCTGAAAGCTTGATAATTGTGCATGATCCAATGCATTAACTCCTGGAAATAAGATTGACAAACCTATACCCGACCAAAAACGCAAAGAAAGAAGTGCAGAATTCGACTACGCCATGGCATGAACTTCAAGTCTTCTAACAAATGGAAAAGTTCACATCAATTTCTGCTGCAACTGCATCTCATACGAGTCCAGCACCACCAAGCAATATACTGAAATTCTTTTCCATTAAATTGAGCACTGTACACTTCCAAGTTTTTGGGACGTCTTGCTGGCCAGCATAATCAAGATCAGTGATATTGAAGATGCCGGGGGAAGTATGAAAAAATCTGCAGTACTGGCATTGAAGCTGGCACCGTTCATCCTTTGAATAATTTTTCAATAAACAAGGGACAAAACATCTTAGATTTCCACAGGGCAAAACCACTCCAAAACAAGCACACTTGAGAGAATATTATCTAACTATTCTCATCATGACACATACAAACTAACATCGTTTATGCTGTACTAGTTACAACACTCAAAATTGAAGATGTCCAGACAACTATATTTGTTTTTAAGAAATCCCAGGTACCGGTAAACATCAAGAGCACTATCATTTCTTGAAAAATTATTCGAAGCTGAGAAAGGCACTCTAACAGAAGCAGAAGCATTTTCCTTTTATCATCATCATCATCATCATCATGGCCACTGGCATCAGCAATCATATTAGCCACCGCCACCAGATCCATATTTCTTGCCAAAGACAATGACCTGCAGCTTGTCATACCCAGCAAGCACACCAGCACCTGCCACAGCACGTAGGATATTTGCACCAGCACCCTTGAAGAGTGATTTACCCCCTTCATTCTTGACGATCTGTTTAAATGCATCCAAAGAGCTCTTATACTTCACAGCTTCTCCTGAAGTCATCATCATCCTTCTCCGGACTGTATCTATGGGGTAAGAGGCCAATCCAGCACCTATTGTGATTCCCCATCCCAGCAAGAAACTTGCAAAGAAACTATCCTGTAGAAACCAAACAAACCAACATTAACCGTTTGATCATGTTAAACTTCATATAGTAGAGGAAAATCAGCACTGCCGCTGTGCCACACATCCAAACATTAAGATATCTCAGTTTGAATTAATTTTATCAAAAGGTGGTGAACACAGGACCACAATTTTACACATACAATACTTAGGACACAGGAGCATAAATCCATAAGAAGAGGAGTCCATTTCATCTTGCATTTAGTTCCACCAGCAAAGATGGTTGAGGTCAAAACAACATATTTGCAGTGTAGAACCATAACAGGAGAAGGACAACTTGAAAGCAGGGAAAAAAGATTGGCAGAGATGCAATAAGAAACAACAGTACATACCTGCAAATTACCAACCAAAACCACAGGTTTAAGAGAATCATACATTCCAAAGTAGAGCCCTCGGTACACAATAATTCCAACACAAGATATGTTAAATCCACGATAAAGTCCAGCAATGCCATCAGACTGGAGGGTTTTCTTATAAACATCAACCAACCCATTAAACTGCCTCTCACCACCCGTTTTAGCTGCCTTTGAATCATTAGCCAAACGAGTACGGGCATAATCCAAGGAGTAAACAAATAGAAGTGATGAAGCACCAGCAGCTCCACCTGATGCCAAATTCCCGGCAAACCACTTCCAGTAGCCATCTTTTTCCTTCTTGAAGTTAAACAAACTCTTGAAGTAATCTTTGAATGCAAAGTTCAGGGCCTGGTAGGTGTACAAAGGTGTCAATTGATATAAACACTACTACAGTCAAGCACATGTACTAAAAAATAACAAAAGGAAAAAAAAATTAAAGTGAAATGACCTGAGTAGGGAAGTATCTGATGACATTGGCAGTGTTGCCTCTCCAAAGAGCAAGGACACCCTCATCTTTGATGGTTCTAGCAAAGCAGTCAGTGATACCCTTGTATGGTTCAGATAATCGACCGGCCTTGATCATTTCATCTTGATTTTGAATCAAGAGTTTAACCCGCTCAATTGGAGCGGCTGCTGTCTTTGAAACAGCTGCTGATACTCCTCCCATGAGAAAATCAATCATAAATCCTTTAGCGCCTTTCTCGGATGGTGCTTCAACAAATATCGGGGAAACATGTGGCACAAATGCCAGACCAGTTCCCTGAATTGCAGGATGCATATGGCTATGAAAACCATTAGAAAATGCACCACTAGTCATGTGACAATTCCTGCTGTGCAAGTTTGGGGAAAGCTTAGAAATGAGAGATGACTGTCCATGTATCTTCCTGAAAACCAACGGATTCCCCGATTCATCCGCCATGTTCACAACTCAAGATGGTGACCTGATAGTCAGAAAAAATCCACCATTTTAGACAATTAGGCTTCAAGAACAAAGTACTACCTGCAATTTTGCAATAAGCAAATAAAACTAGATAACATATACTAATCCAACAAAATGCCATGATCATCATTATAATCCAACTTAACTTCCACCAACCACCCCCACAAAGCAGCAAAAAGGACAAACCATACAACACAAATCAAAGACAAACTTCAAACCTATGCCATTTTTCACGTAACCTCACGTTATTAACACCTACGACCTACAATTTGATTGCAAAACCCATGTCATTTTTAACATAATCCAACGTTAGCAACAACTAAAACCCACAATTCGAATGTCAAATCCCACCTCATTTTTAGCATAATCCAAGTTTAGTAACAACTTAAACCCACAATTTGAATGTGAAAACCAATCTCATTTCCACCATAATCGAACGTTTGTAACAACTAAAACGCAAAATTTGAGTGTCATTTTTAACATTAAATCTAATGTCAGTAACAATTGTATATAGTCAACCTCAAACAAAATTCATCAAATCTAAACATGCAAGCAAAAAAGCTAAACAGAAGCCAAACACTTCATGGTTTCTTTCATTTTCTCAGCAACCAAACAGGGAAAAAAAAAACCTTGAGAGTAAGGACAGTCACTGCCTCCTCCTGATACTAGGGAGAACTGTTTTACTAATGTGGTCTTTATACCTAAGGGAATTTCTAGGGTTTTTCTTTTAAATTACCATCTTGACCTTGGTTTGCCTCTGCGTCTTCATTTGTTTCGAGTCTGACGCTGTCACTGTAACAGTGTAGAAGACTCCATTGGTGAGAAGTGAAAGTGAGTTTCATATTTTGTGGGCTTTAGGACTTCTTTATTGTTCTGTTGGGTTTTCTAAAGGCCCAATAATGATTTATCCTTTTTTTTTTCTCAAAAATATTCCTTCTCTTATTTTAGTTTGATTTTATGTTATCATTTTATACTAAATTTAAGCAAAAATATATTGCATCCATCATTTCAATTTCATTAATATCCAGCAGAACCAACAAGGTTTGCATGAGAGGAAGGGCTCTGGCTGCTTAAATAAATAGTTTCAAGTTCGTAATTTTTTTAGAAGAAATTTACATCTTAACCGATAGAACCTCGAATGATTAATTCTGGATAATAGTTTGAAAAACCCAAAAAATTAATATCTAGGAAAGCTTATCTGATCCATGGACTAATCCAAAAAAAAAAAAGAACACAAGTTAAAGAAAATTGCTCATGCAACCATGGAAGTTTTGGGTTGGATTTAACACTATGCTTACGATGGGGCATAGTTTTGGACAGCCATACGGGTCATGTTGTGGGCAAATTAAGGAAAATAGCTCATGCAACCATGGAAGTTTTGCTTCATTGATCAAAGGAAATAGAGGAAAATCTTAAAAGAATGTGATCGTGGAATCGGCATTTGTTGAATACGCCATTTGACACTTGATAGTTCATCTTCTAATTCTCAGACCCTAAAAGAAAACCTCAACAGTTTGAGTTCAAAATTCCTACTGAGACAGAGGGCATGTAGCCAACATGTATTTATATTTTATAAGGTAGTGATATTGGGATAGAAAAGATATGTTTCTTTTAAAACACATGAAAGAATTCACTTCAAAATTATTATTTTTATTTCTCTGCTTCAACTTCTGTATCTTTTATATCTGTAATTTATATCCCGAAATGCTAACCAAACGCAATATGATATAAGAATGTAAGAATTTAAAAGATATCTTCACAAATTTTGCTGTAGAGAAAACAGCATTTACATTCAGTCAAGAATTGTGAGTACAAGCTTGTGAAATTCATTGCACATGCGAATACATTCCTTTACCTAATCATCAGTGAGAGAAAGAAAAAAAAACACAATCTTTTTAACATAGCAAGTTGATGTCTGCAAAGAATGCTCCAGCACCAAGATTCTGTACATTTGACTGACTGCTTCAAAAGAGGGTAAAATGTTAGAATAAAATGATGGACCAGAAAGTTCAAATGAGTTGCAAGGGCGCAGTAGGGATTTTATTTCAAATAAGAATTCACCTTCTAGCATGCGTCTGGCTGTTCTGCATATAAATTTAACAATTTGCAAGACAATCGTAAGAAAAGTATCTGGAGGAATGGTTAAAAAAATGCACTAAGCAGAACACAGAAGGAGTCTTTGCTTAGCCAGCAACTCCTTCAGTTTCCTTAGGAGTTTATCATCAGAGTGCAAGTAATCCTCAAAGCTCTTTCTCAAGTTCCTCAACAACTCACAGTCATTGCCGCTATTATTGTTTAGCAGCTTTGTGAAGAGATCCTTCCATAAATCACTCCAGTATCTGCAGATAAATAGAATGAGAACTTGATCAGAAGGTTTGCAAAAAGAAAACAGAAAAATAAAGAGAGAAATCTATGATGGGAAAAATAATTTACTCCTATAAATTTTTAAAGTTTTGCAGTTTCACAATATAGTGAAGTTACAAATTGGAATTTGCCGCAGTTCACAGAAGTCTTCTAAGTATGCAGAAATGAAAAATACCTTTTAAAAGGAGCCTTCGGCAGATACATGTAGCCTCCATCAGATGTCCGTTTCTTTACAATCTCCATGTAAGAATGGTGCAGCATCATATGAATTACAACACAGAGGCCATATGTGTCAACCTGATTTCAAAATGACGATACTAATGAGGTGCCAGTCCAATTAAAAACTAGCAAGTGGACTTTGTGTGCTTTATTACAATGACCTGAAATGTCCAGGGCTTCCTCTCTTGCATTTCAACACAACGAAATCCAGAAGTCCGACAATCTCCCTCAAATTCTATATCATCAGGAAAGAGATGCAGGTCTATCCCCCTCCCCCAGTCAACAAGGCAAAGACCCTGCATGAGAAAACTCTTAAATACGAGATAAACAATTGAGCTGCACATCAAGTCTATCACAAGTAAGATTAACCTGATCTCTCCAAGGGCCACTTCGTTCTTTAAACCCATCTTCTGTAAGATTGCTCCTGCCAAATATCAGGTTATTAATGTCACTAGATGTTGTATGTCAAACCATGCATCTGTAAAAGACATTGATGAAGCTATGCTTATGATCTTGCTTTTGAAATTACAAGACAGCTACCTATGTGAAAGACATAAAATAACCAAATTTATGGTGAAAACAATTTTCACCTGGAATAGCGAATAAGCAGATTATCAGGCTTGAAGTCCCCGTGAATTATGCCAACTCCATGCAGGGTTTCCAGCATGTGTAGCATTTCTATGGTGTAATAGATACACAACACTTCTTCCATGGGCTTGCCAGTGACCACATAAGAATTTATGACATCCTGCATATGTCACATGCAAGCATTGTATCACACAAGATCTTCCTGGTATGAAAACAAATATAGGATAAGATTAATCTACCTGAAGCGTCCCATGAGATAGATAGTCACAGACAAGTATACTATAATCAGAGAACAGATGCAATCTATGAGCATATCCGAAGCTTGAACTCTGAAAAGTTACAGCAAGAAGAATAAGAACCAGTTGTTAAAAAATAAAAAATAAAGGTGCTGAAATCATGAGAACAGAAAGAACACATACTTGATTGTCTGGGATCCGTTGATCAAGTTGACGGTACATATGGAACTCCCAAGGAAAAGGAGGCCTTTGTATCTGCAATTTCGTTCAAATATTATAGCCCAATATGACATGGAATCCGCAACTCTTACTAAGGGAGGAGGTTTAATTACCTTCAATGCAACAACTTCATCTGGATTACTGTTGACATATGCTTTATATACTTGAGCAAACCCGCCTTTAACAGGACAACCTTTGATCTCGTACTTCTTTCCACCTTTAAGTATTAGAATAATAGTGATTAAGTTATAAGAATTTGAATCCCCAATTGAAGTTGTGCCACAACAAAACACAGAATCCATATAATGATTGGCCATGCATGCAGAATTCTTACTTCCAAAAAGTCAAAATAACATTTCAAACATGAAATTTGCCCTCAGTTTTCACAAACTTAAGTTTGTTAATCAATCATGAACATTCATTTATGACTAAAGACTCGAAGCACTACAGAATATCCATGTAAATATAACAATAAGAATAACCTATTTTAACAATCTTATTCCTTGATGAATTCTGTAGAGTAGATAAAGCCACGTCTCCAGAGTATGCTTTTTTACTTGGATGGTATCCCTAAAACAAGCAAAAAGAAAGTTACTTCATCAAAGTAAACAAAAATATTAAGCAACCAATCAATGAATTTCAACAATCAAAGGAAGTTACTAATGTTCTAATTGTCTTACAGCATATTTCATCATTTGAGGATTTATCCTCTCCAACAACTCTTTTGTGGTGGAGGCTGACCATGGATTAACACAACTTTTTTCCATTTCCATGGATTCATTGTAATCAGTCTGTAAATGAAGAGTACAAAATAATATAATCTTTAGAGAGCCTACATATACCAATCTAAGCTAAACAACTCTTTGATAAAAATATATTATGACAAGGAAAAGGGAAATAAATGATACACCATCTGCCAGGTTTGCCCATCATCATGATGACTTAGACTATGAAAAGGCTAAAATCTGAAGTTAAAACTATTAAAGGAACATGCTTTTGACTTTCAAGCATGTATTGTTGGAGATCATAAAAGAAAGGTCGCATAAAAAAACATGACTACTTGAGATACAGTTGTTCACGTAAGAGAAAGTACAAAGAAATGATCAAAAGTTGATGGCAATCGTACTTAGGGACATGATATCTAACAACTAGAGGAAAAGGAACAAAAAGATAAAAAAGATTGCGTTTCATTAACAATAGACTCACACAAACAATTTGGCATAGCGTTAAGTAGACTAGCACTCCTGTTGTAATGAGGCACTAAATACTCCTGTATCAAGAAGTAAAATGTGTACTGATATACCCACCACCAAAAAGATTGCAGAACATACCAAGTTTCATCTGAATTTAAGTTTATGGATTTCAAGTCACTTGCCTAGCCTGTGATACATATGAATAAAGGAAAACCAGAAGAAAAACCGAAGGAAGCATAATTTCTTTCCCTGGGTCAGTATGCATACCTTTTGAAGTGAAGACGCATTTATCCTGTAAGACAATCTGTCAAGAAATAAGACTTTTGCACGTTCCAACCTCTCAAGAGGTTCTGCTTTCCTGTCATCGCGATATAAATCAACCACCCAATATCAATGACAAAGAAACGTGCAAAAAAGTCCACAAAGAAAGACACAGAAAACAAGAGGGAGCAACCTTAAAATGCCAGTTTGATAAACCATATATGCTTCCTTCCAATTCTCTTTTGCTTCAAGAAACCCCGCGTACAGTTCATAGAGCAAAGAATTGCCTCTGCATATATGATTCTCTTCCATTTCTTTGAAAACATTTTCAAAGTCATCACTACCTTCCAACTTCCATCAAAACCAAATTAATCTGTTAAACAATGTTACATTCTAGCTCCCCATATGATTACAGTGAATAGACCCATCGAAACACAATGACTCAACAAATAGAATCCACATAGATATGAGAAGGAAAATACATAGCAAGTTAGAAAATTTACACACAATTCAAATTACGAAACTACTGAGCAAATTGAATGATGGCCACTTCATTCTCAATCCCTCAATTTGTTCAAAAAATGCCATCAAATAATTCAAGTTCAAAGTAAAACAACCCAATATCTAAAATAGCCCCCAAAAAAATGCTTTCACCATCCTCCATTTCTCATAAAAACCCTCTAAAAATCCTTACAAAATCTTCAACTTTAACAACCAAACGTTAACATAAAACAGTCCAACTTAAATAAAACAAAAACGGAATCCAAGCACTAAATATTGAAGGGAGAAGAGAAGAACAAATCCACAAACACAAATTTCAACTTACTGAACTTTAAAGAAACTTGAAGAATGACCATTGACCACTAACAGAAAAAAAGCCATCAAATTTGCTACCCCTCCAAAATCAAGAAAAACAAACAAACCCCATTTAAGATTCAGAATCTATCAACACAATTCAAGCAGATTCTCCATAAAAAACCTAACAAACTATCAAATTGTAAACTAAGTTGAACCCAGTACTGAAAAATAACCAACAAAAACTTCACCATCCTCCATTTCTCTAAAAACGCACTAAAACTCTCAGCTTAAAAAAAAAACCAAATTAATCCACAAAAAAGCATAAAAAAAACCCATCTAGGAAACTAAAACAGAAAACAGAATCGAAGCAATGAAACCTTAAAACTAACAGAGACCCATAATGGGTGTAATTAAACTTACATAGAGAAGCCAAATCTTGAGAAATCTGGGGTCATTTTTATACTGTGGATTGTGCTTGAAAGTCCCAATACAGTCTAATAAAATCTTGTTTAGTTCCAAACTGGAGATGCTACTATCAAGTGCCTTTTTGATCGACCTGAAAATCAATCACAACAAAAGGGATTGCAGCCAATTTCCATGCTTTAAAAACCCAAAACAAAAATAGCTTTAGGGGAGAGAGAGAGGGAAGGGCGTACAGTAGCCATGGAAGGAGAGGGTCGTGAAGAGAAGAAGCGTTGTCGCTCGGGTCAGTGTACATAACGGTCATGGTGACGGGCTGTCTGTTTGAAAATTTCGAAGCTTTGGGAGAGAGGAGGGAAATACTTGATTTTCAAATTGTGGAATAAAAAAATAATATTTTTTCGTAAATGATTTCTAAGCAATTTTGGTGCTATTACTTTTATTTATTCTAAATACTCTCAGCTAGTTTGGCCTCTTTTGTTAGAGTCGGTCTGTCCTAGGAGACTTAAAAAACCATGTTTTTCAACTTATTTTTATTTAAGAATCATATAAAACATTTTAGAAACTATAATAAATTTATTTATGATCAAAACAAATAAAATGCAGTTTCACAAAACAAAATTAACTCGAAACTAAAAATCAATCCAAACTCAGATCTATTTTTTATTAACTTTAAAGGTATAAAGACATTTAATATGAACTTTCCTCGTTAAAGAAAACTATTTGATACAAATATCATTCATTTTGATAGTTTAAATCAGTGTCAATGACATGTTTTTCTCTTTATCATCAAAACCTAATGATTTCTCTATGTTCTTTCTCAATCAAGAACTAAAAAACAACACAAATAAACTTTTTTTTACCACTATTGAATTTGAAAAATATTGAGGTATTGAAATTATATAATATATGTTATTTTTTAAGTTTAAGGATCAAAATGTATCTTTTATAAAACTTATGGCACACTACCCATGTTTAATGTCTTTTTTCATTTCAATCCGTCTTAATTATTTCAATCTCACCATTTCATAAAAAATTAAAATCAATTGAACTTCAATTAGAACTAAGGCCATGTTTGTTTTTCAGAAAGTAGTTTCCGGGAAACTACTTTTCAAATTTTCCTATGTTTGTTTGCCATTAGAAAAGTTGGTAAACGGAAAACAATTTCCGGTCAAAGAAAAATTTGGTTTGGTTTTCAGGAAAGTGTTTTCCCTTTTGGCTGTGTTTGTTTTCCGGAAAGTGATTTCCAGGAAATCACTTTCCAAACTTTCCTGTATTTGTTTGCCATTAGAAAAGTTGGTCAACGAAAAATACTTTCCAGTTAAAGAAAAATTTGGCTTGGTTTTCAGGAAAGTGTTTTCCTAGAAAATTTGGGCGAAAAACACTTTTTGAAAGTTGTGAAAATTTTAGAAATATCATTATTTGCTGATTATATCAAATTTGATCCTCAAACTTTTGATTACTATATATAATTTGTTTTGAATATTTATTTTTCAATTTCATCTCTTAAAATTTAATTTTTATATTAACTTTGGTCCTTATTTTTATAATTGCTATTTGCTTTTTCATTATTATTTTTTTATTGAAATTTTTTATCTATCAAATTTGGTCCTCGTTCTTTTGATTCTTACTTATTTTATTTGAAATAATTTATGAAATGTTAATTATTATTATTTTAATTTCTTCATCTTTTATTTTTTTTATTTTTTTAGATTTGATCTTTATTATTTTGATTATTATTTATTTTATTTAAGATAATTTATGAAATTATATTTTTTTTTCAATTTCATTCTCATTCAACTTTTTAATTTGTAAAATTTGTTTCTCATTATTTTAATAAACTTGAGAAAAATAAAACATTAATAAGTTATTTTCCAGCTCATTTTTCATGACATAACCAAACACTAGAAAATATTTTTCAACTTATTTTCCATTACAGTACCAAATATCAAAAAATACTTTTTTGGAATTTATTTTCCAAAAAGAAACTACTTTCCAGCAAACAAACGAGATCTAAATAACCAAAAAAAAATTTAGGAATCAAATTGAAAAAACAAAAAAATTACACAATTCATTTACATTTACAGTAATATATAAGAGGATGAACAGTGAAATCTTATGATGAGAAAAACCTACACCTTTTGATTTTATACTTCACATGTATTTTTTTTTTATAGGAGATTATGTATATAGATCATGACTAATTGAAAGAAAATGTTAAGAAACGTATACTTTCATTAAGTGTAAAAAACTATGAGTTTTGTGTGATGATCGTATTTATAAAAAATAAGTAATGGGAAAAGAAGATTTAAACTCTTTTTTTTTTTTTAATTTTTTGCTACCTATTTGTATAACAGGGAATAGCCATTAATTTCCATCCTCGTATCCCATGCTAGAAATGACAAGACATAGGAACTTGCTGTAATATCCAGCCACAAAGAAATATCATCAGACATCAAATCACATAGAATCAAACAGTTAACAAAGATCGATGGGGAAGGGGACGCAAGGAAGGAAAGGTTCTTTTGAGGTTGCCCTGTCAAATCCTTGTTAAGAATGAGGGCTGTATCGAAATCATGGAACTCTGTCAAAAAATTCTTTTTTCTCTCTATCCCATGGACTTTTTAAGGTATATGAGGTCTCATGTTTGATTGTTTACATCAAGAAAAAATGTTAAAAACTTCACATTTACACACAGGTTGATATAACTTATAAGTTAAAAATAAATTTGATAAAGTAAAAAAAAAAAAACATAAAAAAAATGTATGCATTATAAGGCATGATTGCTTTGCCCAGCTTTTTATGGTTTGAAATGACATGAACAGCTTTTATGGATTAGATCTAGAATGACATGGTTAATTTTTATGGTCTAGAATGTGAGTGCATGCATGTTGTCGAGGCTAGTTATCAATGACTAAGTGAAGCTCTAACCAATGATGAGATCTAGATTTTACGATTACTGAGTGTATTTATATACAGACCAAGATCTTGAACTTTTTTCACAGAAAAAAAAAATGATATATATGGTGGTTATTGAATGATGCTATAGTTGTTATGCCAAGTATACATGCCTTTGATTGAAATGTTGATGATGAACAATATTATTAGGGCAGAAAATAGTATATTCTCTGTATAGAAAAAGTTGAAGTTTGAATGTGCCATAAAAGATTCATGTGCATGGAAAGTTTGCGTGGAAAGACGACGAAAAAAGAATTATGCAGAGAGAAGCATGCCAGCTAGGTGTCGGGTGTCCTCCGCTGAGATTCCAGCTCGTTTGGGCTAGATTTCCAGCCTTAAGGCCAGCCGGCCGGCCGGGAAGAGTTTTTTCTCGGCACCATCAAAACTAAGTTATGCCAGGATTACTTTCTTCCAAACATTTCGATGGTGCCCTCTTACCATGTAAAAGTGAAGGTCATGCTCTCATTGTGATTGGTTATTCTCCAATGGAGTTGTCTGCCCTTTGGATAAAGTCCTCGCAGCCTCGTTCCATGGAATCCATCAGTTAAAAAGCCTTTTAAACTTCCAGCTCCGAGATTGTATGAATAAGATAAAAATATAAAACATTATCATCTGTAATTGAATAAAAAGAAAGAACACTTTAACTTTGAAGTATAATAGATGGGCGAGGATCGAAAAGGATAGAAATTTGGTTAGCTTTGGGTTCATGGCTGTGTGCAACTTGGAGAGCTGGTTTTGTTTTTTCCACCATTAATGTCAACAAGGCCCAATGAGTTCAGGATTTTTTAAGGGGAAAGAATCTATAGTCCCCACCACTGTAAACAGAGATAGTACCATACTTATTGATAGGAGACAACACCAAATTCTCCAAGCTAACTACTCATCATCATCATCCACATGAAACCCTACCATGTCTCGATCCCTCATTGGCCTCTCCCAATAACAATCAAACCTAAAGCCACACCACTCCCACACCTAACCAATCACATCTCACCACCTCTCCAAGCTATAAACACCTCTCACCTACCAAATTACTCTCACTCTTCATGAAAATTCATGCCTCATATTCACCATACCAATGGCACATCCTTGAAGGTCACATCCACCAATCAAATAATTCATAAAAACCGAGACCCCTTAGTTTTTCCAAATGGCAAGGTGTTACGCGCTGATACCAATGTGGAGAAGGTATACTAGGTGTAGTAGATCCCTGTCAAAGCAGTTCATAGTTGTCCCATTCAAAAAGCAAGATGTACACAAAACCTAACACATCACACACACAGCTTAGCAACAGTACTCACTCTTCAATTCTTTGGTCACACTGTCTGCAACCCTTGTAGGGCCACCCCCTCACGAGCACAAGCAAGACCACCACCAGTAAGTACTTGCACCAGGTAAACTTAGCTCCCCTCCATATGGTCCTCAAAGTTTAGAAGGCTAGTCATTTTAGCCTCTCAATCACCATTTCAAGCATCTTAAACCTCTTACTTGTAATTTTTTGTCACAATCCTCGCATAGAACCCCCTGAACACTTGAGACAACACATGGTAGCCATTTAGCTGTATTAAATTCCAAAAAGTGTCAACCTTTAACAATTCTCGGATGAAATCTCCTAGCCTTTCGGATTATTGATATTGCCCAAAATTGTGATTAGGGGTTAATATAGCCAAAATGAAAAATTTGAAGGATGATGCAATGTTACTCCCATCTCCCCCCTCCCCCTTTCTCCAAATAGATGAATTGTTTATTCTTTCCTTCTCTTTGGGTTGCTTGTTTGTATGGCAGTGTTATTATTGTACTACTTGACATTCCTTACCTCATAGCCTTTCCAATGTACAAAAAAACAAAACCAGGCTTGGATAGGGAAAAGGGCAGAAAAAAACAGGAAAAGAAACAATAAAAATGGAGCTTGTGGTTGTGGTCCTGACTCTTTTTCACCTTTTATCCTTTACTTACTACTCTAATTCCCACCTCAAGCATATATCTTTCCTTTCTTTTTTGTCATTCTTTTGACCCTTTGGAACCTCACTTTTTGAACCCAAGTTTTCTTTTTTCTTTAATTTTTTTTCTTCCAAAAAGAAATGGATGGTAAGGGGAAGCAAATTAGGATGGTGATGGGGAGGGAAGTAATGAAGAAGGATAGTGCTGATGACTCTTCAGATGATGAAGGGTATGAGCAAAACCAGATGGGGTTTATGGAAGATGAATTTTTCGAGAGTAACAAGAAAAAGAAAGTGGTAGTTACTGCTGCTGCTGCTGCTGGTGGTGGTGGAGGAAGGAGGGTGTCAAGTGGCGGTGGAGGAGGGATGAGGTGTTGTCAAGTAGAGAAGTGTACAGCTAATCTGACTGATGCAAAGCAGTATCATAGGAGGCATAAGGTTTGTGGACATCATGCTAAGGCTCAGGTTGTGCTTGTAGCTGGAATTAGGCAGAGGTTTTGCCAGCAATGTAGCAGGTTAGAAATGAGTGCCCTTTTTTTTTTTTGTCATTGTTTTAGCTGAATATGTGGAAAAGTTTGATCTTTGTGTCTAATTGTGGTCCATAATGTTGAAAAGCTTTAGCTTACTGTTGTTTCATTAAATAATTGCAAAGTTTCAAGTGTCTTTTTTTCTCGCTTTACTTAAACTAAACAGTGTAGAAACAAAGATTCATATATGGGGTTGATCCCAACTTGGCTTCCAAGTAATTTGGATTTTAGGTTTCTTGTTTTGCCTTAATTGCTGCTTATATAACCTGAATTTGATGCCTTTAATAAGAAAGTCTCATCTTCATTTCTTACCATTTCCCTTTTTGGGAAAATCTGGGGTGACTAGCTGGGGTTGTCAAAGTTTACTGCTGTTGATCATCCGCTTTTCCCTGGTGTAGTTTGCTTCTGATAAGAGAAGATGCTATTTTTTAACCCACCCCCCCCCCCCCCCCCTTTTTTTTTAATTTATTGATGTTTTGATAGAAGCTGATCTAGTAATTTACCGGAGGAGAACCTAAAAGGTATTGGACTTGACAACTTTTAATAATGAGATCTGCTTGATGCATGACACTAGTCGACGCTGGAAAAAAAAAA
>Ga0325411_1001521_pt1 | contig 25893 bp, 10 predicted proteins | sample PopdelMetagenome_13_FD_206181 | JGI IMG/M metagenome (GOLD analysis project Ga0325411, IMG submission 206181) | Populus deltoides microbial communities from Bellville, Georgia, United States - Xylem-PdIQD-R4 | ecosystem: Host-associated > Plants > Phyllosphere > Stem > Wood/Secondary xylem... | reverse complement strand
ATTTTAAAAAAATCCAAAAAAATTCACTTTAGAAAAATAGAACATAGAAATGCAAGAGATTCAAGAATGATATTGCTCTGTATTTTTAGTTTTAACTAATGATGCTAATGTTGATAAAATAGATGTTTCCATGCCATTTATAGTAACGAAGAATTAGCAGGTCTCGAGCGGGGATCAGCAGAATATTTCCTCCAGGATGTAATTGTCCCTACCTTCCTCTGTCATTTTCAAGATTTCACCACAAAATTCTAGACTACAGGCGATGCCACTGCAGTACAGCATAACAGCCCAAATGTCCTGCAGGCAATAATCCACATAAAAGCAGTGATCTGGGCCCAACAAACAGTGATAATATATCCTCCATTAGCATCAACTTGATAAGCTATCCCTTGTATAAGATCAGTGAAGAGTGATGATGATCTCTGCTCCTCCTCGCAGTATCTAAACATTTGGTTTCATTTCCATGACAGACTGCTCTTGCTTTGGAATTTTACAGTAATATGGGTTTTTGGCCTTTCGAAGTGTGGAATCGGCAACTAGCCGGAAAATGTTAAACTAGTACTAGGCATCCATAAAGTCACGCTTCCTTCTCAGTGAGAAGGCAGTTGCTTCTTTAATTTGCTCCTTTTCTTGGACCAGCCAGCAGATAGACCATATTATTGAAGCACCAATTTCGAATGGAAACTTGGAGGAAAGGGAACAGAGCAAACTGCTAAAACATAATGCAGCTGCTGAGCAAAGAACAATACAAGGCCGAAATTACTAGAAAGTTCGAAACTTTCAAACAAATGACAAATCCCTTGAAAGAGATACTCCTGCATAAGGATCTGTCAACTTGATAGACCTGAACCTAGCACCATCCTCTTGAGTCCTATTAGAGCACAGTACTAACGAGGAGGCTCAAGAAACTTCCTAAGCCATGCAAGAAGATATATTCTTTCTATTTTGTATTTTTTTTGTTTGTACTAAGGTTAGTACATGTATACACTTATAATCTATCATAAACGCTTTGAATGTGATAAAAAAAAAAAAAACTCACGGCAAAAAAGCTTAATATTTTCTATTAAATTCTCTTTTTTCTTCTCTGTCTCTTCTTCTTTCTGTTTTCTTAATCTTATATCGTATCAAAACCTTACTTAACAACATCAATGACTTCCCTAGATAATCTCTATTGCACTTTTAGCAATCAAGAACATCAACCCACCTATACTCCTCCTACCACCCTGCAAATTACAACAACATCCCCATTGTCGTCACTTTAGAATATTCATCATTATATCTCTCTGAAACTAAAGAATGAAAACTACTTGTTGTAGAAAGCTCAAATCAAGCATTTTCTTATTGACCAAGGCTTATATACTTCATCGATGGATCAAAACCATGCCCACTAGCCCTCCTTACTGTTAAGAATGCATCCACTGCTATATATACCATACCCATATTACATGCATTAGGTTAAATAAAATCAATTGATAATGAGCATTTTAATTGCATCTTTGTCTGCTGATGTATTATATCATGTGATTGATTGTTAGACCTCTCACTCTATTTGGATAATCCTAGAATTAGCCCTAGCTTCACTTTCAATAACTCAAATTATATCTCTTTACTCAAGTCTTCTTGAATTACGACAATTCCTTGAAGAATCAGTTTTGGCTTATCTACATCGTAGAAAAGCATACAATCAATTAACAAGCCACTTCTTCTCATAAACTCTAATATGCATTTGTTGAAAGGTCAACAACTAAAATTTAAGGACATAGTGATCACCTTAATGGCTTGATCCAAACTTATTACCTTCTTAAGAGCTCATAATTAACTCTTAAGCTATGAATTCTTATACAAAGATAACTTTTTTATGATCTACATTGGATCCACATCTATTGATGATGTAACTATCCTTTCGACCAGTATTGCTAGATAGTCCATTTTTATTGTCAAATATAACAACTTTAACTTTAGTTTTTTATATGGTCAGAATAGTCTTTTTAATAAAAGTAAGATAGAAATCAGAAGGTCACTAAAACAAAAAAAACTTGAGCCAATGGAATAATTCAGGTTGAAATCAACCATGATAAGACAATCGAAACTAGTGTTAAATCTATGATAATTATAATCATACTGCATATCAAGTTCTTTCCACTTTTTATGTTTTGGTTCTCTTATTAGAGGAAACTCTTTGACCTTTTCAGCTTTAGGTCCTCTATCTTCACCCAATAATATTTTATACAACCATTTCTTTTTGAATCATGACTAATCATAACATCCTGAAATCAAGGTAATATATCATATAATGCTAGACATTGCTGGACTCACTCATATGAAACCCTACACTAACTTCAAACAAGTTATAGTAGATGATGGTAAGAAATTTAATATTTTGTACCTTGGTTATACTTTAGTTCATACACCTTAATGTCCTATAAAACTATCTTTCATTTTACATGTTCCTAATAACATAAAATTCCTACTTATGTTTATCAATTTGCCGATAATGATGCTTTCTTTAAATTTCATAGTCACTTTTGTCTTGTTAATGATTGAGTTTCTAGAGCTATCCTCCTATCCATTACACCATCTTAGGTACCAACCCTCTATATCTAGTCTTCAATTGTTCTCTATCACAAGAACTACCCTTGAAGTATGACATCAACATCTTAGTCATCCACACTCTTGCATCTTGTATTGAATTCTCCTTAATAAGTGTCTTTTGGTTTCTTCCTCTTTAACAAGTATAGTCGATGTAATTTAGGTTCGTCAAAGTATGTTAGTTCAGCTCCTTTAAACTTAGTTTTTAATGATGTTTGAGGTCTCTTACTGACTTGTTTGGTGAATGGATACATGTATTTTTTTTTATAAATTTTTTTCTAAATATATTTTGTTTTTTCCACTACTCAATTAATATGAGATTTATGAAGTTTTATTTAATTTTAAAAGTTAGTTGAAAATTAGTTTAGAACTTGTATATAACAATTTCAAAGTGACTATAAAGGGTATTTATAAAACTAAATTCCTATTTTAAACATGTATGCATTTATCATTTTATTATTTGTCCTTATACACATTACTATAACAGGTTTGTAGAACACCATCATTGGTATATTGTTAAAACCAACTTTATTTTACTCAAATATGCTTCCCTCTCATAATTATTTTGGCCTTATACCTTCAAAACTATTGTTTTTCTCATCAACCGAATGCCTATATTAATTCTTCAAAACCAATCTCTTTTTAAAAAAACTTTTAAAATGACAACCTAACTATGTATTTTTAAAGGTTTTTGGTTGCTCATGCTTCCTATTTTTGCATTGATATAACAATCATAAACTTGATTTTTGTTTTACCTTGTTTATCTTTTTTGGTTATAGACTAGATCATATAGGATACTATTGTACGGATCCCTACTCATCGTGTTTATGTCATCTATCATTTTACATTTTATGAGTATTCCTTTCCTTATATAAAGTTCATTTTATTAATTTCCTCTTCATTATCACAATGTTTGCCTAATTGTCCTTGTACTATTTATTCTTTATTGATTAGCATTCTTGTCTTTACCCTATTACCTTGTTTTTCTATGTTGTCCTCTACCTCATCTCTTAGTTATAGGGCTCTTTGTAGTGTTTCATATCGAGTCTCTTTTTCAGCCTTTCCATTCCTATTCCATCCTCAATATAATCTTGTATCATCTCTCATCATTCATCCATCTAAAAAATGTTTCTCATTACTTTTTATTTTAACATTGTCATAGAAAACAACTCTCCCAGTTCATTTTCTTTTTTGAATTTGTCATCTTACATTCTTATCCATACTTACCCTATAGCCCTTCATCCATGCTAGCTCAAACACTATCATATCCTATGTTTTTCCTTGGCTAAGGTTGTTTTACCCTCTTTATCTGAACCTACTTGTTAAATTTAGTCATTTGTTTTTTATCCTTTTATAAATATTATTGGCTACAAGTAGATGTATAAGATTAAATAGAAACTTGATATGTCTATTATATGCTATAAGCCTAGTTTAGTAGCCAAGAGGTATGATCAATAAAAATGTATTAACTCTAACAAGACTTTCAGTCTAGCTATCAACTTGGCTACAGTTCAAATAATTTTGGCTATTGTTATTTTATAGGGTAGGTCTATTCATCAATTGAATGTTTATAATGCACATCTTAAAACTAATGTTTACATACAATAACTTTTAGGTTTTATTGATTCTTATCTTTTTTTTTTATGTATACAAACTTTATAAGGCTCCCTATAGATTTAAATAGGTATCACATGTATCATTTGATTGACATCACCAATTTTTGTTACGTCTTGACTTTCGTAGGTTTAAATTGAAACTTCTCTTTTTATATATAATACTAAAAAATTATTATCTATGTTATGGTTTATATTGATGATATCCTTCTCATAAGTAATTATCCATCTTATATGACTTATTTGATTGCTCATCTTTGTGTATAATTCTTTGTTCTAGACTTGAGCATCTAAGTTACGTTTTTTGATATTGAGATACAATATACTTCTCATAAGCTATTCTTTTCTCAATCTCGTTATGACTCTAACATCATACACAGGGTTAGTATGTCTTAATGTAGTTTCCACAATAATATTTATTGGTTCTCACCTTTCCACCACCTCTGATAATGGTTTCATTATTCTAACCCTACTTTATATTGTTAAGTGATTTTAGCTCCTTAGTATCTTACTTTTACATGGCTAGATATTTCTCTTATTGTTATTAAGGTTTGTAAGCTTATGTATGCTATATATAAGGACCATTAGTTTATGGTTTAACGTATCTTATGTTATGTTCATGATACAACTCATTTTATCTTATCTTTTAATACCTCTTCTGATCTCCTACTATATGGTTTCAATGAGTTTTATTGGGTTGATAATGTTAATGATAACAAATCTATGGATGCTTATACTATCTATCATGGTCATGACTTTATCTTTTAGGAGTCCAGTAAGCAAAAACAATTACTCAATCTTCTTTGAAGTTTAATAAGGCTATTACTAATATTGCTATTGAGTTTTAATGGCTCTTCTCCTTATTGTTTGAAATTTTTTATACATCATCTTCTCCACTTATCTTATGATATAATAATTTAAAAGCAACTTATCATATGTTGTCACTCTTGTTAATACGCATATTTACAAATAAAAATGATTAAAAGAACATGATAATTGTTTTCCTAAATCATATGTTGTCACTTTAAAAATGACCTTGTTGATAGGATAACGATTTACTATATAATAGAAAAAAAAAGAATTAAAAGCATATTGATAAAGGCATCTTTCAACTCACTGATTCATGTTCATGTTTAACAAAAGAAAACCATAATTCATCAAAATAACATGTAATTTTTTTTGTATATATATTTCTTTATGTCTTATGTTTTTTTTATTATATATGTTATCTGAAAACACCCCTACTGTATTAAAAAAAACACACATTTGCAATGCATATTCATATGCAAAAGCGCATCATATCAAAAATTAAACACACAAGAAAATCAAATGTTTACAGACAAATCACATCTATATATAAGCTTATCGGCACATGCACACATAAAATCAAACATGTAAAATCATATAAAATACCAAATCTAATATTCAATAACATGTTAAAATTATTCAAAAATTAATATAGGGTTCAAAATAGGCTTTAGGAGAAAAAGGTGCTAGAATATTGAGGTAGCACTAGTGCGTGGATCTATGTGCCATTATTACTGCTGGTGTGCAGACCCATGCATCACCATTGATAAGTCGTGCCACCTATCAGATTTGAAACACCACCTTTACCTTGTTCTTTCTATAATGGTGGTGTTGATCATCGTTACTTGATGAAGGAGATCCAACCAAAAGAAGTTTTAACTTCCTTTTCTTTTTCTCTTTTTTACTTTGTCTGTTTCTTTTTTTTACTCAGTCTGTTTCTTCTTATTCTCTCTCTCTCTCTCTCTCTCTCTCTCTCTCTCGTTTCATCTTCTTTAACAGGTGGCTGGATGGTCTATTATGAAGGAGTTATTCCTATGTCACTAGAGTTATGAACTGTCAAGTAGTGGAGTTGTGTTGTTACTGTTGGCGTTAAGAAAAGTTGGACTTTCAGTGAGTTAATGCTAATTTTGTTGTTCTTGCCAATGACGTGAGGCTATCTTGGTATGGTGATGGGTGGTTGATGTCATGGGTAGTGATATTTAAAAGTTGTAAGGGAGTGGTTAGGGTTCTTTATGTGGAAGAGAGGAAGAAGATAAAGGGTTTTTCTTTTTCTCTCTCTTTCTTTCTTAGCATACTTATTCTCTCTTTCACTTTATTTTTTTTTCTTTCAAATATTTTTGGCTCTCCTTCAATGGTGGCTAGTTTTTTTTTCCACATACCTCCCTTCTCTTCTCTTTATTTTTTTTTTATCCTATGATGATTAGGTTTTTTTACACATTCCTTTTTTCTCTAAAATCTTACCTTTATTTATAGTATTTTTTTTTTTAATTTTCTCCCAATTACTTAGGGAGAAAGGAACCAAATTTCACTTTGGTCCCTTTTTTTCTTGTTTTGCATTTCACTTATCGACCTTTTTTTAATTTAATTTTTATCATTTTTTTATGTTTTGACTTTTTTCTCGAAAAGATGTCAATAAGAGGAAAATTGTCAAAAATTACAAAATAGGCATATGAATGGTTGAAATGAGTTGAAAACAATTTTTTTTTTTATTTGTAGAAAATATTTTGAAAATGAGGGACAAATTTTGGGTTATAACAAGAAATGTTACGTTTTGATCCTGACTACATGTCCTAATCAAGGGTAACAAATGTATATATATTAGGTATAACATAAACTATATGAATCTATTTAAGTAATCAAGAGAAGATTCATCATCCTCGGTAAATTATAAAAAATGTTACTCATGTTCACAAATAATATTGACTGTGAAATTTTTCTGCAAGGTAAAATGAATTTTTTTTTAAAATCAAATCTTATTCAAAAAATCAATTATTATGGTGTTGATAACAAATATGATTCATATAGGGGATTACAATTCTACAATTAGAAAATAAAGTATAGACTTGATTGAATAAAATTCTAGAATTGTCTTAAAATAATATATGTGATATTTTTAGGAGGCAAAGTAATATTTTTATTTATTTATATGATTTTCAGATTTTTTCTATAAATAGAATGTTATGCCTCATATTCTTTGATGTAGGACTTGATGTGATCAGATAAATAAGCACATTATAGAACATATGATGTAAAAAAAACTTGAAATATAAAAAGAAAGAGCTAGCATTTAAAAACATGACAACCCTTCTCTTCTAAAAGGGTTTTAAGAGATTTCTCACTAGTGACTCGTGTAAATTACAATTAGAGGCTTGGAACTTAAACAACTTGTGGTTTGAAACAACCTAACCTTGAAGAAATTGATCAAACTTAAAAAAAAAAAATTAAGCTCTAAATAACCCTAGATTGTGTAATGAGATCCTTGGAACTTCTAAAAAAATAATTTAAAAGATCTTTTATTTTTTAGTCAACCACCTCCTACTTCTCAACCTATGGTTGGTCATGCTAATAAAGGTATTACTAAGACCCACATTATTCATTCATTACATGTTTTGTATGCTCGACCATGGTTTCAAGTACATATTACTATAAAAGAACCTCATGGATTTAAGTCGGTTGTCAAACATTCCGAATGGCTTTCAGTTATGGATGATGAAATTATTAATCTCAAACAGAATAACACATGGTGTTTAGTTCCCCACCCACATGATCATAATGATGTGGGTTGCTAGTGGATCTTTAAGAAAAAATGCTAGTGGATATTAAGAAAAAAAAACTTTGAGTAGATGGTTCTATAGAATACTATAAAGCTTGTCTTGCGGCCCAAGGTTTTTCTCATAAATATGACATTGTTTTCATTGAAACATTCAGTCAAGTGGTTCATCTTACCACTATTTGAATTATCTTGTCTCTCTAGTGGATCTTTAAGAAAAAAAAACTTTGAGTAGATGGTTCTATAGAACACTATAAAGCTTGTCTTGCGACCTAAGGTTTTTCTCATAAATATGACATTGTTTTCATTGAAACATTCGGTCAAGTGGTTCATCTTACCACTATTTGAATTATCTTGTCTCTTGATGCTATGCATGGCTGATCACTTTGTCAACTTGATGTTAAAAATGCATTTATATATGGTTTTTCTTTATAGAAGAAGTTTATATGGAACAATCTGCGAGATACATTGATCACTAATTCCCTTCTCATGTTTGCTTGCAATGTGCTTTTATGGTCCAAAACAAGCCCTACGGGCATGGTTTTTAGCATTTGAGTCAGGTTTTCGCTTGGCCTTGGTAATTTTATCACGAGTTGTGCATATTCCTCGCTCTTTGTGTATCATGGTTCTCATGGTATTGTTTATCTTCTTTTATATGTTGATGATATAGTTATTAAAGTTAATAATCAGTCTATTCTTTATACACTCATTGTTCGACTGACTTGAGAATCTTCTATGAAGGATTTCGGTAATTTACACTAATTTTTAGGAATTGAGATCACTCGCAATGACAAGGGATTTTTTTTTTTTAGTCAAATGCTCTTGATCTATTGACTCAGAGAAACATGGTGAATTGGAAGCCTATTTCCCCTTTTCTAGTGGGATCTCTCATCTAACCGAATCTGGAATGCTCATTCTGTTGTTACTCAAATTCTAATTTATCTTACAGTGTTAATTCTATATGTGAATAAATGCATGCTCTTACTACTAATCACTTCCATGCATTGAAGCGTATTTTACAATATGTTAAGGGCACCTATCGTTGGGTTACAACTCTCACAAGATTCGACTTTGCTTGGTTATTCTGATGCAGATTGGGCGAATGCCCTTTTACCCGGTGTTCTATAATAGGCTATGTTGTTTATTTTGATCGAAGTCTCGTCTCTTGGTGTTCAAAAAAGCAAATCAATCTCGCTCAAGCAAAATACTGTGCTCTAGCCTCTGTTGCACCTGAACTTTAACTGGATACTTGAGCTTCATATCACATTCCTCTTTCTTCCGCAATTGTTACGCGATAACAATACGCTCCAAACACATTGACATTCATCATCATTTTGTTCGGGAATTGGTAGCTCGATGGGTCATCAATCTCTAATTTGTCCCCTCACATCTTCAATTAGCCAATGTTTTTACTAGAAGGGTGGCGAAATTACAGTTTCTATTGGATGGTGGCAAGTTGTGTGTTTTCGCCATTTCAACCATGTTAACTTTGAGGAGAATCCGCCTCTCCTAATTATGATTAACAAGATAATTGATTCTCAGTAATTCTAGCTCCTATAACTGATACACCTTGATTCTAGGAGATAGCCTTTTACTGTGTATATTCAAATTCTTTCCTTGTACAAACTTATTGTGTAAATGAAGATCACCTCATAGCATTCATGCTTGAAGCATTATCTTCGTAGTTATAATAGAAATATTCTTACAAAATAAAATAAAGAATAGAAGAATTCAATCAAAAAGAAAAGAAAAACCCTCCAATCAAACAAATTCGAAGAATACAGCAACCAACTAGTGGGTAAAACACAAATTATCAACATATAACACCATGAAAGAGTCTTAATTATAATTAGTTTTGCTGAATTTTTTTCCAGGTATACTTGCAGTCGAACTGAACTTGCCTGGATCTATTGTTTAATTCCTCTTTTGTCTTGCAGAGTGAATACTACTGTAACATGTTCACAAGTGAATAATTAGTTGTTTTAATTGTTCAAACATATTATTTCAAGACAAGGAAAAAGAAACCACAGCCCAGTTCACGTGAGACTCGAGTCTTTCATCCTCGACAAACACGTGTATATACCTGCATGCATAGCAGAACAAGTTAGCAGCATTGAATCCAAAGCCTTGAACAAAGAAATTTCCTGTATCGAGTGATCTTTTGTGAGGGATGGATGACTTGTGGGCCTTAAATTGAGCATTATATATCAAGTAATAACTAAAAGTACTGATCATGATTAATGTACGTACGTGGATCACATGCATTCCAAAAGTTTGGATTTATATAATCTTTCTATGTTGTAAGTTTCTTAAGCAATATAAATAAATATATCCAGCAAGATTAATGTCGTACATGATGGAATCTAGCCATAAAGCTGTTAGACAGACGTACGTAGCTTCATGGAACCTGCTCAATAGATGAGTTAACCAATAACTTTTTGCCAGAAAACAAACAGTTGATTGAATGTTTATGCCCACATTACAACAGAAGAGACACATCATTTTATTTACAAAAAAAGACTGGATGAAAACTGAATATAATTTGTGGTAGCAATAGTGGCATTAACTATTCAACTAATTAATAAATTAAGTTCACTGTTGATTGGTTGATTCTTGATATCTTTCTGCCAGTGGCCATTGCTAAAGCCGGATATGCAGAATCATTCTAGGGCTGTGTTAGATTACTGGTTATTTTAGTATAAAAACCTTGCTGATACTTTAACTAATTGAGGCTCATGAGCATATAGCTTAATTGACATTAACATCTCCCTTTTTCAGAGAAAAGGTTTCCTGTTCATATATATATAAACCAGTTTCATGTCCATGAAAGATTGCTACCAATCGCTCCTTCATATTTCTCTCTCTTTTCTTCTAAATTAAGCAGATAGTGACATTCCACCATCGCTAGAATTCGAGCCATATCTAGGGTGCTTCGAGGAAACACATACGTACTGAGAATACATCCAAAATGATACGGATACGTGGCACAACAAATTAAAATGCATCTGTCTACGAGCTTAATATGTTGCCTTACTGTGTGTATATCTAATCAACTATACATATGAATCAAAAGGACAGATTTAGTATCCATGCAGACGGGCTACAAGGGCCCGATGATATTACTTAAACGTCAAATAATTAAGAAAATCAATAATACAAAACACCAGTACTTATACAGGTAACGTGGGGTCGTCCTGCTATTACCATTGATTCTCACTTATCACTGATATAGCTTGATGAGCATGAACTGTATTTTAAAGCTAAATCCAGTATTTGTCAGGCCACGCTGTATATATTTGATGTATTCTATTTATCTAATACATTAAATGTTTAATTTGTAAAGATTAAGTTTTCTTGAGATCACAGTTGAGAGATCTCCCAACTTTATTAATGTTAATTGCAGTGAATTATTTTTTCTTTTTTTTTTTTCTCTTTTTCGCATGTGGATGTAGATATAGTCGATTCCTGTATATATAATTTAATAGTTCCAAATATAGATGGTGAATTTGCTCATCTCTTTTCTGCATGTTTGATATCTATATATGGATAACATGATGGAGCTAATCATTGTGTTCCATTAAAAAAAAAAGCATACAGAAACAAAAGTAAAGAAACATTGCCATGGATGGAGCACAGTATCTAATGGCCTTATCGCTTTTTGTTCATCCATGTCTTTGCGCACATGAACACAGCAATTATTTGAGCAAAATGCGTGCTACAGTGGCTTCGTTCCCAAGATCATGTTTATCAACTCTCTCTCTCTCATTTTCTCCCTTCGTTGTCGCTAGCCCTTCTACGGTAAAGCAATTGATTTGAGCTTAACAAGGACAATTATTAACAAGATATGAATCACGTGGTATAGATTTATGGACTATCCCATCCTCAATACATAGAATGCTGCTCGTCATACGAGGTCAAGCAGAGAGTGCATTATTGTCATTTCAAGTCCTAACAAACAAATGTGTCTAATTAATCTCTTGTTTTGCCTTGTTAAAGAATCTTATAGAAGAGAAAGTAAATTGTTTTTTTTTTTTTAATGAAAGGAGAAAGTAATATTGTTATTCAAATTTCAAATGGAGGGTGAATGTTTTTTATGCAAGGTTCACACTGTATTTTTAGCTAATGGTTGCAGTGCAAACGCGCACTATAAACAACCGTTTTCTTTTTCATCAATTGTTATTTTCTTTTAACATGTTTTCAACAATCATTAATCTCTCCACTAATAAAGGGTTAGACACTATAAATAATGATACACACCATTATTTTCATCAATCAATTATCATGCAACTCATTATCTCTCCACCCAAGATTGCAGCTCGTGGAAAGTCTAGTTTCTGTGTGAATTTTTTTCATGACTTCATCACAAGTCTAACAAACATTTCTATGATCTCTTGTTTTGCCTTGTTAAAGAATCTTATAGCAGAAAATACATGAGTTTATCAAGGATACTTCAAATCACATAAAATATCCCATAATGAATAAATACAAGAATATATATAAATAATAGAAAAGAAAATAAGAATGGATCACCCACCATAAGATTTAACTTTTTGAATAAAACTCAAACTCAACCATTAAATTCTATATGGTATCAAACTCAAATAGATGTAATGATTCTAAAAATCTTAAAGCTCAAATCACTTGACAGACTCTAAAATATATACAATTAAGGGTGAGTGTTAAGGAACATATCTCAATAAATATAAAAGGTTGAGAATAAATCATCCATTATAAAATCTTAATCTTTGAAATGAAACACAAACCCAAATATTAAATTCTATAGCATTTATCATTCATTCATAGTATTGAGATTTTATTTTGGTTTTCTAATGTTTGACATTAAGTTGTGCCCCTATATTTAACAAAATAACTATCTTAGTTGCATCAAGTTAGAATTCTTAGTCTTGTTTTGATCGGGTAGATCAATATAAAAAAGTTTATACAAGTTTCGACCAAATTAGCTAACTCCTTGTTCCAACAATCATACAGTCATATTTAGCATTGTTAGGTGAACAATAAATCAGTTTGGAGCAGTTTATTAGTCTCTACAGCATGTCTGTTTTGTAAATATGGTAATGGTAACGGTAATGATAATGGTGATGGTGATACATGTATGCTTTAGCTAATATCTGAACTGAAAATTGATACCTCATGTACCTATTCATTAAATGTTAGGAGCACATTACTAGGTAGATTGTTACTGTTTGGGCTTGGACAATGAGGTTGAATAGCATACTTATAAAAATTAATTTGGTTATCAATTAATGTTTAAAATTTCTAGAATTTGTTTAATAATTTAAATTTTTAATTGAGATAGTTCTTTGATATAATATCATAGTATTAATTTCTTAAAGATTATAAGTTTAAATCTCTTTATCCTTATTCTCTCTAATTAAATTAAAAATTAAGTACAAAATAATGGTGATCTTGTGTAAATTTCAAGTTTAACGAAATCTCACTAAAAGAGATATGTTAGAGAGTACATATGAATTTAGAAGGGGATGGGAAGGCTCACTCTATATTTTTATATGTTTAAGGAAAAATCATGTGAAAATGGCCCTTGCAAAATGGAAAGATTGCAATTTAGGGTCCTTTCGTTTTGCATAAAATATTTTCTCATAAAACATTTTACATGTAAAATACTTTTCAATATTTGGCTTGAAAAATGTTTTCCTGTAAAATGTTTTATATGTAAAATACTTTTCATTGATGGTGGTGGTGGACGAGGTGGCGATGAAGTGCTTATTGTGGTGGTGGAGGAGGAGATGTGGTGATGGTGGTGATGATAAGATGAAGGTGGTAGTTGAAATAGTTGGATAATATTGTAAGTGAATTACTATTCAAAAAATATTTTTACATGATAAATAATTTTCAATGGTGGTGGTGATGGTATGGCAGTGGTGATTGTATAGGTGGTGGTTGTGGTGGTGAGATGGAGGTGGTTGAAATGATTGGATGATATTGTAATTGAATTACAATTCATAAAATATTTTGCATATAAAATATTTTTCAATGGTGGTAGTAGAGGAAAAAGTGGTTAGATGGTCATTGTGGTGGTTGAAGAAGAGGTGGTAGTAAAGGAAAAGGTGGTGGTGATGGTAGTTGAAATAATTTGTTGATATTATAAGTGGATTCCTATTTGTAAAATATTTTACATGTAAAATATTATTCAATAGTAGTGGTGGTGGTGGTGGTGAGATGATGATATTAGTGAAAGAGGTGGTGGTCAAAGAGGAGGTGATGGTGGAAGAAGAGGAGATGGCGGTGGTGATGATAGTGAGATAGAAATGTTGGTTGGAATAGTTGGGTAATATTATAAGTGAATTACTATTCATAAAATATTTTTAATGGTGGTGGTGAGGAGGTGGTAGTGAGGTAATCTTGATGGTAGTAAAAAAGGAGGTAGTGGTAAAGGAGAAGATGGTGGTAGTGATGGTGGTCGTGGTAGTTAAGATAGTTGAATAATATTGTAAGTGGATTACTATTCGTAAAATATTTCTCAATGGTGTTGGTGAAGAAGAAGGTTGTGGTGAGTTGGTGGTGATGATTGAAATTGTGATATTTGGCTCGATAAAGTCATATGTTTAGGGCATATGATATTTGCTGAAGATATATTTGTAGATCCAAGAGAAAGGTGAATGTTGTATTATATGGGGAAAGGCCTATAACTATAACCAAAGTTCATAGTTTTCTTGTATTGATGAGGTATTACTGATGATTCATTGAAGGGTTCTCAGAATAAATTTTTTAATAATACACTTAACTAGAAAAAGGGTGAAATTTGAATAGACAAGAGAGAGAATGTGAAAATAGTTTGTAGGAGCTGAAAAAAAGGTTAGCTTAAGCCCCAGTGCTAACCCTTTCAGAGGGACCAAAATGGTTTGTTGTATATAGTGATACCTTCAAAAAGAGTCTTAGGTATGTAATAATGTAGCATGGAAAGGTGGTTGTTTATGCTTTTAGACAAATAAAGAGGCGTGAAGTAAATTTTTCGGCATATGATTTGGAATTAACAATTATTATTTTTGTTTTAAAAAATATAAAGGCATTATTTATATGGGACTCAAGAACAAATCTTTATTGATCATAAAATTTTGAAGTACTTAATGTCACAAGAAAAATTGAATATATATCAGTGAAGATATGTTGAATTTATGATTGTGTCATTGGCAATCATTTTGAAAAGGAAAATATAGTAGTATATACCTTGAGCCACATAACAAAAGTTAGGGTTAGTTGTAACACCTTGTAACTCTAAATGTCGTAATGATGGTTTAAGCCTTGAACTTGATGAAAAACAGAGTAACATTTTTCATTGGTATTAAATTAATAAATCAACCATGCAATCATATTCATATATTATTCACCAGTATTCTTATTTTACTAAAATCTTGATAGAGTCTCCTTTATATGACGTCACTAAATAGTTCTTCTCTTCACCTAAAATACTCATGTGACAATTTATGGAAATCCAATTCTTATAACACAATAATTCATTTTTAATATCGGGCCTTAAGCCACTCAATCAGGTAATCATTATTTCCATCAAGTAGATATATTTAATTTTCATTACACATATAAACAATAACACATAATCTTACATCAAAGACAATTATACAACTTAAAATTCAAACACATTTAAGTTTTACTTTCATTCCTAAATTATACTAATTACAACATGTTTAATTAATTGTCATATTTATTTACTACATTTCCTTTGGGACAATAATCCACTACAATACTAGTCATCTTACAAGCTTTGATACATCTAGATGAAATGTATATGATGTCCCTACAACCATAAATATGTTATAAACTACCAATTTGATAGCACAATAAAAGTCAAAACTCACGCATGCATTTTACAAACACAATTAAGTAGTGAATATTTTCTTATTTCATGCATTATATATAAAATTACATAAGTATCTCAATATTACCCTTCATTTTATTCCCTAATAAGCATTTTTTTAAACCTTTTCCTCTGGTTTTTACCCTTCCCTTACTCCTTACAAAACTCCTTACTAAAATTCTCATTTCTAAATTTGATGGCAATCTTTTATCCAAATCTTACCTCGAAAGCTTTCTCCTTTGAATCTCATTTTTAAGTTTTATTTCTTATGTCTTTTTATCTCATGATAGTACCCCTTAATATATATTAACAAATAAAGATTTTACCCAAAGCTTTCATTATAGATACTCTCGAGAACATAGACACCATGACGGGCACCTTACTGCAAATTCCAAACTATAATGATCAATACTTCAACTACCTAACTATACATATTGATCATTTAGTTCACACCTTAATTAGTCTTCTTTTATCATCACGTTATGTAGGCATGAAACTTCTTATCTCAATATACACATCGACCATTCTTTAATTGTAATTATGCACACTTGCATATTTTCACATTATAGAGTCCACATTCCATGCTAAGTAGGGTTGCTACATCAATCCATATTTTTCTAACATCCAACATTTCCCTAATTGCCATCATTTATCACTTTTAAATTTTTATTTCAACCATCATCCCATTACATTAGGATCATTTTAACGGTCTCTAAATTTATTATACTTTTGCTATTAGAACAATCCTAAAGTGAATCGCATTAAACTATTCTATATAAACCCTTTTTAAAACACAATTTATTATCACCACAACCCTTAAATACATCTTACCTAAACTAGCATAATAGCCTTTAAATATCCTTCATTTTTTCCAAAAATAATCTTTAAGCTTATACATTATGTTACCAAAAACAGCCTGTAAAACACTTCCCAATGTCGTCCCAAATATAACCTTTAAACTCATTTCAATACACTACCAAAATAACCTTTAAAACTATCCCCAATGTTGTCCTAAAAATAGCTCTTAAACTTACATCAATACGATACCAAAATAGCCTTTGAAACTCATCCTAATGCAGTCCCAGAAATAGCCTTTAAACTTACTTCAATACATTGCCAAAGTAGCCTTCAAAACTCATCCTAATGTTGTCCTAAAAATAGCCTTTAAACTTACTTCAATACATTGCCAAAACATCCTTCAAAACTCACCTTAAATGTTGTTCTAAAAACAACCCTTAACATTACTTCAGTACACTGCCAAAATAGCCTTTAAAACTTGCCCAAATGTTATCCCAAAAACAATCCTTAAACTCATACACTACGTGTTGTCAAAATAATCTCCTTTCTCATTAAGATTTGACTATCAAAGTCACTATCACCCATACCACTTCTTGTAAACTCTCAGCTAAAACTTTTCTTAAATATAAAAAAATTAGATGAATGATGACTATAATATGCCCGAATGGATATGAATAAAAGATTAAGAGATTAAGGGCGCTTTGGTATAAATTTACAAAATGATTTTGGGAGACATAAATTATAGTGTGATAAAATGAAATAAGAAAATGAATATAATAAAATTGGAAAAGAATTAATAAAATAAAAGAATGAAGGTTTATGGTCGAATTTATGTATTGGTCCAGAACCAGAAAAGGTTTAGCTATTTTAAAAAATGGCTAGATCGATTTAAATAAAATGAACGGGCTATTTTTCAAAATGATCAGACCGTTTTGGCTACTGTCTGTGTTAAAACCCGTTGGTATAGCCAAGAGAATGAGAGGTTATTTTCTCTTCTTCTTTCCTTTCACCATTAAAGGGTTAGAAAAGTTGTAGATATGAGTGAAAAGAGAGGGTTTTGAGAGAGAAGAATAAATCTACACTAGAAATTAAGAAATATCAAAGAAGGGAAGAATTGAGTTGGAGAGAGAAAGTGAAGAAAGAAGAGGAAAAAGGAGAGGGACGTGAAAATTTTTTACTAGTTAAAATTCAAAGCTAATAATATTACCTAGTAAGGGGTTTTAAACCTAGCTTAGCAAGCTTATATGAAAAGAAAGGAAATTAATGTTAAATTATGAATTTTGTGTTAGGGTTCATAGTAGGAATTTTGAGGGAAATGCAAATTGATTATGAATTGAACAAATTAAGTTAGAATAACTTACAATGAGTGTTAAATTTGAAAGAAATAATAAAGAAAAACATTATGTTCTTAAGAGCATATAGGGCCGGCCAAAAGGGGATCAATTTGTATGTAGTTATATTGTGTTTATTTAAGTGAAATGGTGATAGATTAATGTATAATTTTGTAAATGACATGATTTTAAAGGAGTTTAGTTATGTTATGTTATCTAGTTTGATTGAAATGTTTACATTGTTGTAAATTAGAAATCCAAGGAGGTTATTGAAAATAAAGATGAATATTATTATGAATATGTTTGACTTTTCATGTAAAGGAAGAGTTAATGAAAATAATTTTAAATAAATCATGATATAAGAAGAAGTTATGGTGCCACCCAAACAAAGAATAAATTTAAAATTGATGAAAATATAATAATGTTTGTGCGATATAATACATGTGTGGATATGATCATGCAAATGAGAAGTTAATAGTGTTAATGAAATTGTTATTTAGTTTGTTAAAACTTCTTGTAAGTGTAAAGAGAATAAGTAGATAATGTGTTCCATATGGGAAAGTTTGAAGAAAAATTCATATCCTCTCTATTATGTATATTTCAACAAAATGAGAGAAAAATAAATTTAGAACTCTTAAATTTAAAATGGTAGAAGTTTATGAGTTTTATGTGTTTTGTGTAATTTGATATGAAGAATGTGTCAATGAATGAATAAATTTCTCATGCCTAATTGGAAGGAAATGAAATTTAATGAGAGTCGAAGTGGAAATGAAGGTTAAATTGTTAAAAGTAAACATAGAATAATATTATATAAAATAAACATGAAATGAAACTAACGTGGTAAACTTATTGATATATGAGAGGTCATAGGAGTTGTGTAGTAACAAAGAGGTATTGCTCGAGTTACGACATCAGGCAGGTGTCGTGCACTTATCATTTTCCTTTACTTAATTTATTGTATTAGTTTTTGTAATGTAATGAAACATTTTGTTCAGAATCGTGGTTTCAGATCAAATCGTGGTTTTATGAAGGCAAGTTATAATGTTATTCGAAAACAAACCAAAAACTAAATGGTATTAAATCAAATAATATCCAAAAAAATTCTAATTAATTTATCCAAATGAATTACAATAAAAATGAAGGGCAAACACATGGGTTTGCAGGGCCATGTTTTATTTTTCCTAAAATGACTAAATGACGTATTTTCTAATACTCTAGCTACCTCATGTAGTTGAAAAATTAGGCTTTGCCCTCTTGGCTCTAAAAAACAATTTCCCACATTTTTTCCATATAAAAACACCTCAGAAATACCATATAAACATTAACAAACTCGTATCTAATCTCAAAGCAATTTCTAATTCATAAAAAAAAACTAGAATGGAAAAAAATTTTGAGCCCCAATCCCACCCCCCGCGATGATATTAAAGGTTAAAAATAATTAAATAGTTCATCTCATCAAATATGACTCATTAACACTAAAATCACTCTTTCTAGGTGTCAAAATGTAGATAATCGATAATTTTCTCTCTTCTACACTGTTTTTTAATGACTTTCTCTCTCCTCTCTCTAACTCAGAGATGAAGTTGTGAACAAAATGAGGTTTTGAATCAAAATACAAAAATGTAAAACTAAAGGGATCGTAAAATTTACAAAACTTTGAAGGCAAAAATGATTAAAAAGGCATCCCACAAACGGTGATAAAAAAAGTCTTCATTTTTGTCCCATTGTCAATTTTGATTTCTTTATTTTTCCAAGGGCTAATAAAATTAAATTCTTTCTTGTAAAATTGAGCATTAATTAATGCCATGATAACTTAATAAAAAACAAATCCAACTAATTATTAAGCTTAATTTATAGTCAACGTAGTAGAGTGAAATAGAGAAAATGAGAGGATGGATCAAAAAAACAAAAAGCACCTTTATTACAATCCACATTATTTCCCCCACATGCTACATCTACAGTGAAAATGCTTGCACACTGCCAGCCTCAAGTATGAAACTTAAGAATATCGTTGTCCTTTTTAACAAGAAGCTAAGCATGTATAAGAAAATAAGAAGATTAAAGCTTAAATACGACACCTAAAAATACCTCGCCTGTGATAAATTGTTCGATCTTTTTCATTCGATAGCCATTTGCGAAAAAAAAAATTAACTTTTATTATCTGTTTATGTATTAAGATAAATACATACTTAAATGGTAACCTTCAAGTACTATGCATGGTTTGTCAAAATTCCTGATTTTTCTTGAGGAAATTTCTCAGTGAGGTAGAAGTGTTGTTTTTTGTGGAGGTAAAGTCTGGCGAAGAATAATTATCAAATTTCGTATGCACCATTCGAGTAATAGAAGCATAGCTCTAATTTCTCGACTGGGATGTTTCCTTCTTGTATAATACAGATAACTTCCTTCGTAGAGCTCGATTTCTAAACATCTATATATATATATATATATATATATATATGCACAAATACACAAATACGTCAAGATGATTAATGGATTTTTTCCCTTTCATTTATATATATATATACATAAAAGAAAAGAAAAGAACTGTCTCCAACGCACAGCTAGAATTGTGGAAAATCAGAACAGGTTCGTGAGAAGCACAACGCAGCAGCACACCATGAACATATAGGACTAAACAATGATCAGTGGAGACCCATTCCTACAGCAGAGTTGTTCCTGAATCTCGAACAAATTTATATTTATTCTTTAGGGATTACCAAGCTCTTTTAGGTGGGAAAAAAACAAAAAAGAAAAGGGCATATATGAGCCAGCTCCTTTGACAAGCCCACGTATTTCATGCCCGCTGTCATGTTCTCAAGAAGTGCAATGATAGATCTTCATTTCTCCAAAATAATGTTTTTATAGCTCAAATTGATTCTTTCAATTATTTCAATATTTGAACCGGACAGCAGATCAAGGAAGAAGAAGCCTAATTGGGTGCGCGGGCTGTTGCGCACTGACTGAGCCCGTGGTCTAATAATGCCTAACTCTATAAAGCTCGGGCTATTTAAATTGTTAGCTAGGTTTAACAATAATGTTTAAAAAAAAAAAATTCAAGCTGCAGTGTTTTGATGATTTATTCTTGCAATGATGAACTTCTACAAATTAAGAAATTAAAAAAGCTAACTATTTGACTATCACTTCATCATTGATCACGTAAAATTGAATATGACAATGTCTCATACGCGTTTTTTAGCATAAAAAAATTTAATCATAAATTTAAAAGAATGTGCATATATTTAATTAAATAAATCAAGAATTATTTATATAACCAAAATAAATTATAAAATTCAATTTCTATCCAATCAAAATTGAAATTATCAGCTATCTATGTCATGCATCCCATTATAAATGATAATTTTATTTTTTTTCAAAATTATCTTTCATTTAACTATATCATAACTAGGTGCATGAGTTTTTTTTTTCATGCAAAAGAAAAAATAAAAAAAATAGGGGCGGCTCTCGGGACTAAAATAAAAAGTAGGCCTAATTTTTTTAAAGTTTGATTAAAAAAAGGCTTGTTTTAGGTCTAAAGGGTTGAAAATATCAAATTAAAAAAAAAACAAGGACAATTAAATACCAAATAAAGGATGCCATAATTTTTTTTAAGTCAAAGGGGTTGAAAATATCATTGTTATAAAACTCAAACCTTTTTAGTTTACATATTTTATATTCATTTCAATTTCAAAATCACAACCAATTAATTTATTAACAACACAACATCATAATTTATTACCAAGCAATTAAATCACTTTCCATCATAATATAACATAAAATAATAAGCACAACAATTATAATACAATGCAGTATAGTAGGAGTAACATGATAGCTTTTAGACCACCTCACTGGTATTAATATTTTAATAGCTATATCTTAAAAAAAAAAAAAAAAAAAACACGAGGAATTATTCATTATAGGTGGAGTTGTACTTCCGTCTTCACACAGGTGTGAGATAAGGCGAGAAGTTAGGATTCAAAGTACAGAGGGCGAATGAAATTTTCTAAAGAAGTATTCATCAAGGTTATCAATTCAATTCTGTTTTAATATTTTGTATCAATTTAAAAAATAAAATAATTTTTACTTTATTTTAAATCTTGATCTGTTCCAGATTGTTTAGATAAATTTTAACTGGAACGTTCTAGTTTCATGTCACATGTTCTGTTTCGGTCTCTAAAAACCATTAAATCAAACTCAAACTTCAACTTATTTTAACCAAAACAAACCGTAAAAATACCATATAAATATTAATAACTCCATTTTCAACTATAAAACAATCTTTAATTAATCTAAAAATAAAAAATCAAACAAAACAATAATAATAATAAATTTATGGACACTAATCTTTTTTTTTTTTTTTTTGCATGGTCAAAGAACAAATTCATCTTTATTGAACTTTCTCTCCTAACAAACCTTCATCGACACTAATATCTAGTACATTCCTTTCATTTTGTTAGTTGAATAAAATAGGAGTTGCACATTTTTTTATAAAATATTGAAAAAACAAAAAATCATTCTCCATTAATATCACAACAAAAATATATTTTGCGATATGATTATAATATAAAAAGCACAGGATTATTTTTTATTATCCTTAAGAAAAGCATGACTTTCTTGTGATATTGAATGAGTAAACTGAAGAGAATTTAAAGGGGTGACAAACAAAACTTATAGTTTAATTAAGAGTTAAAAAAATACTAATTGGTTGGTGTGCATGTGTTAACCTAAATGTGACACTTAGATTCCAACTCCCTCTACCTTCATTCAAGAATTAATTGTCGTAGCGTTTTGACGTGAATGGCCTATGTGGCTTCCCTTTATCTTTTAGAAGTGAAAAGTTCGGGTTTGATTTATGTTTCTTTTGTGTTAAAATATTTTACTTTTATAATATTTTGGTATTTTGTTTAAGTTGAATTATTTTAAATTAAAGTTCTATTTAATCTTGACTATTTAGAAATATTTTAAATTTTAAAATTATATTTGTTTGACATTGTGTTTGTATTACATAATTTATAATTAATTTATCTTGAATCTGAATTATGTTTGTTGAATTATATATATATATATATGAACAATACAATCCCGAAACGGTAAGCTGAAACACTCTGAAACCAAAACATTTCATTCCAATTGAAAAACGAAAACACATATCGAAATTATTTTTCCTAACTTTGTCCCTAAAAACATAAAAACATGTATTAGCTTGACAATTAAAGGGTGATTTAGTTTTTTTTTATATATATATAGAGACATTAGTTATTGGAAAAATAACTAGGGATAAATTTGATTTTTGACCTCTATTATAAATATTAGCCTTGTAAGAAAAAAAAAATATTAACTTTTTTCAAGTGGCTTTTTAGATACTTTCATATTCCAAGCACCATAAAATTATTAAACTGTCATCTGAAGAAACAAAAACAAAGCTTCACTCTAAGGGATTTTTTTCTTTTTATTTTGGTTTTTTTTTATAATGAAATTAACTTGGGTTGACTTGGATTTTTTTTATTTTTTTTTAAATTATTTTTTTCAATTTCATGCCTCAAACATTTTTTATTGAGAATTTTGTTTTGCTATTTTTTTGGATTTGCCTTTTATGTGCTCATTCTCAGCTTCATGATCACGATCACGAGTTTTAAAGGTTAAAACTAGTTGGTTTTAGTCTGTTTTACATCTTTTTTTAATATATTTTTTTCAATTTCATCCTTCAATATTTTTGTTTAGAGTTGGTCTGTGCTTTTTTTCTCACTTTGCTTTCTATAGAATTATCACAATCATATTCTCATAGTCACGAGGTTAGCGGGTTAACCTTGATTGATTCAGATCTTTTTTTTTTCTGTTAGTTTTTTTTTTTAGAATTTTTTTAAGAGTTTCATACCTCAATATTTTTTTATTGAGAATTTTTCTTCGTTGTTTGTTCGGGTTTTCCTTCTACACAATAAGTCTTCGACTCATGATCACGATCATAAGTTTCAAAGGTTAACACGAGTTCACATTGGTTTTTTCAGGTCATTTTTTCAAATTGTTTTTAATTTCATTCTTCAATTTTATTTTATTTTTGGTATTGGTCTTCATTTTTTTTTATTCCTTTCTTTTCTATGAGGTTATCCTAATCATGTTCCCATTATCTCATGGTTAACGAGCTAACACGAGTTAACCTAGATCTTTTTTTAATTATTTATTTTTTAATTTCATTGTTCAACTTTAAATTGTTTTATAGTTGAGCTTTATAGTTTGATTTAATTTGCTTTTATTTATGGTTTTTTTTTTACCTTTTATTGACATAGATAATTATTTGATGAAATAAGAAATTAACAAAAAACTAAAAGATGTGGTACTTTTACTGTGCACCACCTTACAAAATATTATTCATTGTAACAGTGTTTTTTTTCTTTGTTTTTTTTATATATATCTATGTTTTTATTTTCATCATTTCATTATTTAACATTTAATTTACTTAAAATTGGGCTTTTATGATTTATTGCGTTTGCTTTTCTATATTATTATATCAGACTTCTCAGTCTCCCAACCTATGTTGCGGGTCTAGCGAATTAATCTAGTTGACTCGAGTTGTTTTTAATTAGCATTTTTTTCCAACATCATCATTCAACATTGAGTTTATTATGAATTAGACCTCATGATTTGTTTTGGTAATTGAGTTTCATGATTTTTTAAATTTATTTTATGGAATTATCTCAATTTCATGACCTGAATCGCGGGTTTGACATGTTAACCTAGATTGACTTGGATCATTTTTTTCTATAAGTTTATCTTAATCTCATGACCTGGATCATGAGTTTAGCGGGTTAATCTAAGTTAACTCAAGTCTTTTTTGTTAATTGATTTCTTCTCAGTTTCATCATTCAACATTGGGTTAATCAGGAATTAGTCTTCAAATTTTATTTTGATTTATTTTATATGGGGTTATCTGGTATCATGACCTAGGTTATTAGTTTGACAGGTAGACTAGGGTTATTTTTATCTATTTTTTAATTTATTTTTTTCGATTTTATCTTTCAATATTCAGTTAATTGAGAATTGAGTTTCATAATTTGACTTATATAGGATTAACATGGTCTCATGATCCCAATCGCGGATTTGATAGGTTAATTCTGATCGATACAATATTTTATTTTTAAATATCATCTTGAAAAAAATATTGTCTTGAATTTTTTTTAGTTAAACTATATTTTATTCCTCGATTAGGTTATCTTTAAACTACCAAGTGAGCTAGATTATATTGAAATCATCTAGTTTAAATTTTTTCAACCAAAATACAATTAAATAGTTTTTTATGATAAGATTTTTTTATCTAACTCGTAGCAATAGAGCAAAGGTAAACAATCTAGTTAAACTACTAAAATTGTAGAGGCTATGATTTTTTTTTTTTGTTGGGGACTCTGCATGTGCCCTTTTTTTTATATATACAAAAGAGGAATATTAATCCAAGTATACATAGTAATTTCTCTCAAATAATTTTTTTATTTTAAAAATTTGAGCTATTTGGATGTTTTTTGCATGTTACGATTGATTTTTTTTTAATTCAAAGATGGGCATTATATTTAAATTAACTTACTAAGTATTTTTTCTAAAAAAAAATACATCTCACGTTATTTTTCCAAGTATTGATATAAATATATAAACTCAAGAAGTCAAACCTCTTCGATCCCCAAGTGAATTAGGATTGATTTCCTAGATTAGATTATGACGTCAATATTTTTTGAGAAAATCCAAAACTATTTAACTATAAAAATGTATACCCTCTTCATGTCAAGATAGATTTCCTTTTCTAGAAACGAAGTTTAAATCAACTATTGTGTTTCGTTAAAAAAGAAGAAGGAAAAAAAAAAAAAAAAAACCTAAGCAAATAGTGCGGTGGCTATGTATGCATGGGGGGTCGTTTGTATAAAAAGAAAGAAGAGGGCGAGAAAGGAAAAACGCGTTTGACCTTGTAAAACCCGTCCACCATTACAAGTCTGGACTCTCTTCCTTAATTCTACAGCTCACAAACCTGTCTTTCCCTCTATCATCTCCTTCAATCAAGCCAATCATACTCCTCTCCTTCTCTCTCTCTTCCTTGATCTAGTTCAACAAATATTGTGTGTGTGTGGGGGGGGGGGTGTTTGTGTTGGGTTGCGT
>Ga0325411_1001520_pt1 | contig 25902 bp, 25 predicted proteins | sample PopdelMetagenome_13_FD_206181 | JGI IMG/M metagenome (GOLD analysis project Ga0325411, IMG submission 206181) | Populus deltoides microbial communities from Bellville, Georgia, United States - Xylem-PdIQD-R4 | ecosystem: Host-associated > Plants > Phyllosphere > Stem > Wood/Secondary xylem... | reverse complement strand
GATAAATTGATAAAATAATATTTTAAATAGTATAAATATAATTTTTTTTACCATACATATTTCAATAAAAAAAAACATTTAAAAGTTAATTTTATTAGAGTGAAATAAATAAGTATTTTATTTTTTTAATGATTTTGATGTTATTTTTTTTCCACATAACTAGATTTAATTAGTTTATTCTTTTGTTGGCCTCACTTTGTTAGTTTTAGTTTTTTTGAGAAAAATATAGAAATAATATTTCTGAAAAAAAAAGATATTTTAGCATTGTTTGGCTTTAGCATCTTCAATGAAGAAGCTAAATGGATAGCCAAAAATAAAAAACTAAAATAAAAAACTAAGGTTTTTTATTTTTGACTATCCATTTAGCTTCTTCATTGGAGATGCTCCAGGGAAAAAGCAAAAAGGAAAAAAAAAAAAACTAAAATATCTTTTCTTTCCCATAAATGCTATTCTTACATCTCTCAAAAGAGTTAAAACTAACAAAGTGCGGCGAATAAAAAAATAAACCAATTAAATCTAGACATGTGAAAAAAAATAACATCAAAATTATTTTAAAAAATAAAACACTTATTTATTCCACTCTAATAGAAATGACTTTAATTTCAAATGGTTTTTTTTTATTAAAATATACATGATAAAAAAAGCTATATTTATACTATTTAAATTTTATTAATTTACCTTTTTAAAATACCATCTCTCATTAGAGATGCTATTAATGTTGGGGGCATTTTACAGGTAGGTGGCTTACTTAGGGCTGGGCTGGCCCTGGTTTTGCCTAACTCAACTTGCAGGATTTCCTATCTTTTTACGAAGCAGCGACGTTAGCGATCTCCTTACATTTATTTAGCTCCTGCTTCTGCAAAATCCTACCTTCATGTTCTCTGTGGATTCTTATGTTGCATACCTTACATCGACAAGTGTTCTGATAATGCAGTCGAGAGTATGGTTAGGTATATGGTAAAACAAAATACGAAATTGATGCTTTTTTTTGTTGCATTCCTCTTCATGTTTCTGTAAAGTTAGATTATGATCAATTATTTTTACACAAAACATATCAAAATAATTGAAACTATTTTTGCACAGAATAATTTTGTCTCTTAAACTGTTTTGAAATTAATTAATTTTTATTGTTTCAAAATAATAAAGAAAATGAAACATGCTTTCTCTGTCTTTACTATTCTCCTATATTTATTTATTTATTTTTTTATCTTGAAACAATAATAAAGAATTATTGAAAGGATAAATAGAGTAAGTGAGCCTTAGATTTCGTTTAGCATTGTAGGATGGTCCGATTTGAGATGTTTTTTTAGGCTAACTATAACTTTAAGAGTAATTTGGTTTTCGTTACTTTGACTTATTTTTCATTTTACATTATGATAGAAAACTTAGAGTTTAAGAAAAACTATAATTTGATGTTTTGTTTTTCAAACCGCAACCCTAAAAACTATCATAAAGCCAAATACACACTTATAAAGAGTCGGCAAAGAAGGTTTAAGCAATATATTGATGAAGGGTGGAGCGAGTGACGGACTACGATTTTGATAATTAAATCTGTTTTATGTATGTATTTAAAATTCTAGCATGCATGTAGATAACTTTATAATATGCTTTGTTTTAATGACATCATATATGAAAAGAAAAGATACATGACAATGTTATTAGAATGAAAAATGGAGAAGGTATAAGTAGACGAATATAAAATGATAAGTAATTGGATTATGGTGAAGAAGTTTCAAGATGGTTGGATAACAAATATGTATGTTCAATTGTGTTTTTGGTTGATGCCGACACTTGAAAATATCAATTTATAGAGGAGACTCTAACGAATTTTTGATAGTTATGATAATAATAATAAGCTTATAGTAGTGTTAGGATAATTAAGGATAATGACACACACACACACACACTTATTTTTCAATGAATATGACATAAATTAAACTGAGGGTGTTACTTATAAGGATGATCCTTTGACACATCTAGATCTCGATCCAGATTTGTGGTTAGAGACAGGATCGTTCAGTGGATCCGATAGAAATCAAATGTTTAGACTCTTTAACACTACTACTAAGAACTTGTGGACGACTCGAGTGCTTCGACCATTGGATGCTCGCAATCAATTCCGAGCACTCAAACTTCGGAGTTCGCGGCGATGTTAGACCAACGAGTATAGGCTTGGATGACCCATCTTAATGATAAATGTGAACAACTCACTACTGATTATGAAAAACTCTACTGATTAGTAATGGAGAAGAGATCACAGATGGGTGGTTCATGTGCACCCTCTAATTGGCCCGATGACCTTGACAACGACCACCTTCTCCTCCAACGCCATCTCTATTTTATATTTATTGTATTTAAATGTAAAAATGTTTAAATTTGTAATAAATATTTGATTTTTATATTAATTTATTTATATTAATTATTTTTCTACTTTTATTGAATGAGAAGTTGGGCTTAATCTAAGTTGAAGTACACATGTCAAGCTTTCCAGGAAAGTATTATGGAAAAAAATCTGATCTCATTTGGATCTCGAATCAGCCCTGCAAACTCGGGCCAGAATCATTTTTGCAGCAGAATTCTCTGCTTTCACACTAGATATTCAAATGGGAATATATTAAGCTTATGATATTGAAATCAGGAGATTCAAAAACCCAAATTCATCTACACATACAGGACTATAACTTTCATGAAGGACTCAAAGTCAGATAAAATGATTTTGAAGGAAAGAATTCGGACGCAATCTGGTTGGTCGAAATGGGTCTCCTGATTTGATTTCGAAACTGACAATGCCGAGTATCCCAATACGACTAAGAGTCTGATATAAGAATAGTGGGCCTTAGGACCCAATAAAGATTCAAATCAATCCTTTAACATGTCATGAATGAAATAATATAGTTGGGATGGTCGGATATTGCAAGAAACCAAGTCAGAATCAAAGTCTAAATTGCAACAGAGTTGGTATTACAACAAAATTGTGACAACAACAGAATCAATTTTCAACATAAATTCTGAGAGATTTATCCAACCTTAAAGACCAGATAAAGAAGTAATGAATTTTGCATCATAAAGACCCCTAATTTGCCTAAAAATCCTGAAGATTTCGGCTACAAAGAAGGAGGATAAAGAGAGCAGAACACAACCGAAACATGGCCCAAAAAAACATTCTTTTCTTCTCTGCTTTTGTCAATTTTCCAGCAACTATGAACTAAATTCTTGAATTTGGTTCAAGAGAGATACACACCATCCCCATCAGCACGTTGTGAGAAGTAACGTTATCATTGTAATTCTTTCAGATTCAAGTATTTATTTTTTCTTGTTTAGAATTATGCTATTGATTGTTATTCAAACTTATTGAATTGTTTTGAGATGATAGTTTTTTTTTCAATTCGTAATTGTTGTTAAAGACTAGAGTAAGAAGCAAAAGAATTAATTTTATTGCTACAACTCTTATCTTGATTTATTAGGGAAGAATATACTTAGTTAAAACAGTCAAGTTTTTGAATGTTTGCTTAGAATAAATGCATAGATTTTTTTTCCTAAGACTACTGTTGAGTGAATGAAAATTGCTTTTAATATTATATTCGCTTGATGGTAAGAAATTTCTTAGAGAACTTTTTCTAATTAATATACTCGTGATCTCATCGATTTCCTTGAGCTTTAAGGGATATCGAATTTATTTGCTTGACGTGAAAGGATATTTATTTTACTTCGATGATCAATAGATTTATAGGAATGGATGTATGAACCCTTGAACTGATTAAACGACATATCAATTTATTATTTTAAGAATTATTGTTTTTTGATTTTTTCATTCAAATCCCCAGTTCTTTCTCATTTCGGTATACTGTAAGAAGATTAAGCGAAATTTCCCTTGGATTCGACCTGGTTTTCACGATCATACTACAAATTTATTTTGTTTGTGATAGTTAAGTCAGAATTATATTTTGGTGGTTCCGACGACCGACCAATTACCGACGAGAGTTTTTCCGATGGATTGTTTCCGTCTGTGAGCCCGTCGATAATATACATACCAATGCACTGTTAGTATAAATATTGACATAAAAATTTAAAAAATAAATGAAATTAGATCATACAAGAGTATTCTTTGCTGTGATTGCAAGGAGTCATGTTCCTTGTAGATTGTAGAAGAAAAAGTTACAAAAGTGAAAGTAGTTTACTTTGAATTTTAATTACAGATTCCTGGAACTTTTTGGGAATTGGAAGTGGAAAAGCCAAAGGTAGTTCAGCCTGAAACTTGAGCAAGTCCTTCCAAAGCTCTTAAAATCCTACTGAGTTTTTGCTAGGCCAAAAGGAATTTTTTATGGAAAAATAAAATAACATAACATAAAAGATAAGTATTGATTTCTTTGTTCGAAGGAAGACTAAACACTGACTGTTGAAGTTTGATACCACATTGTAATGATGGCAATGTTAGGTAGGTCAAATCAGTAGCACATGCCATTTGCTTTTCGAAGTGGGCAGCCAGAACTTTTAAAAAGAAGACGACTTTTATTTAACAAGAGCTATATGTGTTTGGTAGCGTGGTGGTGGAAAAGAAAAATAACCGTAACGCAGTAAGAGTTCCCACCGGTTGGACCAAAGCATCTTCTAGAATTTGGAAGACGTATGCTTCTAATTTATCAGCTTCTTGATCACTGCTTTCGTGGGCTCGCTGCGTCTTGAAATCCTAAACTATTATGTGGTTCAATCTATTTAGTCCTAGTTGTAGGAATGGGACTTGGCTATTCATATCATCTCTGAAAATGCCAGAGCTGATGCTGATGCTTCAAAATGCTTGTATTTTTTTTATAGATAATCCACTAAATTGTTTGTGATTTGCATGTAGTTCCGGTAATGGAAAGTTTTTCTTCTTCTCATCGATTGCATTCTATCTCTTTGTACTTTACCTGAATATTATCATTAAGAAGTGGACAAGAAAGAAACGTGCAAGTTTGTGCTCTTCAAATCAGCTTTATGGTCATAGGATCATATTCTTGATGGAAAGATGCAAATAAAAAAGAATAACTTAGAAAAGATGGTTATGCAAATCATATTTCTGGGTCAATGAGAATGCAATCCTGCCCTCTCATATTGCTGTAGAAGGGACAGACAACCACTCAAATAGAAACACCATTCTAACCTATATATGCTCTTGTAAGTGCACCAATACCAAATAATTGGTAGGAGATTAGATGAATGGCCTACGCACTCGTCGTTAACCATAAATGAGGATTTAGTTGTCTGTTCCCTGCTCAACAATTTTCATTTTAGGTTATATCTGAAATAGTTCAGGTTTCTGGAAGTATTATTAGCAATACATCATTTTCAAATATGAGCTATAAGAGCCTTCCAACACTGGAAGCAGAAGGAAATCTCATGGATAGCTTTATCTTTAGATGATGACATGATAATGATTTACTTCAGAATGTTGGAGTTTTATACAAAGAAAAAAATGCAGAATACTCACACACAATCTCTCTGAACTCTATGTTCATTAATGGCTTACATGAAACAAAGTAAAATACGTAGTATTTATAGGCTTCAATGAAAAATTCCAGTTGCTATGACTTCAAGCTTTTTCTACAAATGATAAAAAGTATTAGCTTTAAGAGGCTTTGTGAAAATAACAGTAAAATTGCTCACTTGTTTTCACATGAATTAGTCTAAGTTGTTTTTTCTTCGCATGCGCGCTCTCTTATGAAATAACAAACACAAGAAGCAACTGCAACATAATCTGTTTCACAAGTTGAAAGTGCAACAATTAATAGATTGTTTCTTAAAAGACTATGTAAATGCTGCTTCAATTCATCTAAACAAAATACAAAGCCAATCATCACAATTTCTGGCACAATTACTATCACTATAATCAGCAAGTTCAAGGTTTCATGAAGATGGATAAAACAAACCATAACTAGATGTTAACAAATTGTAAAATCCTTTTAGCTGCCTACAAGTGAGAAATTCTCAGACTTCCCATGTATCTACTAACCAAACCAGTATCAAGACTCTTGTAATAAGTTGGATTCACCAATGCCTGCTTTTTCTTTAGTCAACTTGGTGCCACTATCAGTTGGAGTATCAATTGATTCAGATGACAATCTTCCATAGTAAACTTTTTTAAAATCTCTACTAAATATTTTTTTTTGAGATGAAAATTCCACAACTACTTTGCTTTACTTCAGTTCCTAAACAAATACACCATGAATCCCAAATATTTTGTTTCAAACTTCTTTACCATAGATTACTTAAACTCTTTAATCATGAAATGATTATTGTCTATAAATATTAAATCATCTATATATGACAAATAAACAAAACATCTTTTCAAGAGTAAGTTTTCATATATAAAACATTCTCATATGAACACTTAAGAAACCATTCTGATTAAAATAAGCATTAATTTTAAAATTTTATGCTCGTGGTGCTTATTTGAGCCTGTAAAGTGCTTTATTTAGCTTAGATATAGTTTGTTCTTGCCCTTCAACATTGAACCCAGATGGTTGCTTTATATATACTTTTTTTTATGAAATCCATTAGTGATGGAGCCATGATTTTTTAAATGAGGGGGCAAATTACTAATAAATATTTGATATTATATATTATACATACATGTGTTATATATAGAAATTAATTTGAAATATATATACCAACTCAAGTCAAGCAAAATTAATTTAAGAATACTTTTAAAATGAAAAAAATTACATTATAATCGTTCTCCTTGAGATTTTATATTTTAAAACTGCTTCATAATTATTTTATTTTTAATCTCATTAAAAATATTTTTCTCAATATATACAACAAACTTTCATTCATCTATTTCTAAATCTTCCAAGGACTAGGAAAGTTCTTGTCACAAATTGATGTTGTTCTTATTGACTTGTTGTTTTATACAAGAGAATTAAACATAAATATTTAATGTTTTCTTTTTAATTTATTTATTATATCCCTAATTTTTTTTAGTTGTCCTATACTTCATTTTTAATCATTAGTAAATTCATTATCATCATTTTCATATGAAATTCATAATAAAATGCTTATCAATTCATCAAAACTTATTCAATTCATATCCATTAGCATGTACTATTACCCATACACATATTAATTCAACAAACCCATAAAATATTATAAACCCTAACATTTTCAATAACTAATTATAAAGAAATAAAACTAAAATTAGATAATGAAACAAATAGAAAAGATGAAAGAAACTTTCCTAAAGCATAAGCGATTACTTGCTTAACTAATTAATAGCTTAGGACTTGAAGATAAATTTTGTAAAAGGAAGAGAGCCAGGAACAATAGTGAAAAAAGAACGAAGAGCTTGGATCAATTAGTAGCTAATAAAAAAAATTAACCCTGTAAAGCTATTATATTTATATTTTAATATAAAAAATTGGTTAAAGATGACTTTACTTGCAGTTTTTTATAAGCAGAGAGAGTTATATTTTTATCCTACTTGGGCTTATGCGATCCCAGCTGCTATTCTTAAAGTTCCACTTTCTTTAATGGAAGCTTTTGTTTGGACAACCCTTACTATGTCATTGATTACAACCCTGAGTTTGGAAGGTGAACATCAGATGCAGAGTGAAAATTATCAGCAGATAAAATGTAGAATGACTACTAATTGGGAGAGGGGGCAATTGCCCCCCTTACCCCTACGTGGCTCTGCCAGTGACATCCATTAAGAGAGATTTAGTTTACATCAATATGGAGAAAGTTCCACTTTTTCTAAGTTGTTAATAAGATTAACCATCTCATTATTATAAGTTGAGCCACCATTACAAACACTTCTTTATAATTTACTTCGTATTGTTGCTTGTAGTCTTTTGTCACCAACCTAGCCTTGTGTTTTTCTACCTCACCTTGTATATTTCCTTTTGTTTTGAACACCTATTCGACACCAATTTATTTGTGTCCTTGAGGAAGTGTAAACAACTCCCAAGTATTATTAATGTTAATGGCATTTATTTTATCTTCCACTTAGCTTCTAGAGGAGCTTTTTCAAATATCAATAGATCATAATTTGCAAAAAGACATAGCATGCTAAAATCATCAAAGTCAATTCTTTGTGTGCCATCATATATATCTCTTGAATGCCATATATATCTCTTGAATGCTCTTTGTCTTTCTTGGAGCTGAACTAGAGGAGTTATATGGTCCTGGCTGCATTTCAACTTGAGAAGATGATGTTGGCACAATCTGATTTTCTTTTTCATTTTTTCCTCTTGTTCTTTTTCTAAAAGAAGTTGTTGCAGCCACCTTTCATTACTTCAATTCTATATTTTCTCTTCATTAAACTGAACATCTGTTGATATCATCACTTTCTTAGTGATGGAATTATAAAACTTGTAGCCACAATAATTATCTCTATACCTTAGTAGGATTTTTTTACCAAGCTTAGTCCTCTTTTCTTCTTGTATTTTGGCACATGCATCATTGCCAAAAACTCTCAAGTGATCAATGTTTGGTTTATGCAAACCCCATGCTTCTTTAGGTATGATATTGCAAAGATATTTTGTAGTAAACCTGTGCAACAAATATTTAGCACAATCAACAACATCTCCCCATAATTCTTTAAGACATTTGTTTTTTCCAATATACATCTAACCTTATTAAGAATGATTTTATTCTTCCTTTCATACACCCTATTCTATTATAATGTTTGAGGCATGGTTAGTTGATGAACAATGTTATTTTCTTTATAAAAGTTATCAAACTCATATGAGATATATTCCTCACCTCTATCAATTTTCAAACACTTTAAATGACAATCACTTTGCTTTTAAATAAGGATTTTAAACTATTTAAATATATTTTAAAATGCATTTTTTCTTTCATTAAGTAAACCTAAGTTTTACCAATATAATCATTTATAAGGGTAAGAAAATATCTACTACCACCAACCGATATAGGCTTGAGAGGACCACACACATCTGAGTGTACTAAATTGGAGGCTGAGCTGCTCTTGAACTCCTCCTTAGAAAAGACATTTTTTGCTGTTTTTTCATGACACATATCTCACAAAAGCAATTTAGATGATTAATCTTTGACAAACTTATCACTATATTGTTTTTTTATAATAACTTTAAAGCACCAAAGTTTAAATGTCCATAGGGAAGATGCTAAATGGTGTATTCATCACCAATAATTTCTTTGAAGCAGTTCGATTGGTAAATATTCAAGTTCAATGGGAACATTCTATTCTTAGCCATTCTTACTTACATGATCAAAACATTATTATTATTATCATATATATAAAAGGACATGTTCTTTATCAGTGCAGCAAAGCCTTTTTCAAGGAATTGAGGCTCAAGATATTATTTTTCATTTTAGAAACATGATAAACATTAGAGATTTGTCGATGCTCATCATTTTTAAGTTGAAGAAGAATTTTACCTTTGCCTTTAACTAGTCTTTGTTATAAACCACCAAAGGTGATGTTGTCGTTGTGTTCTTCATCAAGCTCAATAAGAACTTCTTTCATATTACATATGTTATTTAATACTCTTGTAACAAAATACCAAGTGCTTGGATTGCATGACTCAAAATTTTCATAAGTAACAACTATTTCCCTCGATATTCACCGATGAAAAATTTATATTGGTGACTACTGGAGGAATTATAGCTGGGAATGAAGGAATGAAAAAAAATTATTATGTCATTATTATAGACAGAATTATTAAGGAAATATGCTCGTTGGTAATACTTATTGGTGAATCTGTCAGTAATATTTAAATTATAACCTGACAACTAACCTCCCCTCCCCTATTTCTTATTCTTTCCTTTTATTCTGCAGAAAATAACACACAACATCCCTTTATTTTTTTCATAAATCAAGCTCTTATCATCACAAATCTGGCCACACTAATACTCAGTTTGTCAGTATCCCTATTTTGGTTCAATTTTTTTTAAAGATTCACAACATCAAGCAAAAATATCCTGTTTTATTTTGTTACCCATTTTTAAAATGTTATTTTTCGGCATCTTTATATAGTATATGTAGTTTGTTTGTGTGTGCACTTTTTTTTAACTTTTTCCTATAGAAATTTGTTGTGTGAATATATGATTTATACATGTTAGGGTTTGTTTGAGATTTTAAAAAATTATATTTGTTTTTTTATTTGATGAAATTGAGTTTAATTTTGTAACTTAGGTGTTTTATAATGAAATAAATAATGACTTATTTACTAGACACATTTTATATTTTATCAATTTTATTGTTAAGTTGAAAATTTTGATAAATTTAGAGGAATTTAAATTTTTAAAGAAAATTGATAATGATTTAAGGATATTATTAAAATAAATTGAAAAAATTTGAGTTAAAGCATTGATAGCTAATTAGTTGGGTACCAATAATTTTTTTAGTTCACTATATATATATATATATATATATATATATATATATAGGTTTCATATAAATCATTAATGATTGTTCTTGGATGTATCGAGTTTCACCCGAAGGGTTGTGCAAGATATATTATTGTAATGAGGTTGAGGGTTTTTATTAATTATACACTATCTAATATGAAAAATATTAGTGGATGTGGTATTAGATGTCTATGCAAGAGGTGTAAAAATAAAAAGTCTCAATTTTGTTGTTACGATGCATCTTCTATAAAAAAGATTCATGGAAAAATATTTGTGTTGGTTTGCATTTGAAGAACCATATGTTCCTTACAAAACTATAATAGAAAGGAAGGTTGAGTCAACTTTTAGTTCTAACAACATACATGAAGTTGTAGATAATAATAGTAATCGTTATAGAAATATGATTATGGATGGAATGAAAATAAATTAGTGTGATGCAATTGAATGTTCAATCATAGATGAAGAACTAAATGCAGAAACAACCAGGTTTTTTAATCTTTTAAAAAATTCCTACGAACCATTATGAGATGAGTATATAAACCACAATAAGTTATCATATATTTAAAGTTTTTATTGGAGCCACCATCTCTAATGCAACTTGAGCCACAATTTCTAATGCAGCTTCATCATGCCCTCGATAAATCATAAACAACACTTTGTTATCTCTCTTTTTAGATTTTTAAGAATTGTCATTTCAACATTACTCGAGGCTGTTTTTGCTTTTGTAGATTCTAGTTCAATATACCCATCTTTAATCAATTCCCACAAGCATAAATAGCCTAAAAGAATTTTAAATTATATAAATAATAGGTCATATTTTTTGTTTTGTGAGACGGAGAATTTGAAATTAAAACTGATTGTTGCTGATGCTACCACTGGAAGTCATTACTTATCCAAGTTTTGATACCAAATTTGTTGAAGTTTTATAAAAAAGAAAAGTGGCAGAATCCTCACACACAATGTCTTTGAACACGATGCTTATTAATAATGGCTTACATCAAATAATGCATAATGCATAATATTTATAGGCTTTAATGGAAAATTCTAGTGAAGAACTTTTACAAACCTCAAAAGTGCTAGTTTGAATGTGTTTCAAATCCCATGTAAGTACTTTGTATCAAGTACTCTTGCTAATATTCATAAAACAACTTTAATGCTCAACTCAAAAATGATTTACTGGTTGTTCTGCATGGTTATTTCATGGATATAGCTGGTATGATTCTTTTTCTTTGTAAATGATCAGATGTTGAACTTGTAGCTTCTGTGATAATGCGCTTTATCACAACCTAGATCAGGTCTCTGACTTGATCATTCCTTACCTACTAAAAGTTAAAAATTTCTTTGTGAAAAAATCGAACTTGAGGAAGTTGGAGCTTATCATAATTTAGATAATTTGTCCACCGGTGAAGTAGGCTCTACAGGGTAAAGCTTGATTGAAAAACAAAAATTGTCACAAAAGGGAAACGTGTCTCCTTGTAGTTCAGACTGTGCTATGCAACAACCAAAATGGAGCACTGAAGTCACACACATCATACATCACACATGTCGAGCTGTTTAAGCGTATGACACGATAGAGACATGCCATATTATTTAGTTAGATGACAAGCTGTTTGCTAATGAGATTAGCACAGACTTGCACTTTTCTTTCTTTAGATTGTCCACGGCCCTCCTTTCGTGACTGTGAAATCAACCAAAAAGGGAATTACCTAATAAGTTTACTAAGAAATAGGTGGATATCCATTGGCCAATATAAAGTTATATGTGCCTCCTGCGGAATAGATTATGGGAGGTTGATGTAGCTAGTTCCTAAAATGCTTTGGAGGCATTTTCTTGTGACAAAAAGAAGAGGGATAATACTTGTAGATGATATCATGATGCTAGACTATATACCATTTCTAAAGAAAGAGCTTGCATAAACCTACTTCGTTTTGTTTTTTGAAAGAGTGGTTACCTTCTTTCAATATGATTATGCGGGTATTAGAATCAGAATAGGATTTGTTGTTATGGTTTGACACGAAAAAATATATGAGATCAACAAAAGCTAGCTGCATATGAATAACCCTCAAAGAAAGATAGCATCTTTGAAAGCTGATAATATTGCTTCTGTTGATGATTGCTGGATGGAACAAAGAATATCAAAGGAAATTGAAGAAAAAACGTACAAACTGCATACCTAAGAGATGATCTCCATCTCATTATTCAACTTAAAAATAAAGTTGGAATCCAAGTCATTATTCAACAACCAACTTGGTTCTTCCGTTCACCACCTAGAGTTCATTATCATCAGGCTCAATATTCACAAGCTGACAAGGTTCGCCACAAAAATCCATCTTTCTACTTTGTGATGATGAGATTCTTAAAAACATTTGCCTTTTTGTATATTTTAGAGGCACCACCAATTTGGAATAGGAATATATACTACAATGTCTTTCCACCTTGTCACAAAAGTGACAAGATCACTGACTAGCAAGAACATGGTCAATCTGCACAAGGATATGCACGTGCTATGACCTGATTTAACCTTTCTACATTCATGCTGTAGACTTTGTAACAGTAGTCTAATTTCAAATCATCAACTAGCCTTAAGGATAATGATGCTAGCCCTAGATTCCTACTGGTTAATACTTCTTTAAGCCAACTGCTGAAATTCCTCTTAATTCTCTTCTAAGAAGGATAATGTTATACAGCAAGAGGCTATTTGCTGTCCTTATATTGCAGAAACTGTAGAGACAGTAAGCAGATTTTTGGGTGGTCTTTTTTTTTTTTTTTTTTAATAATATTTGCCACTTCTAATTGCATAGACAAGTCAATCATTCATCAATTACATTCTTTAATTCACTGAAATTGTATTAAAATTTGTTTGGTGATTTTGCCATTGCTCCTGGGATATTCTTGGCTAGGATCAGTATTATAAACATGCTGTGAATGTTCCTAGTATGCTATCATTTGATTTCCCCCCTTCCTAATTCTAGTGTGATCAAGGGAGGGACTCGAACTTTAGATTTTCCCTCTGTCCCATGCTTTTCAAAGTTCAGTACTATACTACTGCTGTCAGTTGAAATAATAGTTAAGCACCTTCCTTGTAAATTCTAGGTTAACTGTTGCTGCTGACAACAGATTAAACTAAGAAGCAAAAGACAAATTAATAAGTTTGGGGATTAGAACCAAGCAAGATCATGGATTTATGTATGCAATAAGAAAGAGGATATGAGAAAGCAAAGATATGAGTGGATGCATATACAAATATGGTTAAGAGTCCAATCAAAACTCTTTGAATATCTTCCAAATTCTCACCCTTTAGTTCAACCACTATCTTTTAATTTTTTTTTATTCTCTTTGATTTATTTCCTTATTGAAAGACTTTAAACACGAGCAAACTTTGACTACTCTTTCTAAAGAATCAAGAACACAGAAAATTATTTCATTTCAGCAATGACTCAGAAAGTTCATGCCTATCTCCATGCTTCTTAGAGGTAGGGATATATAACAATATCCATGATCAAGAATAGATACGCACAAGTTCAACTGAGGTTGTAGAAATATGAGAATTTTGTTGATTAATTGTTGTGAATATAATGAGAAAAATATGAAAAGAATCCATAGAATACATCTATCTTTCTATATCATTTCATATCATATCATATCATATCATATCATATTAAATGTAACAATAAATCATAATCAAATTCTAAATAAAATCCATTAAATATTCAATTTGAAGATTGAAATGACATATGGATTGTTAGATTGGGATGAATCCATTATTTAATATATGTGATATGTCTATGTAGATGTGCAATTTAATAAAATCCACTACTAGATTTAATAGTTTTACTCACAGAAATTTCTGTTAGTATTTACATTAATATTATATTTATGATTATTTTACTGATGGAATCATGGATGGAAACCATCCGTCAGAATCACTAACATTTCGTCTGTAATTTCTGGTCTATCGGTAAGTCCATCGTCAATAAATTTACAGATGGATTTATAGATAGATCATGCGCGCCAAAAAAAAAAGCCTATTTCAATCCAATAATAATTCCCTTGGTGAGTTGCAGTGGTATTTGCAGTAATTCTTTTTAAACTCTCTGGAATATACTGATGAAAAATTTCATTGGAGATTTAACAGTTGCAGGGGGATTTGCTATAATTTTTTTCCAACTCTCTAGAATATACTGACGAAATTATTTCATTGGTAACCTTGTCAGTAATAATTTAAAAATATATATATTTTTAAAAATCTATTGAACATAAATAGAAAATAATTTTAAAAAATAAATTTATATAAAATTCAAGTATTTAAAAATCAATTACCTTAATATAAAAACCAAATATTTATTACATATTTATACATTCAAATACAATAAAACTAGAATAGAGGCGGCGCTGGAGAAGAAAGAGGAGGCTGGTTGTCTTTGGGACTGTGAGGCCAATAAAGGGGTGCATATGTACCACCCATCTGTGATATCATATCCATGACCATTCGATAGAGTTATTCATAATTCGTAAAGAATTGTTCATATTTTTCATTGAGATGAGTTGTACATTCTTGCACTCCTTGATCTAACAAGGCCGCGAACTTCGGAGACTGAGTGCTCAGGACCAATTGCGAGCACCCAATGGTTGAAACACTATGGGCCATCTGCAAGTTCTCGGCCGTAGTGTTAGAGAGTTTGTACACCCGATTTCTATCGGCTCCACTAGACAATTCTGTCTCCAACCACAAATCCGGATCAAAATCCGGGTGGGTTGAAGGGTCGTTCCCGTATCGCTTTTTCAACAGGGTGTTATATGTCTCATGTAAATAAGAAAATAAAACCATCAAATTCAAGTAAATAATAATTTAAGAAAAAAAATGATTAAAACTAATGTACCACAAAGTGTTGAGCTTAGCTGTCGATGAGCTGTTGCACCTCTTTTTGATAGTCATCACTTCGCATGTGCGTTTCCACAAAAAAGCTCAATTGGGCTTGACTTGCGTTCAAGAGTCGTAGCATGCAAAATGAAAATGTTGTCAGCTAAATATATTTATAAATAACAACAAATAACAAAAATAGATGTAATTAAAATAAATCTTACCATCCGCTTCGCAAGCGAAATGAACAGAATGAAGCCGCCAGTGTGAGTGGTAACGAAACCGTGAATTTGCCAGCTTTGATTCCCTCGGTATGTACCGACGACATATTCCTGTTGGTGGTTACCGAAATATTTAGTAATAGAAAAATTGGTCGGTAAATGTAATCGTAATATACCGATGAAAAATATCTGTTGGTGTTTCCATTTATATTCATCAATTTTTTGATAATGATAAAAAAAACCCACAAATGAAAAGCACACAAAAACACAAATTAATTAATTAAAATTCAAAAAATTACAAAAAATAAAGAAATATATGAATTGCTAAAGATTGTGTTAAACAAATAAAAGTATTATTATAGAATGTATAGCATGTATATCTCTGAATTGGAAATTAATGTAGGATTATTCCAATGTTGTAATCCCTACGGTTACTGCCGTATTCGGCCCTACATATATAAATAGAAAAGGTTGACTAAGGCCAACCTAAGTCATTCTGTTATTCTCAACTTGGTATCAGAGCCCTAAATAAACTAAAACACCTCTTCTCCTCTCTGCAATGGATCCTTTTCAGCCGGCAGCCATCTCTTCCTCTACAGCAGCACCGGTTGTGCCTTCCTGCACTCCTGTCGCAGGACCACTTTCTTCTTCAACTTCAGTTCTGCAGTGGCCACAACATACAGATGTTGGCCATGCTCTTCTCAACCCCAATAATGCTCCTCTGCTGCTGTCCTCTTCTGTTGAAGCTACTACAGCTTCTGCCATGACAATTATGTCCCTCTCCCACACTCATCAGGTCATCTCTTTGAAATTGACAAACACAAATTATTTGTATTGGCGAATGCAGATGAAATCGTATCTCTTAGGCCAAGGTGTTTTTGGCTATGTTAATGGTTCAAACTCCTGTCCCTCTCCACATATTCTTGCTGCCGATGGTGTCTCTCTTCAGGTATCTCAACTTTTTCTTCGTTAGAAACAACATGACCAATTCATTCTAAGTGCCTTGCTCTCTTCGCTATCCATGAAAGTTCTTCATCTTGTTGATTGTCTAACCTCATGTTCTGTCTGGCACACACTTGAGCAAGCTCTTGCTTCTACATCCAACTCTTGGATTATGCAACTTCATGGCTCCCTTCAAGACCTTCGACAAGGTGATGATTCGGTAACTCAATTTCTGCAAAAAGCTAAGACTTTATTTGATGAGCTAGCAGCTGCTGGCCGGTCTATTTCGCTAACCGATTTCAATCTATATGTGTTTCGTGGCCTTCGCGGAGAATTTAAGGACTTAGTGACAAGTCTTGTTACAAGGGCAGATCCTCTACCATATGCAGATTTGCTTAGTCATCTGCTAACTCATGAATTTATTCATAAATCCTTTCATTTTTCTATGGGATCTGCTGCCATTCATACACCATTGCTGCCCACGTCAAACATCCCACCTTCAGCACTCCTCTCTCACTGTAAGCCTTCTGCTCAGTTTGGATGCAATAGGGGCCGTTCTTATGGTAGCTGACGTCCTCAACAAAACCTTCACAGAGGGTCTCAAAATTCTGGCTCCAGGCCTGATTTACGTAGCTTCCATAGCTTTCCCAGCAACAACAACAGACACAACAGTTGGCAGGGAAATTAGCAGCGCAACAGGGGATCCAATTCCCGTTGCCAGTTATGTCAAAACTTTGGACACACTGCTCCTCAGTGATCTCAACTTCAGCAACATGGCTATGGATAGCAACATAGTGCCAATCTGGCACTAAATAATTCTGCAGGTACTGCTGACTGGTTTCCGGACACCGGTGCAAATCAACACGTCACACCTGACCTTGCAACCTTGACTGCTTCAGAACCATACAATGGTAATGATAATTTGCATGTTGGTGATGGTAAGGGACTTTCCATATCTCATATTAGCCATACAAAAATATATAACCTACATCGTTCGTTCACTTTATCTAATGTCCTACATGTTCCTGCAATCACGAAACCTCTGCTTTCCGTTCAGAAATTTTGTCTCGATAATAATGTTTATTTTGAGTTTCACCTTTTTCTGTTTTATGTCAAGGATCTCAACACCAATGAAGTACTCCTCTTAGGACAGAGTAAAGATGGTCTCTATACTTTGTCAAGGTTCAGGTCTTCCATCCCGTCAATTCCTCAAGCCTATTGGTCTCCCTGCATCTCTGCTTTTGCTGATTTGTGGCATCGTCGCCTAGGTCATCCTACCTCCAGTATTTTTCAATTTTGTCTCAAAAAATAAGATTATTTGTAACAACAAACGTCTTAATTTTCAATGTCAAAGTTGTCTCTTAGGAAAATCATTGTGTTTGTCTTTAAGACCTACTGGTCATAAAATTTCTGCTCCACTTGAATTGATTTTTAGTGATGTGTGGGGTCTTGCTCCTCTTTTTTCTTCGGATGGTTATCGTTATTTTGTTATATTTGTTGATGCGCACACAAAATATATATGGTATTATCCACTTGTTGCAAAATCTGATGTTTATTCTGTCTTCTATCAATTTCAAACTCTTGTCGAACGTTAGTTTTCGTCAAAAATAAAATCTGTTCAAACTAATTGGGACGGTGAATATCACAAACTCTCCACTTTCTTTCAGACTATTGGTATTCATCACCGTCTGATTTGTCCTCATACTTAGAAACAAAATAGAACAGTAGAAAGACATCATAGACATATTATAGAAACCAGCCTTACTCTTCTAGGTCAATGTAAAGCTCCATTTCATTTTTGGAATTATACGTTTGACACTTCGGTTTATCTCATTAATCGTATGCCTACTCTTGTTCTTGATAATCGATCCCTTTTTGATTGTTTGTTTCAACGATCTCCTAATTATCATTTTTTACATACTTTTGGATGTCTATGTTTTCCTTTTTTGCGTCCTTATAATAATCATAAATTGGATTTTCGATCTTCTCCTTGTGTGTTTTTTGGCTACAGTCCCTCTCATCTTTGTTATCGATGTTTTGACATTGAATCTCATCGCATGTATATCTCCCGTCATGTCCGTTTTCATGAACATGTTTTTGCATTTGATAAATTTGAACAGATTGTGCAGGTCTCCACTCAAACCAACACACCATCCCCTATTACCATTCTCCCAAATCTAACCTACTCCCCCCTGTTCACCGTTCAAAACACACCCCATCCCGCCTCTGCTTCTGCCTTGCCCTCACTGCCGATCCAAACACCACAACTTCCATATTTCCCTTGCCGCTCACCACATGCATCTTTATCTCACCATACTGTTGCAGGTACAGGTTGCAGCTCAGTGTTTCCTGCTCTCCAGCACGAGGTCCTTGATAGTAGTGAGACATCCTCTGGTTCCTCCTCTGCTTCTCTTTATTCTGCCAGTAACCTGGTTTCTGCAGACTCTGCCTCTACTGCCAGCTCTCCACTTGCGGCAGTTTCTTCCTCGGTTTCTTCCTCTGGTCTGAATCTAGTGGTTGATCTCTCAGCTTATCCACTGCATCAGGCCACCTCTGTGATGCCTCATTCTCCTACATCACCACCGTTGCTTAGCCGACACCCTATGGTCCTTAGATCACGGCAGCTCAAAACTGCAAATATGGTCTCTTCTACTGCAGCTAATACAACTACCACCCGGGTATTGCTCTCTCCTTCCTCTGAACCTGTTGCCTTTTCTGATGCAGATAAATATGTTGCTTGGCATGATGCTATGTGTGATGAGATCAAGGCTTTATGATCCAATCACACTTGGTCCCTAGTGCCCTTTCATCCTTCGATGAATGTTATGGGCAGTCGATGGGTATATCGCATCAAACATCGTGTTGATGGCAGCATTGACCGTTATAAAGCCCGTCTAGTTGCTAGAGGATTTACTCAACAGGAAGACATTGATTATTCTGGAACTTTCAGCCCAATTATTAAACAAGCCATCGTCAGATTAGTCTTTTCAATTGCAGTTTCCCGTAATTGAAAGATTCATCAGCTTGATATTCATAATGCTTTTCTCAATGGTGTTCTTACTGAAGAAGTCTACATGAAACAACCTCTAGGTTTTGTTGACCCTAATCTTCCATCTCATGTGTGCAGATTGCACAAGTCACTATATAGTTTAAAATAGGCACCAAGGGCATGGTACACTCGTCTGAGTAATTTTTTACTATCTATTGGTTTCCTTGCCTCCAAGGTTGACACCTCCCTGTTTATTTTATCTGATGGCACTAATATCTTTTATCTCCTCGTCTATGTTGATGATATTTTGCTTACAGGCAGCAACTCTGCCATGCTTCATCATCTAGTCCAGTTACTAAGCTCTGAATTCATGCTTCGTGACTTAGGTGATGTTCACTACTTTCTAGGTATTGAAGTTCAGTCTACAGGTATGGGTCTGATGTTGCGCCAACACAAATATATTCTTGACATCCTTATTCGGGCTGGTATGAATTCTTGCAAACCCGTTGATACTCCAGTTTCTCCTTTCCAAACTTGCTATACAGCCGAATCATCCATTTTCAGATCCCACACGATTTCGTCAAATTATGAGTGCTCTTCAGTATCTTACATTCACTCGTCCAGATATCTGCTTTGCTGTTAATAGAGTTTGTCAGTACATGCATGCTCCTACAGATTCCCATTGGGTTGCTGTTAAATGCATACTCTGTTACCTCAAAGGAACAATATCCTATGGTTTTCATATCACTCGAGGTACCTCTTTTGCTCTTCATGGTTTTATAGATGCCGATTGGGCTGGGAGTATAGATGATTGCAAGTCTACGGGTTGCTATCTTGTTTTCTTTGGTCAGACATCAATTTCATGGAAATCCGACAAGCAATGTACAGTTGCCCGCTCCTCCACTGAGGCTGAGTATAAAGCCTTAGCAAATGGTACTGCTGAGGTCATCTGGCTTCAATATTTATTAACAGATCTACAGGTTCCCTCCGTCTCTGCTCCTACTATTTGGTGTGATAATCTTGGTGCGACTTATCTCTCGGCGAATCCTATCTTTCATGCTCGTACTAAGCCTGTTGAGGTAGATTATCATTTTGTCCGTGACCGGGTTGCGAAGAAGGAAATTCATATTCGCTTTATCCCCTCTCAGGATCAACTTGCTGATGTCTTCACCAAACCACTTTCCGCTGCGTCCTTTACTGCTTTCAGGTTCAAGCTTCGGGTCGATCCTCCACCCTCAGCTTGAGGGGGCATATTCTAGAATGAATAGCATCTATATCTCTGAATAGGAAATTAATGTAAGATTATTTCAATGTTGTAATCCCTACAGTTACTGTCGTATTCTGCCCTCCATATATAAATAGAAAAGGTTGGCTAAGGCCAATTCAAGTCATTCTGTTATTCTCAACTAGTATCATAAATTAAGAGCATTAAAAAACATAAAATAGTACTTTAAATAACAAACCTAAAAAAAAAACAAAGAAACATAGTAATTCCTAAGAAAATTGTACGTTTTTTTTTTTTAATAAAATGCATGTTGACTATTTAACAAGGATACAATCTACATGAGATGAAAATACCATAAATTAAGCACATAAGCCATAAAATAATAAATTTAAACTAAATAAACCAAAAAAAGAAATTAACATTTAATTACTAAAAGATTGTTTGCTATATGATTGTTATATAACAAAATCTTACCAAAGTTTTTAGCAAATATTATTAAATTAGCTTTGGTAAATCTTATGCCATTTTGGAAGTATTATTGCTTGTTATATTTTAAAAAAGCATATAATTTTCTAAAATAATAATAATAAAAAAACACAATCACCTATGTAACAACCGGCTATTGACTTGTTAACAAGTAAAACAACAAATAATATTTGATTTTTTAAATTGATTTTCGCGCGTGAAGGCCTCATTTGACCATTCCATAATCTTCTCCTCAAATGATTCTCCTATAAATCCCTTAAATCCATAGTTATTTGAAACAAATTGTTATGGGTTTGATAACAAATCTTCATGTTGCCCAAAATGAATACATTTATAAACATTGTTCTTGGCAATAAAGCTATGAATAATTGAGAAGAGAAGTCTTTATAAGTCAATAATAACAGGATTTTATAATTATATAATATTATGCTTCCAACCCACACAACAACAAATGGAAGGGTCCACCAAACCATGTTCATGCAAGAACACTGTAGAAGCTGCCTAAAAATCCATTTCAGAAGTGCCTTTAAGGTTTCCAATATGATAGAATCACCATGCCACATAGGACTGCTCTCCCAAATATTAAATTTTTAAGATTTATCTCTCCTTCAAACCCTCCAATGGTATAAATAGACATGCTTGCTTTCTTTCTTTCTCGTATCTTTCTTCGGCTTTTTAGAAGCTATCTCTCAGTAAATTGTTTTTTTTTTTTTCCAAAATGGATTTGGTACCTAAGGTGACAAGTTTCCTCACTTTGGTTTTCCTTGCTTTATCCTCTTTGGAGCCTGTTGTCTGTATTAGACACTGGCAATTGTCTAGCCAGCCACTGGTAGACGAGCATCTTGTAACTAATTTGCCAGGCCAGCCAGATGTGAACTTCAAGCACTATGCTGGCTACCTTACAGTCAATGAACAGAATGGAAGGGCATTGTTTTACTGGTTCTATGAGGCCACTACTCATCCTGATAAAAAACCTCTAGTCCTGTGGCTTAATGGAGGTAAGCGCGTGTAACATAATATCATCACTGGATAGGCAGCTTCCATTTTTTCCTAATGTTTTTAGGCCAAAATGAAATCCACATAAACCCCAAGAAAGAATGATTACTATATGCAATCTTTTTAAAATCAATGCCCCATTCAAATCTGTCCTTTCGGCTCAGAAAAAAAAAAGGGCTGGTCTAGTTATTGCAGCATCCTTCGTGGAGCCTCAGCCATAGTGCACGGCATTTCAGGATTTACTAGCTAGACAATAAAAGGAGCCATATAGATGTTATAGGGGCTTGAAATCTACTATATAGTATATATAGTGGGAGAAACTTTAGTCATCCTCTAGTATACGTTATAATGTCTTCAAGGCCATATAGATTTGTACCAATCTTTTTTACCATATCTATTCAATTCAGCTATAATTTTATGTGCGTATTACAGTGGAAAAGGAAGAGCACATGCTCGATCGTTCATGTTGCCTGCTCTATAGACAGATCCCCATATTATATAAACAAAACCTCTGCTAATAAACAATTAAGGATATATTATCAAAATCTCCATTAATTCTTAGTCTCATAGTGGGGCTCGTTTTTCTCCCTCTTTCCACCTCATCCAAAGCAAGTTCTTTTCAATAACTACTTATTCTATGTTCTCTAATGAGGTGACAAGATGCTCCATGTTCCAGGTCCTGGGTGCTCTTCTGTAGGATATGGAGCAACACAAGAGATTGGCCCTTTCATAGTGGACACTAATGGGCATGGACTTAAATATAATCCTTTCTCTTGGAATACAGGTATATATGTGAGGCCCCACAATCTTATTTTTCTCAACACAAAGACTAGCTTTCTGACTACAAAATATGACACAAGCATTTATGGTGGCCCTTTGCATAATGCTCCATTATATCTGATTAATTAGAAAACTTGATTTCAACATTCTTTGTGTCCATGATGATGCAGAGGCCAATATGTTATTCTTAGAATCTCCAGTTGGAGTTGGGTTTTCATATTCAAACACTACTAGTGATTATAATATTCTGGGAGATGAATTTACTGGTGAGTTTCATGCTGACTCTTCTGTAGAAATTGTGTTATTATGAGTGCTTTTTGGACCATTTTGATTTTGGTATCAACAGAAAATCTTGAGTTTTTTCCTACCTCTTTGCCAGCAAATGATGCCTATGCTTTCCTGCATAAGTGGTTTCTCCTGTTTCCATCATATAGATCGCGGGCGTTTTATATTGCAGGAGAGAGCTATGCAGGTATTTCACCCTGGCAATAATTTCCCGACTCGTTCTGATTAAACCCTAACGACACTGATGTTACCTTTTAACATGTATTAACAGGAAAATATGTTCCTGAGCTTGCTGAGCTCATAAATGACAAGAATAATGATACTTCCCTTTACATCGACCTCAATGGTATTCTGGTATGGTCTTGTAACAAAATCTTTATGCATTACTTTCCTGCTTGTTGATAGTATTTGCTTAAGAACTCAGTGCTTTTTATGGGCGTTACAGTTGGGTAATCCTGAAACAAGTGACGCTGAAGACTGGAGAGGTATGGTGGACTATGCTTGGAGCCATGCTGTCATATCAGATGAAACTCATAAGATAATCAGACAAAGCTGCAACTTTGACAGTAATGACACATGGAGTAACGATGATTGTGCTGAGGCTGTTGATGAATTACTCAAACAGTACAAGGAGATAGATATTTACAGCCTCTACACCTCAGTTTGCATAGGTGATTCAGCAAGTTCAGATGATAAATTTACACAGATCATGTTTAGGCGCTCATCCAAGATGGTAAATGATTTCAGATTTGCTGAATCCTGTTGGTATTAATCATTTCAGTGAAGTGGGAATATGGCCTTTTTGAATTTTCAAAATGGACTTATTTAGTTGTTTAATTGTTTTTGCTGGAGTATTCTGATGATGGAATTCTTCTACTGTAGATTAGTCACTATTTTAATCTTCACTTTTGATGAACTTTTGAAGTTCATGGGTATTGATACTTACTTATTTTGAAGCAACGTGTAAAGTGACGACCTAACTGTCAAATTATATTTATCAGATGCCAAGGATTATGGGTGGTTATGATCCATGCCTTGATGAATATGCAAAAGCTTTCTACAACAGACCAGATGTTCAAAAGGCTCTCCATGTCAGTGATGGTCACCATCTCAAGAACTGGAGCATCTGCAAGTAATGCAAACTCTCTCTATATTCTTCTCTATAATACCTATAACAACTTTTATTGTGTTTGTCCATGTTTTAAGTTTCATTGACACAAGGGAATTTCAATGGCTGCAAATTGAAATTCCAGTATCCATGAGACATATATGAGTTTTTCTCAAAACTGAAAAATATTTGTGCAAACTTCTGGATTCAGCACTAAGATATTTGTTGAATGGTTGGAATCGAGGCCATCAGTTCTTCCTATATACAAGAAGCTGATTACAGCAGGACTTAGAATATGGGTTTACAGGTTTGTATCGCTGCACTGTGGAGACAGTAATCAATGATTCAATGAAATATTCTTCATCACCCTCACATTATCCTTTTTGGATGGATCAGTGGTGATACAGATGGAAGAGTTTCTGTACTATCTACAAGATACAGCTTAAGTTCTCTGGGCCTGCCAATCACCAAGGCATGGAGACCCTGGTACCACCAGAAGGAGGTATTTAATATCTACAAACATGCAAAAACCTGAACTAAACTAAATCAAACCTTATTCAGTTATTCCTGAAGTAGATCAATCACTCAATCTATATTTTTCAAGAAAAGAATTATTGACAGTATCATCTAGGTATCACTAACAAAGGGGAATAATTCTTTGGATATTCAGGTCAGTGGTTGGTTCCAAGAATACGAGGGGCTAACATTTGCAACATTTAGAGGAGCTGGACATGCTGTGCCACTCTTCAAACCAAGCAACTCACTTGCATTTTTCTCAGCCTTTCTTCTAGGAGAATCCCTGCCTTCTGTGAGATAAATCAGCAGTGTTAAGAACCAGCCATCTTGTTCCTCAAAGTTTTTTCTCATCATACTATATTAGATTGTCAATATAAGTATATAAATAAGGGAGCAAGATGCCTGTCAGCAAGTGTTTTGGGAAAACTAGACATAGAACATAATCTGACTCTTTCCTCTTTGGTTCCATTTTGTTGATGGTGGAGCCGTGGATTGAGGAGATCAATTTTGAGAATGTTTTCTCTTTGTGAAAAGAATAAACTCCTCGTACACAACACTTCAAATGGTAATCCAATTTTCAACCACATAAATTTCTTTTTTTTTCTTTTTTCCTGTTAAGCATAAAAATCAATTTTTTAAAAATCAAATAATTAATAAATAATTCATATTTGAACAAGCACCGTCCAATTGCTAACCAATTAAACTAGAACTCTAGTTTAAGTAATGAATGTCGGTAAAACAAATTAAAAATGGCATGAAGAACTAAAGAGATATAGTACGATAAAGAGAGACAAGAAGTGAGAGAACAAGATCTTGGATCATTTATCCAACATTGGGCTTATATGAGAATAATTATGTGTTTGTGGACTGTCAAATAAGATGAAGCCTAATTAAAAATGATCTGCTAAGTATTTTTAGGCAATTGAGTTTTGGTGTATCTAATAGGGTGTGGACCTTTAATGTGTAGAGATTAAGGGTTATTCCTAATTTTAGTGATGGGTTAAAATAGGAATACCAAAGGGTGGGAATGCCAAAAGGCATGAATACCAAAAGGCACTTGGTTGCCTATATATATGGTCATGATCCCCAGATTACACGTTTCTGATTTATTCTCATACTGACATC
>Ga0325411_1001518_pt1 | contig 25906 bp, 12 predicted proteins | sample PopdelMetagenome_13_FD_206181 | JGI IMG/M metagenome (GOLD analysis project Ga0325411, IMG submission 206181) | Populus deltoides microbial communities from Bellville, Georgia, United States - Xylem-PdIQD-R4 | ecosystem: Host-associated > Plants > Phyllosphere > Stem > Wood/Secondary xylem... | reverse complement strand
TATAAAGCTTTGGCATATTCTAGAAAAATTACAAGAAAACCGGATTTTGAATTTGATTAATTTATCTGTAATTTGGCCTTTATAAATACATACAATGTTTTTGATCTATGACTTTATATGTTTATGTATTTTGATTTTTCTTTTTTATAATTGATTGGATGGCTGTATTGTAGTTCCTGTAGCATGGGAAGCTAGAAAGCCACTGGTGATGGAGCAAGTGGAGGTGGCACCTCCTCCGGCTATGGAGGTTCGTTTGAAGATCCTCTTCACTTCTCTCTACCTTGATTGCATTTTCAATGTTGAGAAATTAATTAATACTTAATCATGCATGTGATCATGGAAATGCTGATATTGGTGTAGCACATCAATATTATTAATTATTCCTAATTTTGATTAGTTAATTAAATTCAATATCTTCTATGTTTTTAGATGATCATGTCAATGTTAGTAAATTTTATTGACATCATTAGCCTTTTATTCTCAAAACCGACTAATCAAATATAGAAAAATGCCGATATTAATGGAACTCATTGGTATCATTAACTATTTCCAACTAAAATAGTTAATCAAGTCTATTTTCATTTCTCATTCATTTCATTAAATGCTTCTATTTTGGCAACATATATATATATATATATATATATATATATAAAATTCAAAAATTAAACAAGTTTTCATAATTATGTACATTTAAGAAAGATATGGGTGTAGATCACCTACCTGCTGCAAAAGTTTGGCTCGTGCTCCCTTGCTGTTATTATGCAGCTCATGTGATCCTTCATATATTCACAGGTATACCATATTATTTCATATTTCTTTTAATAGCAATAAAATCAGCAAATATTGACTTCCCTTCAACAATTTCTTCCTTCACATTTGTGTATTCCATTACATCCATTAAGATCATTGTTTTTTTTATTTAATCATAACTAACATTACAAATCTCGTTTCCAAACACGACTGATTTTCTTTGAACGTTAAAACCCAGAATTACATATTTTTTGAAGGGAAACAAACCCAATTCTACCCCTAACGCATCTAAATTGCCTGTTTTAGCAACTTGTTGAAATTGTCAAAAGGGATAGCAACCTGATCTCTCCTTAGAGTTTTATCTATATCTGGAGTTCTAGGACTCCAAATTAGGCAAGGCCAGTCTCGTCGGAAAGCTAACATCATTGGCTATAACATCTATGAATAACCTTTCCCAAATTCTATCATTTTTAGGCTTGAATCCCCTATGAAAGTTAGGAAGATGAATTTGTCCAGTTTCGTCAATGTTTTAAATGAACCCTCAAATATTCCCATTTTCCACTCTCCCTCTAAAACAACCATTTGTTTTTTACATTATAAACAACACATGACAAGCAATTTATAAAGAAGATCATAAATTATTCTCTTCCAATTCACCCCCTAATAGCCAGCCACCTTTGCTTCTTTAACCGTTGAATTTTTTTTCTTCGGTATCTTTACATAATTTCACATTCAAGACAATCTTCAATACTTTAATTAATTCAATTCCACACGATTCTATATTTTCTCAAAATTCTACTCAAGAACTCTAACTCAAATTCAAGATTAACTCAAATTCCACACCAAATCGAATTCAAATTGGTTTACATAATCAAGTTTAAGGCACCTTACCTGATGATAAATTGGACTTCAATCCTTAACTAGTTGAAAAATTTCGACGACTCCCTTTTTACACATCAGTTGGCCCTCACTCTCTCCCTCTCTCCCCACTATTTTCTTCATTTGTTTCTTGTTAATTTCCTTGCCTAATGATGCTTTCCTTACCAATTGATCCAAGCCTTGTGTAAACTTATCAAATTTTGGTGTTTTGCTCTCAATTTTTGGTGGAAAAATCAAATTTCTCTTCTCCTTTTTATCGTTGCTACAACTGACCTTAAAGATAAGAAAAAGGGGTATTTATAATCTTATTTTTTTATTTTACATTTGACCCCACTTAATTAAGTGTTTTGTTTTTTACCCTTTTCTTTCTTTCTTTTATTATTTGAGTTACACCTCTTTTTTATCTTTTATAATTTCATCCCTCAAAATTTGAATTTAATTTTTTTCCTTACATTTAACCTTACCCTCTTTATCTTCAAGTTAATTAAACTATTTTTATATATATATTTCAAAATATCTTACTCAGGAAATTCATACCAGAAAAATTTTTGATCCCCAATTTATTTAATTTGTACATTAATTATCTCATTTTTTTTCTTTCATCTATATTATTTGTAATTTATGTAAAAGTTTATTATCAGGGTTTACACTATTCATTACTCATTGAGTAAGATAACCATTCAGAAAAGACCAACCAGTTCGAGCAGGACGAGGCGGCATCTATTGGGTTCAGATTAAATTGCAATCTCTAATGTTAATGGATAAAATTGAAAACAAACTAGAATTAGAAAAATGCTAAAAATAAAATAAATAGCTATTAAAAGAATGAGGACTAAATTTGAAATAAAAAATAAATAAAGTTAAATCGAAAAAAATAACTTACAAAAGATTAAAAAAAACAAAATAAATAAAAAGCAAAAGAATAAGAACAAAATTTGAAATCAAAACTAAATGAAATCAAATGATAAAGATGAAATTGAAAGAAAAAATTAACCTATAAAAGATTTTGAAAAAATATAGATGTAAATGAAAAGAATGAGAATCACAATATATAAACAAAACAAATGAAAGGAAACTTGTGTACTTTGTCTAAGAGATGAGAGAGAAAATGGAAAGTAGAAGAAAAAAAAAGTATGTCAAAGCCACACCATCTATCCTCCGTTATCATGTTTGCCACCATTGAAAAGCTCATGATGTGCCGCTTTAAACACCACTATTAAAGATGATGTTTAACGGTGGGAGGAGCCTATACACGTAACTTAAAAGGAGGGAGTTTCTTTCATTTATTGGTGTGTGCCGTACATATATCAATAACCTTTTCTTTTTAAATATATTATATATATATATATATATTAAAAAAATCCAACCACCCCTGATTCTAACCAACAATTGCAAAAAAAAAAAAAAATACTAAAGAAAAGTGATGAAAGACCCTAGACCCAAATAAAAGAAAAACAAAATTATAAGAGTATTCAGTAATTAAATTGTTAAAAAAAATTACAAAACCAAAAACACAGGTTGTATTTTTTGTTTTTAAAAGATAAATTGATAATTTAATTATTCAATAAAAATATAAAAAGATTAATTTACTCCAAATAATAAATTGATAATATCATTTTAACCCGTGAAAAGACTTTTTTTTTTTTCCTATCTCAAAACTCAGCCTTTTTCAGACAAATATGTTGGGCAAAATTATTAGTGCATTGTAATAATCCACGTTGCACTCAGTCTTGTTTTACATGGAAAGGCTGATGGTTTTTTTTTTTTAATAATAATATAATTAAATTATTAAGAACATCCCCCGAAATCTACATGCAATATCCATATCCAATCTATACCATTCACTTTGTTAATCCAACAGCCAGCGTCTCCTCATATCCAAATCCTTATCCATCAGAAATCTTGGAACTCGTACTAGAATTACTAAGAAAATCCAAGTACGTACCATTGCTTAAGTCATCAGAAAAGATGAACAATATATTTTAAAAGGCTCAAAACACTCTCAAACCCAACCGTAACAAAATGGCTTCTTCCATTGTCTTCAAATCCTTCACCGGACTCCGGCACTCCTCCCAGGAACATCCCAAAGTACTCCATTCCCACACAAATCCCATATCCTCTTTCTCATACCGCCGCTCTCGAATCACAGCCAGCAAGTCTAGCCCGAAGCTCCAAAACCGCAACCTCCGAGTAGCCGTCATCGGCGGCGGTCCTGCCGGTGGTGCTGCTGCAGAAACATTAGCCAAAGGAGGCATTGAAACATACCTCATCGAACGAAAGCTGGACAACTGCAAGCCATGCGGTGGTGCCATCCCTTTGTGCATGGTGGGTGAGTTCGACCTCCCACTGGACATTATAGATCGGAGAGTGACCAAGATGAAGATGATCTCTCCTTCTAATGTGGCCGTTGATATTGGACGAACTTTGAAGCCTCACGAGTACATTGGCATGGTGAGGCGTGAGGTGCTTGATGCTTACTTGAGAGAAAGAGCATCAACGAATGGGGCTAAAGTGATAAATGGTTTGTTCTTGAAAATGGACATTCCTAAAAAAGGTAGTGAAAATATTAATTCACCCTATGTCTTGCATTATACTGAGTATGATGGGAAGAAAGGTGGAACTGGAGAGAGGAAAACTTTGGAGGTTGATGTGGTTATTGGAGCTGATGGGGCAAATTCGCGTGTCGCCAAGTCCATTGATGCTGGTGATTATGACTACGCTATTGCTTTTCAGGTATAGTTAATTGCTAATGTTAAATATTTCTCATTAATTGCTTGATATTTCTACTTTAAATTTATATGCTTTTGGTATCATCTTCCTTCACGCACTGCTTTAATGAGATCAGTTATGTTCTGTTCAGTTGTGAATTGCCTTGAAGGCGTTGCTTAAAACTTTTATCCAAATGTGGAAGATGTTGATTTCACATTCCTACAGTAAAAAATAATATAAATTATATATTGAAATTTCATTTAATAACTTCAATTTTAAGATTTTGGGTTAATATATAGCATAAAGTAAATTGAGTTTATATAAATTACATGAGGTATCATCATTGTTCTTGCTCTTGTTCTTGTCTGTTGATCAACTGCATTGGAGAGTCCTTCGATCTCACAACAATACGGTACAATATTGAATTTCATCAGTGGATTGACGAATATATATATAAAATCATAGCTGCAATGAATACTGTAGCCATGCAGCTGAAATTTTGGTGCTCGTTTGCCATATAGCTAATCTTATTATTATTATTATTATTATAGCCCGGATGAATTATTACTATATTCTCTCAACTGTTTCTGTAAATAAACATTTTAGATAAAATGTTTACATAAGCTTCTGACATACAGGGCATTGTTTATGCTTCCAGAGTTAGATTTGATGCTCTTGAATTCTTCTTAATCTCCCCCCCCCCTTCATATTTACAGGAGAGAATAAAAATCCCCAGCGATAAAATGGTGTACTATGAGAATTTAGCTGAGATGTATGTTGGTGACGATGTATCACCAGATTTCTACGGGTGGGTCTTCCCCAAATGTGACCATGTTGCTGTTGGAACTGGCACGGTGACACACAAAGGTGACATAAAAAAATTTCAACTAGCCACAAGAAACAGAGCCAGGGACAAGATCCTTGGTGGTAAGATTATACGAGTGGAAGCACACCCAATACCAGAACACCCCCGGCCTCGCAGATTATCAGGGAGGGTAGCGTTAGTGGGTGATGCAGCTGGGTATGTAACCAAATGCTCCGGTGAGGGTATCTATTTCGCAGCTAAAAGTGGTAGAATGTGCGCGGAGGCAATAGTTGAGGGTTCTGGAAATGGCAAGAGGATGGTGGATGAAAGTGACCTGAGGAAATATCTGGAGAAATGGGACAAGACATACTGGCCTACATACAAGGTGTTGGATGTGTTGCAGAAAGTTTTCTATAGATCAAACCCAGCTAGAGAAGCTTTTGTGGAGATGTGCGCGGATGAGTACGTGCAAAAGATGACATTTGATAGCTATTTGTACAAGAGGGTAGTGCCTGGGAACCCCTTGGAGGATTTGAAGTTAGCTGTGAATACCATTGGGAGCTTGGTGAGGGCTAACGCACTCAGAAGGGAAATGGACAAGCTTAGTGCATGAGAGATGAAGAACCATGCCGTTAAGACGCCTGGTTCTTCCCCCACATCGACTTCCATGAGAGACAAGCTTGAATTAATGTGTCCCTCCTCGAACTTATGCAAGATGATATTTGTAATTGCGCACAAGTAATTTGCGATATTTGTTAACCTTGTAGACTGCACTAGTTTTGCGATGTCAGGAGGATTGATGTTTCGATGTTGGGAAGGGCTCTGAGCTTGAGAAAACATTTTTCAATTTGCATGCCTAAGTGCATATTAATATTTTAAATTATTTGGTAGTGTTTGTTTTCATAGAAATGCTTTGAAGTTTATTGTCGTCACTCTCATTTCATTTTTTTAATTGTTTCTAAATATATATCTTGCAACATTTATTACAGAACACGGAATAAGTGTTATATTTAGTCTGGGTTATTGGTTTTCTCATCTTTCTCCATCATCCACTAAGCCATCAGCATTTACAATCACACATTTTCTTCTTTTAATTGGTCGTTTATTCAGACAAAAGCACCTAATGCCTTCTTACACTCTATAAGCTTGTTTGAGATTTGGATACCTTTTCTATCCCGAGGAACTATTAGTATTTTCTTTTCTACAGTAAGTAAATGTTCTCCTTTTGTTAGGGTAGTCTTTGTTTTGTATCATTCTCTCGTTGCTTTTGTTAGAGATTTAATGCCAACTTCTTCTCCTATAAAATAACAAACGAAAACTTGGGATTGTTAGAGTAATTGTTAGCCTTTGCATCTTTGCTATCAAGTTTAGTGGTCTATTTAGATTTTTTTTAATATTGTAATCTTAAATAATCTTTTATCTTTTATTTTTTAGATCGATATGAGCTATTTTTGGACCTCTTCATCAAAATATGAATCGGTAAATGAGTGTGCACTTATGATATTGTCTTAATAACCAACATGGTATATTCCTTTTAATGGCTTCTTTTTTTGTCCTCTTACTAGAATTTTCTCATATTAAGCAACATCATTTATAAGGATGTAAATATTGAAGTAATTGGTTTCTATGAACCTCTTCTTTATATTCCATTGCATTCTTTTTAATAGTAGTTTCATGCATTCCTGCTTTGTTATAACTGTATTGCACTTGGTTTTTCTTCTTAAATTAAATGGCATGAGTTTTATCACACCAAACATAAATGGAACCTTTAAAATTAAAGGAAATATGAAAAATATAGTCATCACCTAGTTTTTTTAAAAGAGACTTGAAATCTTAAAACATGCATAGGTCATAAAACATGCATAGGATACACCAATATTTTATATAAACTAGCCCAATACTTAAGAGAGTTTCCTTAAATTTTAATGTTTTCAAATGTTGATATTATTATTTATCTTTATAAATCCTAAATTTGCACAGGATCCAACATCTGGGATCTTTTCAGTATCCAATATGATCAAAATAGATTACGTCCATTCTTTCAGTTTTTTCTTATTTCATTCCACATATTGATTTTTATTCAATTATATTATAAACTTAACATAAATAAATTATAAAGATTAATAAATTAAATTCCATACATTTCTAATTAAGACATAAAAGAGTAAGGTTATACAAAACACTATAACAAGAATTTAAGTTAATGCATGCATGTTTAATAATACATTAAAATACATCTAAAAAGATGGTACCATAATTACATTACAAAATAAATATATAGTATTCTTAAATTCAACATTAAAGTCTACCATTATAAATAATAACAAAAAAAATCTATTGTTCAGCTCAAATTTGTGAGGATCTTGTAGTCAAGAATAATTATAGTATAAGAAATACTATTTAACAATTTATATGTCTATTTGGAATAATAATTATCAAATTAAAAATATTATTAACCAACATTTAAGAAATTTTATATCATCAATTATCCAATGATATCTTAACTAACAATACCATTAGTTTTTTTATATCATTTCAATCCATTATCCCAATTACATCATTTGAGTCATCTATCATTCTAATGAATCTAATTACCTGAAGGTAATTTTATCATTGAAATTCTTGGTCAACAAATAAAGTGACGCCTCTAATACCACTCGGGTACTAGTCAATATTTAAATTTTTGATCGTCAGATAAACTGATATCTCTAATGCCACTCAAGTCCTAATCAATATTTAAATTCTTGATCATCAGATAAACTGATGCCTCTAGTACCACTCAGGTACTGGTCAATATTTAAATTCTTGATCGTCATATAAATTGACACCTCTAGTATCACTTAAGTACAAGTTAATATTTAAATTTTTCTTTTCTATTTTTCAATAAATACATCACACTTGGTATATATTCATAAACAAACAATTAAAACTCCCAATTATTTCAGTTTTGAACAACTTAAATAAAGGAGTGCAAAACGCCCACATGATGCCTAAGCTCTAGATATTGTCCTCTGCTATTGTCCTGAACCTGTAGCCTCTCTTGTTACAACATGAATCTCCAAACATCATTAATATAAACACCATTCAAAACTCATATCAATGATTTTATTTTGAAATAGTAATAGTTTATTATCGGTTAGAATGATTGGTCGGTTCGCATTGGAACACATTGGAAATCAATATTTTCAAAAAAAATTTATAATTAATTCTTCACCCAATCATTTATTTCATTATATAGCATAATTAAACACCAATTTCATGTCAAATTGGGCAAATTTTCAGAATTATTTACACTAATTTGGCCGAATTTCCCATTCAAAAGGGAACATAATTTCTCCACAATTCATTCATTACTCATTCCTAATTCATGCCCCAAAACATGATTCTTAACAAATATTACAAATTTAAACATTTCAATTCAACTTTCCATAATATACATATTTAATTTCTCCACAATTCATTCATTACTCATTCCTAATTCATGCCTAAAAACATAATTCTTAACAAATATTACAAATTTAAACATTTCAATTCAACTTTCCATAATATACATATTCTTTCTAAGCTTTAAAACATACCAAAGTTAAAATCAATCATGGTAAAAGTGACTTTTACCTTTTAATAACAAGAAATCACAAGGAAATTGATGAGAAATCCAAGCTTTCTTCATTTCTCTCTTTCTCTCCTTAACTTCTAGCACCTTTATTTATAAGTTTACAACCCTTCCCAAAACTTGAAATCTTATATTTTAATCTCTAAACACTTTAATCTTCATTTCTTAAGTGTTTTAATGAAAAAAAAAATCAAAAGAAATCATGAAGTTTGCTCTCCTTTCTTCCCTCAATAGCTAGCAGTTCTTGGCTTCCAAGTGAAGCTAAGAAAGCTATTTATCCAATTAATTGTTATTTACCATATTACCATTATGTTATAATTCAGGAAGTTTTTTGTTTACCCGAGTATTTTATTTCAGCAAAAACTTTTACAATTTATCTTGCCTCAAAGTTTTAATCCATAAAACTTCATTTAGGTAATTTAATACGTATATATTTATTTTATTCCATTATTCTTTGGGTAAATTTTCTAACATTACACTAACACAATAATACTTTTAACCAAGGTTTTACAACTGATATGTCATAGTTGGTTGTGATCATTGTAAGATACCGTCAGATCCATATAAAAGATATGCATATGGTTGTGTATGAGGCATAAATACACTAATATATCCATCAATAATTGGTAGTGGTGATGTCATTAAAATCGATAAAAATATAAAGGATTGTATGGGCATACTAGGGGTGTGTCTAGACACATTTCTATATTGTAAGGGTGGATTAGATTATGAAGACCTGTATATGAGAATATTTAATATTGGTTGTTGTACTAAAATAAGGAGATGATAAATTGTTAGACTTTTTATGATTAAAAAGCTGATCTCTCTTCTTTGCTTGTGCTAATTATTTGTTTAATATAAAAACAATGAGTTTACCTATGTTTTTCTTCAAATGCATAATTGTTAGCATTTAGGTGTTTATTAGGATGAATAATGTTAAATTTGATCCTATTTGCCGTGCTAATCTTTTTATTTTTTAGATAATTTTTTAATTAATTATACTACTAGTTAATCACTACATTCCAATAAGAAGAAACTATTTAATAAGAACTTAATTTTGAGAGAAGGAAAGTTGCATCTTTGTAAAATTAAGTAGAATGTGAAATACTAATATTTCAAATCTTAATAAAAAGAAATCTATCTTGATTAACATCACACAAGAAAATGAAAAGGTAGAAAAAGAGAGATGAATTACAATAATTATAAAGTGCAATAATTGAAAAAGAAAATCAATAAAGTTATAAAGGAAAATAATAAAAACTAAATGAAAGATAAATTTTATATGTATGGAGCTAGCCATCTTTCATAGCAACTGTATGACCCTTTATATATTGGTATAAAGTTTTAATTCTATCGAAATACTTAACTCTAATTCTAAACAAATATTTATGGTAGATATGAATATTTTATTGAATCCTAATACAAACTAAACTCCTTATATATCAATATCATTTAAAATTTAAGCTAATCTTATGATTTTAATTAATTATTGTATTGACTCCGAATAAAATTAAGCTTTTTGGTTCTTTGTATATATTCAAACCTTATTGATGCGATCCAACCATCAAAGGATCTATTAGAGGTTCCAGTTGGTCCAGTTACTAGGTTAAGGCTAAGAAGTTTAAAGAAGCTTTCAATGGATTTTTTCAAGATACATGGGCTAATGTGGACTTCAAGAGGATTTGTAATAATAAAGAGCAAGCCTTGATTAATCTTATTCATGTGCAAGAGGGGCTTGTTGGTGAAACCAAGACTATTACACAAGGATTGGGAGAAGAAGACTAGATTCGGATAGTTTGACCTTTCGTTACTCTTTTGATCATAACTGGAGGTGCAGATTGAATTTTGATGTGATTCCAGTTGGACTGGAAACTAGACTTCTATACATTTTCAATGGTATATGGCATGCCTTCTAATTTATTAAAACAAGAGAGAATCATTCATTTTAAGTTGGGTTTTATTGCTGCCAAATAGAATGCGAAAACAACAAATTTGTCTTATTTAATTAGTTGGGCTATCAAACTTTATTTATTTTAAGAGGAGATATTTTGTTTGGGTTTTAGACTTGTTTAGTTTTTTTTATTTTAATTAGTTTGGGTTAGTTTTAGCTTGGGTTGATTATCATTTAAATTAGGTTTATGTGAGACCCATTAAGGAAATTAAGATTTTGGCTTGGAGTTTAAATACTCTTTAGGAATAATTTCAGATTAGAATTTTGATGATAATTTCAGCATGGTAGCCAACTTTTTGGTTGCTCAATCTTGGTTCTTGATTGAACTTAACTCTTCAAAGAATTGACCATTCTTTGTTGTGAATTTATACTTTCTTTGCTCGTTTCTAAGTGTAGACGTTGTGATTGAGTTGGTTTATAGTCTTGTTGCCTTGGAGCAAATCTTTCATTGTGATAAGCTCATTCAAATCTCAACAAACTTGGATTAGATTGATCTTGGGGTCATGAATTCCGTTAAATTCCGCTAGGGTTCGCATCACTTATGGTAGATTACTCTTCCTTGGTCGATCATGACTCTTGAACAATTGATCAACTTGTCCTTCGACACTCCTAGTTGATTAATATTCTTTTAGTGTGATCAATTACACTATTTATGAATTATTTTAGCTTCCTTCTTTTATTTTATTATGAAAAATCATTGTTTTTTTTTTTTCTAATGACTAACACATGAATGTTTATTTCTTATGTAAACATTATAATGGTAGGTTATATGTGTTAGGTTCTTCATCTCCATATGGATAAGCCTTATATCAGCATTAGATAAACTTAATGGCTGATATAAAGATGTTCTTCTAAGAGGATCCAATGCTAGCCAACTAGAACTTGTCACAATGGGTTATAACCACCTAATAATGCCATTGTGCCTTAAAAAAGAAATGCATGGGGTTGTGGAGGAGGAAAAAAAAAATCAAATCACCCCCTAGAGGTTGATAGTGGTAATGATGTTGAAAGAGGTGAGAACATATGCATGTGGAGAATTATACGATGAAAAAACATCTCATGGAATGTCTAATATTGATCATTCCATATAAATCTATAATGATGATGATTGATTATCAAGATATTTAGTGCCAAAAGATTAACCTCTATTTTTTATTTATATCGAATGATTGTCGGATATTACATCAACAATTTCACCTATTTGTTTATGGCATGATTATTGATTAATGAGATAAACATTAAATCTAGTCTTATTGGACATGCTAATTTTATGATTTGACAAATAATTATAATCATATTAATTAATTAGCTAGCCAATCATTAATTACCTTATTAATTATGCTATGTAATCTTCATTTCTTCCTTTTAATTAAGGAGAAACTATAGTTAGGAACCTAATTCCATGTGAAGGCATATAACATTCTTGCCAAACCAAGTAGAGTGTGGGTTTCTTAATATTCTAAATCTTAAGAAAGGTGAATTTTGTCTTTTTATTCCTTTTTATTTTCTCATTTTTGCTTGTCATTAAATGAAATAAGGTAGGAAGGTAAAAGAATGTTGGTAAAAGAAAATAAATGAAGGCAATAATAAAAAAGATAGATAGAACAAAATTGTAATTTTTTTTTTGTATGTATAGGTTGCCATAATTTCTAGTAATTAGATGATTTATTTATATTGGTACAAATTTTGAGTTTTATCTAAACATCTAATTATAATCATATTCATATCAGATAAGGACTTTACTTATAGAATCTAAACTTCTCCTTATTGATAATCACATTAATCCTAACTAATCCATAACTTTAATTAGTTTAATATATTAAGTACTTTTATTCAAAGTAGAATTTAACCTTTTTAGTTATTCGTGCGAATTCAAACTCATGTAGTAAATCACTTTTCCTTCTCATTTAGATTATTTTGATCAATTATCTTATTCATGATTTGTTATATCATTTTCTTCCATGTTTTATTTTTTTTATGAATAAATAACTATCCTTATTTGAATGATACATGGATGTTTATTTTGATATAAATACTATTATAAGTGAGTTTCTTATTCAAGTCTAATTTGGAGTCCACTTTTTTTATTTTTTATCTTATAAGTTATCTATTTTGTCTATTCCAATCAATTATAGAATAAATATTTTAGAGATTAAAACAAATGCTCATCTCTCACCTAAAATGATATTTTAGCATAAGAGACGAGAAGGAAAAAGATAGGATTTAAGCCTACTTCGAAAAAAATATAAATATCAAAATAAATTGAGACTTTAAAATTAAATTAAATTATCAAATCATAAATGAACAAATATAAAAGTATAGGTATGATATCAAACCAAATTAAATAAATCAAGATAATTAGGGTTTAATATCACCCTACCATATTATATGTACAATGATCAAAAGCCATCAACCTAGTTACATTTTAAACTCTCAAGAAATAATAATAAAAAAAATCAAGTACAAATTACTTGAATTTATTCTCCTAAATTGTGAAAAAAAAAGCCACAAATCAATAGATAAAATTAGAAGGAGTTAATGTTGTTGCCCATCCATTTACTCTTTCTCTTGTATTTAAAACTTTCATATCCTATTTTACTTGATTTTATCTTAACATCATTCTTATGCATTACATTTTTATTATCATTAAATATCTTTATGATGCAATCACCAACACCATTAGGCATTAGATAATGACACATGTTAGATGGCCATATTTTAGAATATTTCATTGATGTACGTCTTAGTCCTTTAAATTTCTTAAAAATTACTTTGATCCCTATATTTTATTTTTTATTACAAAAAAGTCATTAATTGAATATTTTTTGGTCCTTATTTTTTGCAATAAATTCAAATCAAATCCCAAACTTATCAAATTAATATATATATATATGATATTATAGGAAACAAAAGTCTTATTTTTTATTAGTTTATATACTTTGAAAGCAATAGCAACATTTCAACAAATAACCTTTAAAAATTCTTGAAAGAGATAAACGGTGACAATCAAGCTATTTTAAAATTATGTATTTTTTTTTTGTCTGATGTTCATAGTTTATACAATAAAACTATATTAATATTGACTAAAATGTTGATGGATATTATTAATAGAAGGACCCGATTCAAAATATCCTCAAATATTTAAAAACAAATTGATAATGTTTATTGGTTTAACATCCTATTAAAATTTAATAGGATTCAATTTGAGGTTCAAAATTTTAGAGTTACTGGAGGCTTACATGGACGTTAATTTCAGGGCTTTTGAGATTAGTCAAGGTGCGTGCAAGCTGACCCGGACACCCACATTAATAAATTTTTTTTGAAAAAGACAGATTTGTAACAGTTGCCTTGTCATAAAAAGGATAAGATTGCAACTTCTTGAAAACTATAGTGATAACAATCGGGATGTTTGAACTGTAAGGGAAGATATGAAACATTAAGGAATCTCAGGGGCAATTTCATCTATTTTTTACTTTTCTAGGTTGAGGAAAGGAGGAGGAAGAAAAAGAAGCCCATCAGGATCGGGAGTGATTAGAAACAGGGAACGAAGGGAGAATAACCATGGCAGTGGTCATGGAATCGGCAGGGAAGTGGTTGGAGAAAACGCTGGTAGATTTGGGTTTGGATTTGGATAGGGATATAATATCTGGGTTAGTCTCCTATTGCGAACTCGCTCAACCTCTCGACGCCAAAGAGTATCTCCTTGTAATTCCCTTTTATCTCTTACTTTCTTCTCAAGATCTTGGAATTGTCTTTTTGGGTTGTATATTTGAACCGCTTAGTCTTACTTGTAATCGATCTCTTTTATCACCACACCTTCCGTCATCTGTTCGTGTTTTTGTTCTTATCTTTCTAGGAATGTGAGGCGTATAAGATAATTTACCAATCTAGGTGTGGACAGTCAGCCTGCTTAAGACCCCAACTAGCTAGGGAAAGCGATACCCTTAACGTCAAAAGCTAGATGTGATCTCTTCTGTTTGTGCTTATCATTTTACTGAAATTGAAATGCTTATTTTCTTAAAAATTGAATCGCAATGGTAGTCATATCTGTGCGGAATGTTAAAAAGATTTCCCCACTTGTTGGTATTATGGTTCAGAGACTGCATGTCAAGTGACTATATCGGCTGTTTACCCGCTTCTTTGTGTGTTGTACCGCTAAACGATGTTGTTTCGCAGTACCTTTTTGCTGTTTACATTTCTGGTTTGTCTCTGTTTGCAGAATATTATTGGGCAGGAAGCCAGCAAAAGTGTGATTGAGGAATATTTACAGCGTAGAGGTCAATCAACTCTTGTCAGTAGCGCACCAGCTGCTCAATCTTCAAAACTTCAGCCATACATCAAACCACTAACAGAAAACTATGTTGTCTCTGGAGGCAAGCAACAAGCTAGAACATCTAAAGATATAGTTTCCCGTGATCAGGGACAGGCAGAGCCAAAAACAAATACTGTTCCCAGACATATAGGAAATAGGGGTCCAGCTGAGGCCAGTGAGTCGAGGCAAAAAGGAATCCAAGGTAAGTCTAGGAAGAAGAAAGCTGGAAAAGTCGTTTCACTTGCCGAGGCTGCCAAAGGGTCATTTGTCTTCCAGCAGGGGAAGCCATGCCCATGTCAAGCCCGTCAGCATAGACTGGTGAGTAATTGCTTATCCTGTGGCAAGATTGTCTGCGAACAAGAAGGAGAGGGGCCTTGCAGTTTCTGCGGTGCCCTTGTGTTAAAGGAAGGAAGTACGTATGCTGGTCTTGAAGAAAGCATGGCTCCTACATCAGATGCTGAATTTGCAGCTGAGGCTTATGCTAAAAGGCTTGTGGAATATGATCGAAATTCTGCAGCACGTACAACTGTTATTGACGACCAAAGTGATTACTATGAGATAGAAGGCAACAGCTGGCTATCAAATGAGGTATTCAAGTTATTGCAATATGCAACATACTGGTTGCATTCTCTCTGTTGCATCTGCCTACAAGGAGTTGAGCTCTCTCCTTTATCTTTTATCTTTTTATCTATTTTTTTTTAATTTCTCTTGACAGGAGAAGCAACTCTTGAGGAAGAAACAAGAGGAAACAGAAGAAGCAGAACTGGCCAAGAGAAGTAAAGTGGTTGTGACTTTTGATTTGGTTGGACGCAAGGTATCGAATTTTTAGCAACCAGGCTTTTTTGTGTCATTTCAAATAATTCTTGTTTCTCCATTCCTTTAAAAAATCCTTGTTGTTGCGGGAAGCTTTCTGCTTCAAATTTTAAATAGTGGTACAATTATGACTGTTCCTGCTTTTGACATCCCTCGCTCATTTTTTAAAAGCTTTGACTGTAATTTTGATGCTGCCCAAGCTCCTGCATCCTCACCTTTGTCAGTCATTTGAAATAAAACTGTATCCGGATATAGTTATTACAGACTTTTCCTTTTCGTCACGGTTTGAATGGGTAATGTGTTGAGTTGGGGTTTATAGGATTTATATTCATGACTTTGAAAAATGTAACTGCCAAATCAATAACACTAAGCACACATGCACACCTGCATGCAAACCTTGTTGTTGCACGCGACCTTTTGCTGAATAATGTAACAAAGAAGAAAAATAAAATGAATGTGAGAGTAGCTTTTGTGTTGAAGTTCAGAAAAGAAAACCCAGCTTTTCTATGGTGTACATTACTCCCATCTTTAAAGTTACGGATCCTCTGTTCATGAGTTTAATCACTGGTTTTTCCACTTCTTCTGTATTGTTCTTTGCCTGTGGATTTTATTTGCGAGTTATATGTGGGCAATGCTTTGCCTATTGATATGTGTTTTCCCCCCATAACTTGCAATGCTGTGCAGGTCCTCTTGAATCAAGATGATGTTGAAGAACTCAAGTCTGAGAACAGAATACTTCGGCCGCTAGATGAAGGAGACAGGGAAGTGAACCGAATTAAACCAAACCCAAGTCTTCGAATACAACCTGTTTTTTTGGATCCAGGACCTAGTAGAAAGCCTGCTAAGGGCAAGCAATCAAACAAGGGCGGCCTTTCCAAAGGTTTGTGCATGGAGATAACTGGTAGGGTGCAGCATGACAGCAATGAATTGAAATATTTCATGTTTGACAACCGGTCGGAGACATCTTCCATTGGAAATCTTGGTAAGGTTCACAATTGAGCCGGGGTGTACGCTTGCAAGATGGCGAATGACTGTTCGTGGATCGACATTAGAATCCCAGTTCGGGTTTTGGCTGTCATTACTATTTAGTGGTGACATACCTTTTCTTCTATCATTGATGCAAACTGGATGTTAGATTTTTAATTTGCTCCTATGATTTGGGGGGTTTCTTAATTTTCCCCAGAACTTTTGAGTCTTCCCCTCCTTGTATCTACATCCATAAACTATAGGAATTGATAACGTGACATGATTTATGTCTCAATTGAGCCCTTGAAGTTATAATAATAATAACAATTTAAGTAGTCATTCATCAATCATATCAATTAACCCCTTTATTTTTTCAATTAGGACTCTAATTTCTCCAGATTTTTTTTTTCAAATCTATAAAATACTTGGGTGGGGTTATTTGCTTTCATAATTTATTTTTGTTATTCCACAATATTATCATAATTTATTTTCGTTTAGAAAACCCTCGATAAACTTGATCATTGATCAATGGTGAAGTTAGCCTGGCTATTCATGGGTTTTTTTTTGGTAGAGATCAAAATAAAGTAGCAACTAAAAAGTCCATAATCATATGAAGGTCACATGGTTATTTAGAAACGGTATTGTGTGATGTTTTGTGTATAGCTATGTGTTGATTTGTGTCTCTCTTAGAGATCTATCATATGAGATTAATGGTGTTTCAGTAGTTTTCCTGAACTTTTGAGAGTATTATTATTATTTTCTTTTTTTTTTCTATTTTTATTTTATTATTAATTTTGGTGTCCATACTAAATTTCTCTTTGTGGATTCTTTTAGGAAAAAAAAAATAATTTTTGTGGTTTTTTTTTAAATAGAATTAGGTTTTGGGCTTAACTTTATTTTCATAATATACTTGATGTTGTAGGTGAATATAAGTAATTAAATATCCATGTCTTTATTATTGTAGATATTTTATAATTAGCTTTTGAACTTCCAATTTATTTTTATGGTTTATAGGTTGGTTTTAGATTAGGATTTTTTTGAAAGACAATAGGGGCGTGATAAGGGTCATTAATTTGTTAATAAGCTTTAAGTCTAACCTTTTATTTTATTTTATTTTATTAGGATTTAATGGTTAAAAGATAATTTAGGTAAGAAATTGATTTTTTTTTCAATCTCTAAATCACCTCATCTAGGTTTTAATTATAAAAACTCAATAATATACATGCAAATTAGGATAGAAAAGTGAATATTTAATATGGTTTTTCATAATAAATTATCTTAGATTAGAAATACATGTTAACAATACCAAGGGTATACTAGGATGGCCATGGTCTTTTTTAGTTGTTTAAGCAATACTATTGGCCATAATTCTTAGAACAAGTGTTAAGTTTTTTTAATTTTACCTTCAAGAAATTTTATCAATGACTTTATTTCTATGAATTATCTTTTTCGTGGTCATCTAAACATCTGATGCGATAATATAACAACTCTAACAAAGACTAAGGGTTAAGTCTATGATATTTTCATGTTTTTTGGAATAATTTTATGCATTTTTTATGTCATTACTAGTTTGCAATTTAATTTGTGCATTTTATTTAATTGCAAGCTTGGATATAGAATGTGGCCATCACATAGATCAACACTTTACATAAGAGTAAGTTTTGAGCTGCACACATTTTTTGTTCCTTTAAAAAAAAAAATTAGAAAAGGGATGTGGCACTCAAGGGACTGTGATCTTGAAGCTCACGCAACTCAAGTATCATCTATTATGGTCGAGCTTGAGTTTATGATGGGAGCTTGTTATTAAAAAGAACTAGGTTAACCAACCTTTTCAATAATGTCCAGATAATCATATAACCTATTTTAAAGTTATGCTTAGGATATGAAGGCATACTTATTTTGTTTCTTTTCTGTTGTTTAAAACCGATCAATACATTATTTTATGATCCATTTCAAAAGTACTATGATTATTGTCGCACGTGTGCACATGATGATTATTCTTCTAGATCGAAATTTTTAGGTGACATTGAAAGAATAAGAAATTCCTATTCTTTTATAATTTAAAAAGAAATTGAAGTTTTCACCTAGTTTTTTTGACATTAAAAACCCTAACTGGTCTTCAAAGCCTAGATAAAGGGACTAGTTATGTATAGGGTGGACAATACCACCCTTAGCACGCCATACCTAAGGTAAACTGCATTGCTTGTTTGTTTGATTATTACTAACATTTTGTTGTGTTCTTCTAATCATTAGTCTGTTTATTGGTTACAACAGGTTCATTCTAGTAGAGTGGACCATAGCTTTACAGTCAAGTCTAGTCATTATAAAACCAATTTTGTTTTTTTGTTTCTTTTAATATCAAAAATATATCTTACCTGTAAGTTCATAATTATGTGTAAAAAAAAAAATTATTTTTTTGATGTTTTTAAAATTTAGGTCAAGTCCCCATGACTTAATAAACTTGTTATTAAATTCACAATGTATGCAAAATATAAAAAAAAAATCTTTTTTTTAAATTTTTTTGGTATGCTAAATCATGCAATATTTTTCTGTATTTTTTTGCATTAAAAATGAAAATATTATTTTTTTTAGAGGAACTTGGATGTATGCAATTTAAAACATATATCTATTTTTTTTGGAAAAAAAAGGAATGTTGTTGTTTTTCTATTTTTAAAATTGGTTATTTAATACTAAAAAAACACCTTAAGTATAAGTTCACAATCCTAAATATTAAATATGAAAGGATAAAAAGATGTGAGAGATCCATAATTAATTGCATAATGGTCCTTAAAAAATATGAAAAATAATTAAAATTAAACTGAGTGTGTTTGGCAAAATACATATAAAAAAATAGAAAATAATGGATGCTAAAAAAAAAAGGTTAGGGCGTGTTTATGCTAAACACGTCTTTAGCTAAAATGCACAGGCCTAAAATTTATCTTAAAGGTGGGTTGGCCAAACACGCTTTAAGGACATAAAAAATACATTTTTTTCTTTGACAGATTTTAGCTTTGACAAATACAGACTTAAACCTTAAAAGATTCAACCTATTTTTCCAAAACCAAGGCCTTATCTATGAAAATTGAATGGGCTTAAAACAAAAATGAGTACAAGCCTTATCTAAGAAGGGCTTATGGGCTTAGCAAAATAGCCAAAGTTTACTTTTCAAAAAAATAAAAGGGCTTTAAAGGCTTGATCTATAAACAAATCCAAGAAGAAAGTTTCATGCTATAAAGATTAAATCAACCATTTTTCATGAACTTGCCCAAAATTCTTTTATTTTTTTAGGTACTAAAGGTTTAATGCTCAATCCATATGTGTAAGATTTGTTTCTAATTATTTTAATAAACTTTTAAAAAATAAAACATTAATAAGTTATTTTCCAGCTTATTTTACATGACATAACCAAACATTAGAAAATGTTTTTTCCAACTTATTTTTAATTACATTACCAAATATGAGAAAATAATTCACTTTCCCGGAATTCACTTTTCAAAATTAAACTACTTTCCAGCAAACAAAACAAAATCTTCATTGAACCTTATTTCTTATAGAAACAAAGGACCAAATGCGTAGCGTGATCCACAGGTTCCTTTCCTAAACTTGAAACTTTATGTCTAATAAATGTATGACTCTTTTTTGAAATTCTTTAGCCCTTAAAGTGAGAATATATAGTTGTTCCTTTCTCTTTTCCTACTGTTAATGACAATTACTATTTTGTATATGTGGAGGTAATCACCACCACAACTCATCACCCTACCTCCGATCTAATCATCCTAGATCTCATCTCCTCATATCCATCATTCTATAATTCATTCTTATCAATTCATATCATTAAGGCATTTATTAATTTCACATCCATCATATTAATTAAAACATCAAAACATTTACAATAACTCCACATCAACAAACACTTGATTAAGTACATACAGATAGTTACTACTCAAATTACAATGACAAATATAATATTATGCAAGACCTTAGTGTTATTAGGTTTTAAACAACAAATATATTATATCACCTCAATTAATGGATGATAATTGTTAGTTTAAAATGAGGATATGTAAATTCCTTTTCAAAACAGAATATCTAAAATTATAATTCACAAGTTTGATATTACAACTGATATGTAAAACCCCTGGTAATATTATTAATATTAATAAAAGTCAAGATTACAAAAAAAAAATGAGGGAATGTTATAAATTAAATTATAAAAATGATGATATATTTGAGAATCTGAATTGAAATATTTTTTTCGGGTGTTAAAATATATATAAAAAAATATAAATAAACATGGAAATGTGAATAAATTTTTTATGGAATTATAAAATTTTTTTTCCTAATCTTAATTGAATTATCATGTCCTTGCTCTTTGCTTTGAATACAAATGTTTGGGGTTGTTATATGATAATTCATGACTTTTTAATCTACATAAAAACAACTAATAATTACTCCTACTGAGCTTGTAAGTTATCTATAACAAAATCAATAATATTCACTAAGTTAATATCTTATTTAACGTTTAAATAAAATAATAACTTTTCATCTAGACAATATTTAGTTCACTCTTTATAATCATCCAAATTTCTCTTTACATAGATTTACCCAACCCTAAAAAAATCTCGTAAAATTCATAACTCAAATAAATGTTTCAACATTTTCATATTGAAACCAACATTCATGTACTCTATCTTAAGTACTTATTACTTCCACATATCCATCTTAGTTGCCAATCGATTCAACTTTCACATTCAAAAACCAATAATTTGGTATTCTTTAATCAATCTAGCCAACCCGTATCGGTTGCCAATAAATCATGCATTCATATTTGGAAGTCAATAGTTTGATATTCCTTAATGAATACAAATCAATCCGGTCAACCCATCTTAATTGCTAAATGATTTGACATTTCCATTTAGAAGTCAATAATCTGGTATTCCTTAATCGATCTAGCTAATCCATCTTGGTTACCAATCAATCAGACATTTTCATTTAGAAGCCAATGATCCAGTATTCTTTAATGAATACCAATCAATCTTATCAACCTATATTGATTGCCAATCAATCCGGCATTCTTATTATGAAGCCAATAATCTTATATTCCTTAACAAATACCAATCAATCTGGTCAACCCATCATGATTGCCAATCAATCTGGCATTTCCATTCAAAAGCCAATAATCTGGTATTCCTTAGTATTCCTTAACGAATACCAATCAATTTGGTTAACCCATCTTGGTTGCCAATCAATTCGGCATTCCCATTTGGAAGCCAATAATTCTGTATTCCTTAACGAATTCAGCACAATTAAATAAGATGTTGCATGTGTTTAATAATAATAAAAAAGCTAATTTTGGCATAAAATATTTTGAGAAATGATAATTTTGACATTAGTGTATTTAAAGAATTATAACAACAATTCATTACTGCGTGCATATTGGTGAGGGGAACTTATTTTAATCCATTATCTATTATATGATAAGAGAAATTGAGATGTGGAATAAAACTTGATAAAAATTCATTTTTTTCATAGAACAATAGAACCACTTATAAAAAAAAAAAACATTATCCATATACTTAGTTATTACGATTTCAACATAATTTACAAGAATAACACAAATACATAAAACCCCCTTTTTTGTCTCTCTATAGCCGCCTCTTAGGCTTCACTACCCATCCAACATGATTTTACTCCTACAATAACTTACAAGGATTCGAGAAGCTCAATTTCTAGGAAATCCACTTTTCCCCCAATTTCATTTTAAGAACCTTAATTCAATTTTGATCAATTTTGCTCAAAATCACTAAAATTTTGTTATAATTGATACAAAGGGGTTCCAAACACCTTACATGGTTACAAAACATAATTTAAAAGTCGAGTCATCAAAATTTTCCCAAATCTTCTCTATTGTCCTTTTTTTCTTAACTTTCTCTCTCTAATTCAATCTTCCATCTTTTTTATCTTTCTTAATTTCTGGTATGGATGTGTTCTTCTATCTCAAAACACTCTCTTTACACTCCTTAACGTCACTCTCTAGCCCTTCAAGGTGAAAGAAAGAAAAAACAAAAATGCTATCTTTCTCCCTTGACTGCACCCTGTAAGTTTTAAGAGGGTAGCCAAAATGGTTTGACTGTTTTGAGAAATGGTCAGCCTGGTTTATTAAATCGGTCTAGCCGTTTTGAGAAACGACTAGATTATTTTTGCTATTAGGAAGATGAATATTTTTGGCCATAAACCTTTCTTCTTTTATCTTCTTAACTTGTTTATTTTTTCTTTTTCTTATTTCATTTCATTACACCATAATTTTGATTATATTATTATTTTTTTAATTTATCCTGGGATTTACATACCCACTAAAAAAAATCTTTTAGTTAGCCTCATTCATGTTATAGAGCTATGTTTCGAACTTAAGAACCCACTGATCGATCCTTTTCCATTTCTTATATTTCCATAAGCTTTAACCATTCAGGATGCTCATATTGTTGAATTACATGCGAATATTACTGCTTCAACCTTAATAATGTTTCAATAAGCCTAATTTGTCCTATAAAATAATTTTACCGCTAATGTTTATTAATAAAGTAGAGGAATTATATTTAATATGAATTGATGCTAGAATGGTCTTTAAAGATTAAAAGAAGACTTGTTTTGATATTTTAAATGGAAGATCTTACTAATTAAATTATATTATATTAGAATAACACTAGTTAGTGATATGCCTATGCTACCCTACAAGATGAACTAATTTTTTCATTCAATGTTAAAAAAGATTGTAGTCATCAACAATGCATATTTGACCATCAATGTTTTTTTATTGCATGTTGTGAAGATGTTGCATGTGTTTAATAAAAAAAGAAGAAGCTAATTTCAGCATAAAATATTTTGAGAAATGATAATTTTGACATGAATGTATTTAAATAATTATAAAAACAACTCATGATGCTTGCAAATTGGTGAGGGGAACTTATTTTAATCCATTATCTATTATTTGAGAAGAGAAATTGAGATATTGTGGAATAAAACTTGATGAAATGTCTTTTAAAAAGTATATATGAATGGCTTCTCAAAAGAGCACTTGTTAATTTTATACAAAGAATGCTAGATAAAAAAAAATAGAGTAAAAATTGAATGTTATATAATACAATAATATAATTTTTTTTTAATCATTAAATTTTGAAATAACTTAAATCTAAATCAAAGAGAATTTGTTTTTCATTAAAGCTTGCTTTTATGATTATGTTAAGCTATTGCTAAGAACCAAATATTTTGGTGAATACAATCTCAAAATTATTGTGTTACATTATTTATTTGATTATATGATAAGAAAAATAATAATGTGCATGAAAGACAACAATAAAATAAAAATAAAAATAAAGGCTATGTAAAAAGAGTGTTTGTTGATATTATAAAAAAGAATGATACAATCTTATAACAATAGAGTAAATTATCTTAAATATTTTTTAATAATTTAATTCTATATAATTTAAATTTGGAAGTTTGAATTGTCAAACTAGTTTTTTGTTTTTTTATAAATGGAAGAGCAACGATTTGGCTTTTTTTTAAAAATAATTTTTTTGTTTAAAATAATGTTTTTTTGTTTAAAATTATTTTTTTTTATGTTTTGATATCGTTTTGATGTGCTAATATAAAAAATAATTTAAAAAAATAAAAAAATATATTATTTTAATATATTTTCAAATAAAAAACACTTTGAACCGCAACTACCCTTTTAATTAGTTAGTTAGGAGTTAAAAAAATTAGTTAAAACTCTATTAGAGTTTAAGAATGGCAGGAAACTCTTGTATATAAAAAGGATTGTAAGAAACATAGAGGGCAAGTAATGAAATCCAATTTTTTTTACAGTTGCATTATCTCTAAACTTCTTATTTTATTCCTTTATTTTATCTTTAATTACTCCATTTGTTTATTAAGGAAAGACTTAATCAAGCCGACAATCCTTAGCCTTCCTTAAGGACTTGCACCAATCAAAAGAAAGATCATGGCATAAAATATCAAGGTAAAACACCATTGAAGGAACATAATAGGAAGCTTGATGAATAGATGCTGAGCATTCATTAAGAACTCTTCTTAGAATGACTATTCCATACATCATGGAAAAATAACCAAGTAATTAATCTTTTAAAACTTTCGACCATGTTAAGTCTCAAGTACTAAATGGTTTATAGCAAATTTAAGATTTAAAAAAAAACACGTTTTCTCAAACACAGTCTAAGATCCTATATGGAAACGCAGGCCAACTTGTATTTTCAAAAAAATCAATTTTTTTTGCTAAAAGTTATTTTTTTATATTTTCGAATCATTTTGATGTATTTATTTCAAAAATTATTTTTAAAAAATAAAAAAAATTATTTTAATACATTTCTAAACGAAAAACACTTTGAACTGCAACCACAACCACAATCCTAAAAAAACCCGTCTCAATTTTCTAACTACTAAGTACTTTGTCATGTTAATTCCTTATTGTTGGTGTAACTTTTGCAACTGCCAAATAGTCGGCATAACTATTGTTGCAACTGTTCTTATTGCTACCTCTTTGTCTTACTTGTAACTTTCCTCCTTCTCAACACCTTATGCTCATGAAACAACAATGATAGCTCTGAAAACCCCCAAGCTTCCATTTTTTTTTTTTTAAGAAAGAGCCCACCATAGGACTGAATCAGCTCTTCCAAAACCTGTTGATTTTTTAAAGAAAATCATCGTTCTCTCTCATCAATGAAGAAACTCTAACAAAAGAGGAAGAAAAAACCCAAAAAAATTAGTCAACACACGCCTTCACCGGGTGTAGCATGTTTCTAGTTATTTTCTAAGAGAATCTCCATTTCCCTTATATATTTTATTTGCTTAATCCAGTAATAATAATAAAAAAAAGTATGCTGGGTTGATATTCAAGTAGATTATGACTTGAAAAACACCTTGGAAGTCTTTTATAGATATTGGGATGGGAGAGAGGTTGCATGTGAATGATGATGGCGACGGGATTTTCTTTATTTTAAATTATTTTATTGTTGATGCCATGAACATTATAATGAATAGGCTAATAATGGCTGGCCTAAGTGAGGGTTTGAGAAGGGAGCCAACTGGGGAAGA
>Ga0325411_1001516_pt1 | contig 25911 bp, 10 predicted proteins | sample PopdelMetagenome_13_FD_206181 | JGI IMG/M metagenome (GOLD analysis project Ga0325411, IMG submission 206181) | Populus deltoides microbial communities from Bellville, Georgia, United States - Xylem-PdIQD-R4 | ecosystem: Host-associated > Plants > Phyllosphere > Stem > Wood/Secondary xylem... | reverse complement strand
ATATTCTAATATTTATTTGATTTGATTTTTATTAGTTATGTCAACTTAATTTATTATTTAAAACAATTTTATACTTTAGTGGCATTCCACAATTGATATTCAAAATTTATTAAATCAGATTTTTTTTAATTTCTTAACTATGATTTTTAAATATAAAAAACTTTAATTTATTAATTTTAAAGATATTATTTTTTAATATTTAAATAGTTACCCTTAAGAGATATTATGCACAACCATTTAAGTAATTATATTGTATAAAAAATTAAAAGCCCAAGAAGCCCATGATTATTTTTATAATGATGAATTAAGCATGTGAAAAGACCACGTTATCCTTAAAAGATAGGCAAAGTTTTTAGATTGAGAAAGGCAAAATAGTAAATTCATTACTATAATCCATAATAATTCAACACATATCTATAATAATTCTTTCAGGTTTAGGCTTTTGTTAATTCTACATGGAAATAAGGAGTTGATGTATGATATATATATTTTTGAACATTATAATATTTGATTTCAAACATGTTGTAAGCGAAAATGGAAAAACCGGTAAAAGGGAGAAAATTGACATTGAAATTGTGGGATCGGATAATTGGTCTTTCCAATGCATTTTTCAATTTCTTTATATATAAAATGCTTAAAAAACTGGAAAGACTGGAAAGAGAGTTTTCCATAGTTAAAAAAGAAGAAGATCTGAACCAAAAATTTATTTAAACCTAACACAATAGCAACCAATTTGTTTTATGTTGACTGACACGGTTTGATCGAAGAATTCTAGTCTTTACCAAACTTAGTTATGTAGAACTTTTTCCCATAATAAATTTAGAGAGACTTAATACCACGCCTCGAACCAAAACTCATGAAATTATTCAATGTGCATGAAAGAAATTTGAACTACAAAAATAAAAATTATATTTAAAATAATATTCAATAAAAAAAATACTCATAAATTAATTAAGTCTAATATAAATCTAACTTTAAAGTCAGATAAAAACAAATGTAGTGATCAAAGATAATAAATTGATACTTCCAAAACATCTAGATGACATTCTAAGCCTCTTCCAAAATTAAATAAGTGGTGAGTGCCACATACTGATAACAATTCTTCTACTTAACTAGATCAAATATATCAAAACTTATAAATTAATGCTATTATATTATTTAATAATTTTACATAAATTTACCTTGTATTTTGCCCATGTTTTATATATAAAATATTTTGATGTTATTTGTTTTATGTTTTGAAGGTACTTTTGGATGTAAGATTCAAAAATGAGTAATTTGGTGATAAAATTCAGACTATGTTCCAGCCAGTGTCGAATATTGATATATTTGACATTTGATCGATATTTTACGCAAAACTTGAGTTGTATTGGTCGAAATTAAGTTATTCCTATGGAATTAGAAAGTGACATTTATACTTTTTTATACATATATGGCAAGAAAAAAAAGAGCATTGAAATCCCAATCTTCAAAGATAAGTCTTGCATTCTACTAGTTTTGATCTTAAATCATTTCGACCTGAATATCTTGAGTTATAGAAGTCTATTTGATGCAAATTCAATTTTGTTGGATTTCTGATTTAAAGACTTATCAACCTACCAAATTAAAAAAAAAAGAAAGAAGAAGCTCATATGAGAGATATGATATTTCTAAGATAACCTATAAATTCTATTAACAGACAGGTTTTGTGAAGAAAGAAGTCTCAAACATCCAAACCGACATGACAATTATTTTTTAATATGAAAAGGATTTTTATTTGGGCAAATTAACTTCACGAAGTTCAAAGTCAAAGCTTGAAGATTTTATGCAAGACTATTTTTCTTTCTTTATAAGAAAGTAGTTATTATATTACTTAAATATAGCTTGTCTACTTTTTAAATGACTTTTATTTGTTTAGAATACAAACGGACTAGTAGGAATGTGAGGATTATGGTTTCCTATCATATAAAAAGAAAGAGAGAGAGGAAGAGAGGGAGGCGGCCAAAAAAAAAAAGAAACTCTCATCTTTTTTCCTACACTCGAAATTATGTTTTCATCTTTTCTTTTTCTTAGATTTTTTATAGTCATACAAGACTAAGTTTTTTTTCTTGGTTGAAAGGACACAGAAGCTTTCAGATTTAAAAAAATTATGAGATCTATTTTATGTTTTCTTTTCAGTTTATATGATGAGTATGAATGTTTTTCTATGCTTTTTTCTATGATTGTTTAGTTTGATTGATTCAAACGGTCTCTAAGTTATTATTCTAACCAATCTATTGCTAATTATTTAACCGGCGGCTAAGTATCTTGTATAATATATATTTTTTAGAACATTATGATATTTGAAAAAGGAAAAACGGGTAAAAGGGAGAAAATTGACATTGAAATTGTGGGATCGGATAATTGAAATTTTTCAATTTTTTTATATATAAAATGCTTAAAAGACTGGAAAGAGAGTTTTGCACTTTCTTGGCCATGGTCCATACATGCTCAAATGTCTATATTCTAAGATGAAAAAAATAAAATTAATGTCTAAAATTGATATACACTTAAAATGAAGAGTTTTAATTTGACATGCATAAAATTAAATAATAGTAATTTGAATTCATTGACGAGTTTTTTCTAACCAAATGAGACTAATAAAGGAGGATTTTTTTTCAATATACAACTTTATATTAATAAGTACAACTTTCAATTTCATGATTAGCTCATGGTATAACTTTGGTAAAAGATTTCGAAAGCTTTATTTTCTTCAGGGTAAAAAGTCCATACCCATCAAAGTTCAAAAGGGGGCCAAAAAATTACTATTTAAGATTTTTTATATTTTCTAGTTAATTTATGATTTTTTTCTATTTAGATTAAAAAATTTTATTATTTTTTTTATTTTTATTTAAGATGTTTTTCCTAGTTTTCTTATGACTTTTATTACTTTTCATTTATTTTCTAAATTTATTGTTAGTTTAGTTAAGTTTTTAGGTTTATTGAAGGAATTACCAACCTCTTAAAGTGATAGATTATTTGAAAAAAAAATATTCAATTATAAAATTATAAATTAAGATTTTTATGTGATTTGTTTTAGAATTATTTTGTATATTTTTGTTTTTATCTTTCTCGTGGTACTTTCATTACATCAGTAGTATATAAAACTTTAATTTATAATTTTATTATTGAATATTTATCTTCAAATAATCTCTTAAAATACAAGATAAAAATCTTACTTATACTAGAAAAAACACCCTAAACAAAACTAAAAAAATAATAAAAGAGCTTCAAACTAAGTAGAATGTTTTTTTAAATCAACTAAGTAAATATTGCAAATCCCAAACAATAATTTCTTAGACTTATTTGAAAGTCTTTTCATATTTGGATTGATACAAAACTTTAACTTTATAATAAATAAAGCACAAAATTTTAACCTAATTCAGTAGTTGAATTAAAAGGAATTCCCATTAAAATAAAGTTGGATTCTAAAAAAAAAATAGTTTCCTACATCATAAAACACTACTTGTACTCGGCCTGTGCTAGTTTTTTAATTTTATTTAAAGGTACTAGGTTTTTTAAAAAAAATCAGAAAAAAGAAAACGCAAGGACATGGTTAAAATAAAGAACTTTTTCCCATAATAAATATAAAGAGACTTAATATCACGCCTCGAACCAAGACTCGTGAAATTATTTTATGTGCATTAAAAAAATTTTAACTTCAAAAATAAAATTTATATTCAAAATAACATTCAATTAAAAGAAAATACATTGAATCATAAGTTAATTAAGACTTTAATAATATAAATCTAACTTTAAAGTCAAATAAAAACAAATGTAAGTCTAAATCAAAGATAATAAATTGATTTAATTATTTAAATATTAAAGTCTAGAAATTAACTATAAACTTTCAAAACAACTAGATGACATTCTAAGCCTTTTCCAAAATTAAATAAGAGGTGAGTGCCACACACCGATAATAATTCATCTACTTAACTAGATCAAACATGTCAAAACTTATAAATTAATGCTACTATATTGATTGATAATTTTACCCATATTTACCTTGTATTTTATCCATATTTTATTATTTTATGTTTTGAATGTACTTTTAGATGTAAGATTCAAAAATAAGTAATTTGATGATAAAATTCAGACCATGTTCTAGCTAGTGTCGAATATTGATATATTGACATTTGATCGATATTTTACGCAGAACTTGAGTTGTATGGTTGAAATAAAATGATTCCTATGGAATTAAAAAGCTAACATCCATACCTTTTTATACATATATGGCAAGAAAAAAAAAACATGAAAATCACAGCCTTCAAAGATAAGTCTCACATTTTGCCAGTTTTGACCTTAGATCATTCCGACTTGAATATCTTGAGTTAGAAAAGTCTATTTGATGCAAGCTCAATTTTGTTGGATTTCTGACTCAAATACCTATTAACCTACCAAATTTCAGCTAAAAAAAAGCTCATATGAGAGATATGATATTTCTAAGACAACCTATAAATTCTGTTAACAGACAAGTTTTATGAAGAAATAAGTCTCAAACATCCAAACCGACAGGACAATTATTTTTTCATATAAAAATGGTTTTTATTTAGGCAAATTAACTTCACTAAATCCAAAGTCAAAGCTTGAAGATTTTATATAAGACTATTTTTCCTTCTTTATAAGAAAGTAAGTATTGTGTTACTTAAATATAGATTGTCTATTTTGGAAATGACTTTTATATTTTTAGGATACAAACTGACTAATAGGAATGTGAGGATTATGGTTTCCTATCATATAAAAAGAAACAGAGAGAGGAAGAGAGGGAGGCGGCAAAAAAAGAGAGAAGAAACTCTCATCTTTTTTTCCTACACTTGAAATTTTGTTTTCATCCTTTCTTTTCCTTAGTTTTTTTATAGTCATACGAGACTAAGTTATTTTTCTTGGTTGAAAAGATACAGAAGCCTTAAGATTTCAAAAAAGCTATGAGATCTATTTTATTTTTTCTTTTCAGTTTATATGATGAGTATGAATGTTTTTCTATGCTTATTTTCTATGATTGTTTAGTTTGATTGATTAGAACGACTAAGATTTTATTCTTACCAATCTATTGCTAAATTTTCTATCAAAATCAGAGTTGTGATACTTAACTTTTGAAGCGACTAAGTTTAATAATTATGAAAGATCTATGCTATTAATTTTAGGGAAAACATTCAATTAAATTGAACATAGACTGCAGACAATTATGTTGTCTAGATTTATCAACCTATTTAGTTCTTAAGGCTACCGTTGAATTAAATTGTTAGTGCGAATACAATGGCTGTTTAATGGTTAGATTAGTTATACTGCATGTTAGTTAACTGATTAATATTAAAAAAATATAAATATTCAGAATATAAATTGATGAATCGTTTCAATAATCAGTTTTGATTTCTGTCATTGAACATTTACTTGAAATGTTTTTCTCTTAATAAGTTTCGGTTTATTTAACTTAGTTTTGAGTACTTTATTTTGTTTACCCTACCATAGCTTAGATAATTTCAACCCCCCAACTTTGAATCATTTAGCATAAAGACCCGAACTAAATCTTCCTCGTGGGATCGACCTCTTGCTTGCTCTATATTATCTTATTTGTTTAAGTTAGGGTAATTAATTTGTGTGATCACGATATTGCAACACAAATACATATAGCTTAAAGTATATTCAAAGAACTTTTGCAATCATAAACATATTTTTATAAATCACTTAACATTATTTACAAAATCATTTACATGTAATAAGAAACCTAATTCCTAAACCTTTCTAAATAACTCTAAAATGCATAAAAAAAAACTGAATTAAAATATAAGGATCGAAAACACATAACTCAAACTGGTAAAAAAAAATAAAGATTTTGACCATAAATCAAATCTCCTCCTTGAGCTTCCTATCCTTTTCTCTATTGATATGGGTTTTAATCGTATGACAAGATAGAGTGTAAGTTACTATAGAGTTTTATTTTATTTTTATCCTTTAAATTAATATGTAATTACTAATATATCTATTGTTACTATAATACCTTTAATTAATAAAAAAATAGAAAATCTAACTTATTATTTTATTTTATTTATTATTACTGTTTTTTTTCCTTTCACACTTAAAATGAAGAAAATTGAGCCAAGGCCAACTTGGAAATGACAATGAATTTCATTTATACATATCACATGACAAAATTGACAAAAACAAATTCTTTATATAAACGTAGCTTGCTTTGAGAGTACTTTGACACATGCATTGGGATCAATATTCTTATAAATTCCTATAAATTATATTTATTTATATAATTATTTATTTATCAATATAATTTATTTATTTTTTAAAAGTCTAGTTTCCAATTGTTTTTTACTTTCAAAACACAATTTATTGAATCAAAATATTTACTTATTTCCCACAATTCTTTCTCTCCAAGGGTACAGGACATTATTGGCGAACTGTCTCATAGCCATGGAGAGGCCAGATGCAATTATACAAGGAAAGCTTTGTAAGCATTCAAGATGAAATATGCTGTGTCTATATACACACACACCTGTTGATGTACATTTCAACCTGCTGACATTAACAGATTAAATGTAGAAAAAGTACCACTTCCTGATTCTTCAGTTGCAGTTTGGGTGAACACAAGTTTGAGTCGTTCATGCGCTGCATATGCAATTGTAGATACTCCAGGAAGAGAAAAGGATGCGTTAGATATGATCTGTATATTCGAGTCGATGCACTTAAATTTGTACTTGTTTTGCGCTGAATTTCCCAATAAAAACTACTATTTTCAGAAACATTTTTCATAAACAAAAATATTAGTGAGAAAAGGCGTCTGATCCTCAAAGTTATTGTCTTTGTTCCGTCTCAATCACAATTGAGTTCTCTGTACTCTTCTCATTCTCATGCAGAATGCAAGGGCATCAAATGGTTCTCTTGAAAAGGAATTGCTGACCGTTCTTGTTCCAACTGTGGGTTCCACATGGCTGATCATTAGCATATTTGGTTATTTGTGGCTCAGGAACAGAGGAGAAAAAGGTAAAGACAAAGCAAGCATCAAAACAGAAGGTAGATAGAGTAACTGTCCATAAAAGAATAGTTGACGAACACCACACCTATAGCATTCCATATGATGATGCTGTTAGGTTTCTTCCTTGACACTAAGCAGAATGGATCAGTTGTTTAGAATCAGGATAGGAGTTTTAGCAGTGGGTACGTCTAGTGCTGAAGAGCTTGATCTGTTGTGATGTATAACATATTTGTTTTCATTACAAATCTAATGGAACTTCATATCAGCAATTATTCAGACAGTACAGCTTCAGCGACAGGCAATTTCAGTAATTGTCACCTCATTTACAGAACACTGTCCATCTTCTACGTCTAATGCTATATCAGGATTATTGTCAGATTTTCTAAAGAGGAATGCAGGTTGTTTTGGAGAAGGAATCTCTGTTTCGTTACTCAACATAAAAACAACAGCCAACATAGATGGTCTGTCCGCGGCATCTTCTTGCACGCACAGCAGACCAATTTGTATGCATTTGAAGGCTTCACGTCGACGATATAACTCGTTCAGTGATGGATCCACTATCTCCAATGCTTTGTCTTGTGTCCATAATTCCCACACCTGTGTTGTTCATATAAATCAATAACATACAAGAAATAAGAGCAGACAACATCTAAAATTGTGAACATTGAAATTCAGCCAAGACCACAATAGGCTATCTTATAACTCACATATCCAATCAAGGTCAAAGGAGGATCCTGTTGATAAAATCTATTGTTCTTCTTGCCACTCACAATCTCTAGCAACATGACCCCAAAACTGAAAACATCTGATTTTACAGAAAAGTTTCCAAGCACAGCATATTCTGGTGACATATAGCCACTGCATCAGAAAAACAAGAATCTGAAGTTTTAGTATTCCTGGTAATCAATGATAGTACCTTTTCACTCGGTCTTTGTATTAGGCAAAGGTACTTACAATGTTCCTACAACTCTACTGGTCCTATCTTCAGTTTGGTTGCCTTCAAATATTTTTGCCGTTCCGAAATCTGATATTTTTGGGTTCATCTCTGCATCCAGTAGAATGTTGCTACATTTTAAATCCCTGTGAATGATTCTCAACCTGGAGCCTTGGTGAAGATATAAAATCCCACGAGCTATTCCAACAATAATGTCAAAGCGTTTTCGCCAATCCAATAACAATCTTCTGCTTTCATCTGTTGAAATAATTACTATTCAGACAGGTATAATGTGACAACCAGAGTAAATCAGGGCAATAAATACTTGAAGAGACTTACGGAAAAGAAACGAGTCCAAGCTTTTGTTTGGCAAGTATTCATAGATTAACATTTGTTCTCCATCCTGATTGCAGTAACCTAGAAGTTTCACAAGATTCCTGTGTTGAAGCTTTGCAATTACCATAACTTCATTTTTAAAATCTTCTATTCCTTGTCTTGAACTTCTGGATAACCTTTTTATTGCAACCTCCAGTCCATTAGCTAGCAGACCCTAAAATCTTGTAACATTTAATCTAGATGATTATTCAAATTAGAGAAAAAAAAATGTGTAGTATTGAGAAACTATACCTTATAAACAGAGCCAAAACCACCTTGCCCGAGTTTGTTAGCTGGAGAGAAGTTGTTAGTGGCCACCGTTATGGTGCTGAGCTTGAAATATTCCAGTTCAGTAGAATTGCTGTTTACCTGCAGCTCAGTACCTTGTTGTTTTTCCAATCATGAAGCAAAAGTGAATTTCTCCCCACAACAAGAGCAGGATAAATACATGACTTGGGACGGCATAACAAATAGAGATTAGAGAGTCTTGTGTTACCTTTTTTTGCCCTCTTCTTGAGCCACAAATAAGCAGATAGGCTAATGAGAAAACATAACGATGCAATCGATGGTACTAAAATGGCCAGCATCGTTTTTTCATGAGAAGCATTTGACTTCCATGTATTATTAGCTGCATGAAAGTGAAAAGAATAAAGATTAACTCTATAGAAAAAACCACCCCATTTTCCAAAGGAAACATGACAATACATATGGCAAAGGGTAGCTCTTTTGGCACCTAAAAAGTACCAATATCTATGGTTTCTTTCCTGCAGTGAAGAGCTTATTAACTACAGTCAAGATCAGTGACAAGCATAGGAAAGCACTTATAAATCAATATTTGTAGTGAAAATCCTATGAAGTAGTTACTGAGCAGAAAAAGAGTACCTTATTCATATGCATCAACACGAACATACAGATCAAAACTGTCACTCCTATCATATTTAATGTCTACTAATTCCTTGTACCATGTCAAACAACCATAATTTTTTCCGGGAATTGCAATGATTGCGTATGCAGAGCAGGAGCAATTCCTCTTGCATTGCAGTTCACAGTCTGCACGACTCTTGCTCCTGTCCACCCAAGCTGCAGCTGAAGTGTCCGGAAGAATTACATTTTTCACCTTCACAAACCCTTCACCATGCTGGCACACCGAAGAAGTATGTAGCCGCTTCCTGACACAACCACCGGACCCATCTCTCGAAGACTATTCCAATGGGTACTTGGGCTCGAACCCAGGTAAACAGGCACATCCAAATTCATTTAGATTGGCAAGTTCACACGTACTATAAGCACCACAATGCCCATAATAGTCGCAGTGAAACTGAGGGGCCTTCCAGTAATCCTTCCACTGACCATCACTTTCTCGCCATGTTAACACCTTTACAAGTCCTGAATGATCTACTATTATTCTTAGCAGATAAGAATCATCAGGAACTGTGTAGACGCAGTATATTTCATCTGGATCATTTACAAAAGCGCTTTTGTATAAGCCCATCTGACTTCTCCATGGCCAAGGAGGAGATCTACTAATTGGCTTTGTAGCATTATAGAAAAAGAATTGTGGCGAGCCATTTGGGTTGATCCTAAGAGAAAAGTCTCCAATCCCAGGGTCATCAGCTGATCTCCATGATGTTAGGAACCGATCAGTTCCTAATTTTCGATCCAGCCCCAGTTTCATTCCAGGTAGCTGTATGTTAGTAGGATAATCGAAGCTTTGCCATACAATCTTTCTGCTTCTTTTCCTGACCAATATCAAATTCCCAGAATCCAAGAGTTGAGCTTCACAAGTATCATTTTCTTCCACTGAAACATTGGTAGACCACACTAGAAGCTTTTGGTCATCTTTACGATAGAGAACGAGGTTACCAAATTGGTTTATGAAGAGAAATCCAGAGGAACCAATGATTGGATCGTTCCTGTTTGCAACCCACACCACAGTTTGTTCAGGTATTTTATGGTACCAAATTCCAAGGTATCTATTGGTTGAACTGCCAGGACTGAAAAATCCTAGTGCGAAAATATTTCCTTTGGAGATAAGAAGGTCACCTTCTTTAATGGTGTGGTTCGTCTTTAAGGAGTCTTGGGATGTGCAAGATGAGAATTGGAGCATTATAAGAGAAAAAAGCAGGAACAGTTTTTCAGCTTCCATGATGCAGTAAACTGGATCCTGGCTTTTGGAAAAGTGTTAAAGTTTGCTTTGTGGAGAATGGATATGGCCTTCAGACAAGTCTCCAGAGAAGTTGCGTGACGGAATTAGGCATCTCTTTAATGAGTTACTCTTTTCAACCTTCAAAGTCTAGGCAATGACTTGTTTTTGTTAAAATATCAATCCAGATTTTTTGGAAACGACACCGTCCTCTAGTTTTAGAAATATGTAGGAGGCTGCAGACGCATAAAAAACCAACATAAAAAAGACAATAAACACAAAGAAAGATAGAATTGCGTCGAAAAAGACATCAGCCATAATAATTATGATTCAAACTTTTATCACTCAATATTTTTTAATTAAATTTAAATATTAAAGCTCTTCTAGACTATTATATACTAGGAAAAACACACTAAACAAAACTTAAAAATTAATAAAATATTTCAAAGTAAATAGAAAAAAATAATCTAAATTAACTTGGAAAATATAATATTTTCAAAATAGAAATTTATAGTTATAGTTTGGAGGACTTAACGAACTAAGATGACTTCATAAATCGGACCTATAGGGAACATTGTCTCTAAAATCAAAATTTATGTTCATTATCATAAGGTCATGATGTATCGGATGAAAATCTTCTATATCAGTTTTCTCATGTTGAAAATAACTCGTTCTTAAATTTAAATTGTTCTTGTTTTGATCTCGTGAATACATAATCAAAGCTCTTCAACTCCTTTCCATTCTTCCCTTAAGGTATATAACAATACTAGATATCAGCTTTAGTTTTTTATCAACAAATGTTGTGTAAGCCCTAGATAAAATAAAATTTGATAGTAGCTATCTTGAATGGTTACCTTAATGAAAAGAAATGAATGGAAAATAATCATAATATATATATATAATTTCATAAATAGCTGAAAAATAAAAAATACAAAAACATGAATAAGTACCGGATGGAAATGGATTATGATGAAATAAATCTACTGGGATGTAAATTAATGAAAATCAAAATAACTTGGATAAAAAGGTGGTCTAACCTGTATCGGTACTTAGAAATTTTATGTTAAAAGCATGAAAAGTTACTATTAAGGGACATGAATGAAATTAATTAAATTGTTATAATTTATAAGTTATTAACAAGGGGAATAGGCCGGCCATAGGAGAGAAAGAAAGGAAAAAGGAAAAAATCAAGAGAAAAACAAGAAAACGTGAGAGAGCTTTGAAACTTGTAAGATTGATAGACGACTGAAAACATTAAATTAAATAAGAATCAAGTAAAGAAAAATAGAAGAAATGAGAGAAGGGTCAGCCACACTAATAGGAGAAGAGAAGTTGGGAGAACTTAGATTGGTAAGCATGAAAAATTAAGATTCTTACTTGAATGAAGTGTTTTTAAGTTTATTTGAGTAAATTCTCAAACTATGACAATTCAATTTGATTTAATTTTTTATATTCTTGACTTTTTAAATTAGAGTTCTTATGAGAAATTTAAGGATTTCAAAAAAAGAAATAAGCATGATGGAATTAAAGTGCAATACTATAGAAATAGTGAATTTAAGTAGTAATTAAGAAAGAAATTGGATTATAACTAAAAATGAGAAAATAGAGGGATAAGGTTTTGATTGTTTTATATTTAAAAAATAATGTTTTTTATCTTATTTAAAATATTCAAAGTATGACAAGTCAAAGAAACATCATAATAATATAAAAAGAAAGAAGAGATAAATGGTAAGAATAGTTCATTATAGTCGCCCTGAAACAGTGGGGCCTTCCAGTAATCCTTCCACTGACCATCACTTTCTCGCCATGTTAACACCTTTAGAATGATCTACTATCATTCTTAGCAGATAAGAATCATCAGGAACCGTGTAGACCCAGTATATCATCTGGATCATTTACAAAAGCGCTTTTGTATAAGCCCATTTGACTTCTCCATGGCCAAGGAGGAGATCTACTAATTGGCTTTGTACCATTATAGACAAAGATTTGCGGTGAGCGATTTGGGTTGATCATAAGGGAAAAAGTCTCCAATCCCAGGGTCATCAGCTGATCTCCATGATGTTAGAAACCGATCAATTCCTAATTTTCGATCGAGCCCCAATTTCATCCCAGGTAGGTGGGTGCTTGTAAGATAATCGAAGCTTTGCGATACAATGTTTCTGCTTCTTTTCCTGACCAGTATCAAATTCCCAGAATCCAAGAGTTGAGCTGCACAGATATCATTTTCTTCCACTGAATCATTTGTAGACCACACAGGAAGCTTTTGGTCATCGTTACCATAGAGAACGAGGTTTCCAGACTGGTTTATAAAGAGAAATCCAGAGGAACCAATGATTGGATCGTTCCTGATTGCAACCCACACCACAGTTTGTTCTGGTATTTTATGGTGCCAAATTCCAAGATATCTATTGGTAGAACTGCCAGGACTGAAAATCCTAGTGCCAAAATATATCCTTCGGAGATAAGAAGGTCACCTTCTTTTTTAGATTAAAGTTGGTGTCCGATCCTGTTTGCGTGTATCTCTATTAATTTTATAAATTTAAAATTAATAATTATATAATTATCCAATAACTATCATATTAGCAATTACTCTCTCAAACTTAAAATCATAAAAAAAATCAAACTTTTTATTCCTATCTTCCTATCACTGGATACTTACTAGATAGTTGAAGGTCACTTTCTTTAATGGTGTGGTTGGTCTTTAAGGAGTCTTGGGATGTACAAGATGAGAACAGTTTTCCATTTTCCATTTTCCATGATGGGGCAAACCGGACCTCGGCTTCTGGAGAAAGGAGATGGTCTTCAGACAAGTGTGGGACCATTAGTGAAGTTAGGTGAAAAAAGTCTTTATTTTGGGATTTTTCTTTATGGGTTGGGTGCTTGTAACAGTGGTTTTTAAATTGTTGTTTTTTAAAAATATATTAAAATAATTTTTAATATCAATAAATTAAAATGATTTAAATAAATAAAAAATTTAATTTTAGACAATTGTTTTTTTGAATTTTTACAAATTTCTATTTAAAACACTACGAAGGCCACTCAATTTTTTTTTAAGTTTGATTTTAATTTATAATAAACTAGTTTGATATAATATATATTATGGTTATATCTAAGATTTTTGATGATTATTTAAGACATGAGTTCTCTAATATACCTCAAATTTACTAGATTAATGATATTATTAAAGATGATGGTTTTTGACATATATTAATTAAAGTAATTAGCCAAATTGTGATTCAAAGATGTGAACATCACAATAATGGAAATTGATTTGTCCTACAAAATCATAAATCATATAATGGAGGGTGTGATTAGTTTTAAATCCAAAAAATAAACTATTTAATTTCTTTATTTAATCAAGCTAACTTTCAGTTTTTTTATTTAGTTTTTTCAATCATCATTCATCTAGTTGAATTAATTTTTTTTTCAAAATAAGGAGTTTTAGATTAGGACACATTATGCTTAAATGCTAATTCCTGAGAGAGTATTTTAATTCATTGCAAGCATTCGTGCGTTTTGGATAAGATATGGTCATCTAGCCAGGTGGCACGCATCGTTTGGCCGAGGCCAGATGCAGGGGTAGGAATTTTTGCCTTCAGGTGTTTTTTCTATTCTGGCTTTTCAGTCCAAGTTTTGTATAGCTGTGAGACCTTTTGCTGACGGTAAGTGAAAATATCATAATCCCAATTATGAGTCTGATGAAAATAATATTTATTTACTATTCTAATATTTATTTTATATGATTTGATTTTTATTAGTTATGTCAAGTTAATTTATTATTTAAAACAATGTTATACTTTAGTGGCATTCCATAATTGATATTTAAAATTTATTAAATCAGAATTATTTTTATTGTTTAACTACAATTTTCAAATTTAAGAAACTTTGATTTATTAATTTCCCCATGCACTGCATCGCTTGAACTTTAGTCTTTAGGGTTTTCTTTCAAGTGGGCAGCATGAGAAGATACGCATCAAAACTAACAAATATCAGTCGGACAACATATCGTGTTTTTATGTTTTTTTTTTTAAAAACTTCTAGTTTTTAAATGCAAGATACAAGAAGGTATTGTTTTTTAATATTAAAATAGTGATATATTAAAATTTATTTTTAAATATTAAAATAATAACATATTAAATAGATGTTAGTTAAATTTATAATCAAAGTTATAAGACCATTACAATTTTATAAAAAAAAATTAAAACAAATAATTATGTTCAATCTAAAAACAATCTAACAATAAAGAATGAAATTAAAAATTAAAAAAAGGTTAAAAAAGATTTAAATGAACCTAAGTGATTAATTTGTTAAATCTACGATTCGAGTTATCTATTCCATACTTGACAACTTTTTTTTTCTCTTATATTATTTTGCATTTAATTACACAACAAAAAATCTAAAAATAAAGAACAAACATGGGATTAAAAAAAGAGGCATTTAACTAACAAAGGTTTTCTATATTTTTTTTAATCTTCAGGGGGCTGAAAATGCATTAAGTAAAAAAAAAAAAACAATTAACAATCCATCTAGGGGCACGACCCACCTACCCACCTGACCTATACAAAAATAAAAATTGAAAATAAAAATATTTAATGAAAAACAAGTTTAAAAAAAAGATAGGAATCAAACTGAGTTAATCTGTTATACCCGTAATTTAGATCATACATCCCACTAAATTTAATAACATATTATTTATTAAGTTATTTTTTATTTTTTTATATATCAATCAAGGATGCAAGATGTTTTTTTTATCAAATAAAAAAAATTAAAATAAAACAAACAGGATAGGCACGTGGAACAAAACAATGGTCTATTTTTCAAAGTTAAATAAGAAAAAATAGTTTTTTATAAGCCAATTTAAAAAGGAAAAGAAAAAAAAGAAGAGGTCGCATGCATCACCTATGCAATGATCATAAAAGCATACCAAATAAAATATCATGCAGTGAGGATATGATATTTATATCTAAACAATTCACTTAATTTAACTAAAAAAATATAAATAAAATTAAGAAAAGCTAAATTTAACAAAAAGCGACAAAAAAAGGACTCGAGAAAACCTAAGTAATTTTTAAAATTAGTAACAAAACCCTATAAACAGTAAATAAAAAAAACAAAATGCATTATTTAATTAAATCAAATGTTGAATGATGGAACTTAAAAAAACATGAGTTTAAAAAAGAACAAAAAATGAATCGGAACAAATCTTCTAAATCTAAGTTAATCTTCTAAATTTATAACTTATTAAATCTTAGATCTAGACTCAATAAAAAAAGCTCAATTTAATGTTGAAGGATGAAATAAAAAAATCATAATTTTTTTATTTCAAAGCGAAGAAAGTACCTATAAAAAAATAAAGGTGGTTGAAATCGTTAAAAAAATAAATTTTAAAAATGATCTCAAATAAAATAAATAGTAGTTAAAAGAATGGATACCAAATTTGATAGATTAAGAAAATTTCAAGGATAATGAAATTGAAAATAATCAAATGAAAAAATAAGGATCAAATCAAAAGGAAAAAAAATGCCAACCAGGGCCAAATTACTAAATGGACTTACATCACACGCACCACCTAAAGAGGTAGGCCATACTATAATGAATTGAAAAACACCGAAGAAAGCTATTTTTGATAGTTGTAAGCCGCCACACATACCAATTAGACACGACAAAGAGGCGTATTCACTAGCATGTTCAATGAATGCATTAACCATTTTTTCTTTTTCTTTTTATATTTATTAAAAGACTAAATTGATCACATAACAACAACAACGACAACAACGACGACGACGACGACGACGACAACAACAACAACAACATACTATGCAATGATCACGAAAACATACCAAGTAAAATATCATGAAGTGAGCATATCATATCTATATCTAAGCAATTCACTTAATTTAACTAAAAAAACAAAATTTATTTTTTAAGAAAAGCTAAATTTAACAAAAAAACAAAAAAAAACTCGAGAAAACCTAAGTTATTTTTAAAATCAGTAACAAAACCCTATAGACAGTAAATAAAAAAAGAAAACTCAATATCTAATTAAATCAAACGTTGAAGGATGAAACCAAAAAAACATAAGCTTGAAAAAAAAAACAAAAAATAAATCGGAACAAATACTCAAAATCTAAGTTAATCTCCTAAATTCATAACCTATTAAATCTTAGATCTAAACTCAATAAAACATTACAAGATTTAACAGTTTGATATAATATATATATTATGTTTATATCTAAGATTTTGGATGATTATTTAAGATATGAGTTTTCTAATATACCTCAAATTTGCTAGATCAATGATATTATCGAAGATGATGAGTTTTCAATTAAGAAAGAATATTAATTTGGTGTTGATCGATATTGATGTTGACACTTTTGTTATACTTAAAATTAGAATCAATATTCACAACATATATTTAGCAGAGTAATTGGCCATATTGTGATTCAAAGATATTGTGAATATCACAATACATGACTTTATTCTTAGTTTATTGTGCATGTTATGAGATAAATTGAAATTGATTTGTCCTCCAAAATCATAAATCATATAATTGAGATTGTAAAATTAAAAAAAAGTTTAGTAATGGTACTTTGTTGTTACTAATCTTAAAAAGGGAGAGAATTGATACATGCGGATGTGATAAGTTTTAAATAGGGGTGAGCAAAAAAACCGATAAACCGATTAAACTGAGAAAACCAGAAAAAAAATAACCAAAAAAACCGAATCGAAAAAAAAACCGAATTAACCAATTAAAAAATCACAAAAAATTTCCGGTTCGGTTCGGTTTCGGTTTCTAAAGTCTAAAACCGATTGAACCGAACCGAACCAAACCGGTTCAACTAACCAACACTTAAAAAAAAACAAGTATAAATACATTGTTTTCTAACCCTGGAATATCTGCCATCAGCCGCCCCCCCTCTCCCTCTTATTTTACGCTCTGCTTTGCTTTGATTTTCCTCCCCTCCCTTATGGATTTGGATTCTCCTATTGAGTCTCTGCCAGAAATGGAATTGGAATGGTAGATCCTTTCTTTTTCTTTTGTTTTTAATATACGTGGATTTCTAACAAGTGGATTTCTACACCCCCCCTGCCATTTGATTAATTACAATGAAATAGATGAACGATCCCTCGAAGAATCAAACCCACTCCCATCTACGTCCATCAAAATCTGCTGATCAAATCACATAAAGGTCTGTTAAACATAACCCATTCACCAAACTGTGTGGTTGGCTCTACTGAGACAGAGAGTGACGAAGAAGATTACTTGGCTGGGTTAACTCGCCAAATGGCTGGGTCTAGCCATGGAAGCTTGAATGGGTCTTCACCTCCATCAACTTGGGATCTGCTATACGAGGCTACAGGAGAAGTAGAGATGACCATTAGGTTTGAACTGGTTTGGAAGGGAAAAAAACCAAACCGAACCGAACTGAAATTAAATATAGATTGTCTACTTTTTAAGTGAATTTTATTTTTTTAGGATACAAATGGACTAGTAGGAATGTGAGGATTATAGTTTCCTATCATATAAAAAGAAAGAGAGAGAGGAAGAGAGGGAGGCGGCCAAAAAAAAAAAAGAAACTCTCATCTTTTTTCCTACACTCAAAATTATGTTTTCATCTTTTCTTTTCCTTAGATTTTTTATAGTCATACAAGACTAAGTTTTTTTTCATGGTTGAAAGGATACAAAAGCCTTCAGATTTAAAAAAATTATGAGATCTATTTTATCTTTTCTTTTCAGTTTATATGATGAGTATGAATGTTTTTCTATGCTTTTTTCTATGATTGTTTAGTTTAATTGATTAAAACGGTCTCTAAGTTATTATTCTAACCAATCTATTGCTAAGTTTTCTATCAAAATCAGAGTTGTGATATTTAACTTGTGAAGCGACTAAGTTTAATACTTATAAAAGATCTATGCTATTAATTTTAGATAAAACATTCAATTAAATTGAACATAGACTGCATACAGTTATGTTGTCTAGATTTATCAACCTATCTAGATCTTAAGGCTGCCGTTGAATTAAATTGCTAGTGCGGACGCAGTGGTTGTTTAATGGTTAGGTTAGTTATACTGCAGATCAGTTAACTGATTAATATTAAGAAAAGATAAATATTCAGAACATGAATTGATGAATCGTTTCAATAATCAATTTTGATTTATGTCGGTGGACATTTACTAGAAAAGTTTTTCTCTTAATAAGTTTTGATTTATTTAACTTAGTTTGATTACTTTATTTTGTTTACCCTACCATAACTTAGATAATCTCAACCCCCCAACTTTGAATCATTTAGCATAAAGACTCAAACTAGATCTTTCTCGTGGGATTGACTCCTTGTTTGCTCTATATTATCTTATTTATTTAAGCTAGGGTAATTAATTTGTGTGATCGCGATATCGCAACACAAATACATATAGCTTAAAATATATTCAAAAAACTTTTGCAATCATAAATATATTTTTATAAAACACTTAACATTATTTACAAAATCATTTACACGCATGATCCACCTAATTTACAAAACTATAATATTTATTTGAAAAACTCATTTTGTACGTAAATATATATTTTCTAACTTAAAATAACTAACCAAAATGGTGAAATATTACTTGCGTGTTATGCAAATCCAATATTAGTCTTAGAGTCAACCAAGCACTCCTAATAACCTAATAATAACAATCACTATAAATTATATGCTCACTTATATCCGATGCAATATATGAGCTTGTTTCTAATTCTTAGTTTAATAAAAAATTAAATATATCACTTGCTTAAATGACCCTATAATTCCCATGAAAAATCACTCAATACTAGAAATGTGTTATTACAACCCCTTATTTTACTTATAAAATATCTATTTTTAATAATTAAATACCAAAAATTACCCAATACTAGAACCATGTTATTACAACCCCCTATTTTACTTTAAAAATATCTATTTTTAATAATTAAATACCAAAAATAATTATGTAAAACATATGACTATTATAGTTCAAATTAAATAACATTATAAAATCTATTAGGAAAGGATAATAAATATTTTTATTTCAACTAAAACAATATTATAAGTATAATTAAAGTGGAGGTGTCAAAAATTATTAAGTGCAACTATTTTTTTTAAATAATTTATTTAGTAAATAAATTAATTCATATACAAATCAAGTTCTTTATGAAATACTTTTCATTTATTCAAATTCTACATGAAAAGAAATTGATAGTGGTATATTACAATGTTTAAAACTTAATTATAAAAGTTATTCATCACTCTTCAAAATAAATTTTAGTTATTAACTACTAAATTTCACTAATAAAAAATATTATTTTCATAAATTTAAAAATACTTAAAAAAATATTAAAAGCACACTAAAATTTCCTATTAACATATTAAATAGAAACAATAAACTTTAGGGTCATAAAATATTCAGGGAGAATTGCACTCTTTAACTAAAAAAAATTAAAGAATATTTATAAACTTATAAATTACAAATTTAAGTGACTTACATCCGACAGACATAATTTTTAATCCATAACTTTGATTAGTGCAAATGACCCATCAAATTAAAGAACTTACAACATACTATAACTAGGTATTAAATCCCAACCATAACAATCATTGGAAGATTAGATTCTGACAGTGCAAAATTACCAACTCATCTTCTTTTTTTTTCAAATCCTTTAATTTCACTATTACTTCAAATTAATCTACTAAAAACATGTAAAAGCACTTGTAATGACTTCCTATCAATCTATGACACCATTAGTATTATATCCTGTCCTTAAAAGTAATTAAAAACCAAATATACCTAATTCCAAAACCTTTCTAAATAACCCTAAAATGCATAAAAAAAATTATTTAAAATATAAGGATAGAAAAAACATACCTCAAATTGGTAAAAAAAAATAAAGATTTTGGCCATAAATCAAATCTCCTCCTTGAGCTTTCTATCCTTCTCTCTATTGATATGAGTTTTAATCGTCTGACAAGATTGAGTTTAAGTTACTATAGAGTTTTATTCAGACAGTACAGCTTCAGCGACTAGCAATTTCAGAAATTGTCACCTCATTTACAGAACACTGTCCATCTTCTACGTCTAATGCTATATCAGGATTATTGTCAGATTTTCTAAAGAGGAATGCAGGTTGTTTTGGAGAAGGAATCTCTGTTTCGCTACTCAACATAAAAACAACCGCCAACATAGATGGTCTGTCCGTGGCATCTTCTTGCACGCACAGGAGACCAATTTGTATGCATTTCAAGGCTTCACGCGGATCATACAACTCCGTCAGTGATGGATCAACTATCTCCAATGCTTTGTCTTCTCTCCACAATTCCCACACCTGTGTTGTTCATATAAATCATTAACATACAAGAAATAAGAGCAGACAACATCTAAAATTGTGAACAATGAAATTCAGCCAAGAGCACACATGGCTCTCTTATAACTCACATATCCAATCAAGGTCAAAGGAGGATTCTGTTGATAAAATCTGTTGTTCTTCTTGCCACTCACAATCTCTAGCAACATGACCCCAAAACTGAAAACATCTGATTTTACAGAAAAGTTTCCAAGCACAGCATATTCTGGTGACATATAGCCACTGCATCAGAAAAACAAGAATCTGAAGTTTTAGTATTTCTGGTAATCAATGATAGTACTTTGTCACTCGGTCTTTGTTTTAGGCAAATGTACTTACAATGTTCCTACAACTCTCCTGGTCCTATCTTCAGTTTGGTTGCCTTCAAATATTTTTGCCATTCCAAAATCTGATATTTTTGGGTTCATCTCTGCATCCAGTAGAATGTTGCTACATTTTAAATCCCTGTGAATGATTCTCAACCTGGAATCTTGGTGAAGATATAAAATCCCACGAGCTATTCCAACAATAATATCGAAGCGTTTTCGCCAATCCAATAACAATCTTCTGCTTTCATCTGTTGAAACAATTATTTTTCAAACAGGTAAAATTTGGCAACTAGAGTAAATCAGGGCAATAAATACTTGAAGAGACTTACGGAAAAGAAACGAGTCCAAGCTTTTGTTTGGCAAGTATTCATAGATTAACATTTGTTCTCCATCCTGATTGCAGTAACCTAGAAGTTTCACAAGATTCCTGTGTTGAAGCTTTGCAATTACCATAACTTCATTTTTAAACTCTTCTATTCCTTGTCTTGAACTTCTAGATAACCTTTTTATTGCAACCTCCAGTCCATTAGCTAGCAGACCCTAAAATCATGTTACAAGAATATGGTAAAAAAATACCTTTAAGGTGACTCATATGTCAATAACAATTAAGGTTGAAAGTCCATTGGACGGCCAATTACATCCATGATAAATGGAGATGCAAAAATTAAGTTATATATAAAGGGTTCTTAATCTATTCAAAAAAATAGTTATGAAAAGTTTTGTATTTTCCATCCACGTAGTAAACCTAAAGTTTCACATGGATTAAGGGTCCGTTTGTTTACGCGGTTGTGGCTGCGTTTTAAATAAACCGTAGATTTAAGCTGTTTGGTAAAGATAAAAACGAGATTTACTGTTCATAGGCCCCATTGTTTTCTGCGTTGCAAACGCAAGGGGAGAAGAAGCAGCTTGGAGCTGCTTTTTTGGCAAACTGTGTTACAGCACAGTAACCAGAGGCGCGCAACTTTTTCTTCTGCTTCCAGTAACTAGAGGCGCGCAACTTTTTCTTAACTTCTTCTTCTTCTGCACTTCCATGTCTCCACTGTTCACGTGAACAGTGGAGACATGGAAGTGCAGAAGGAGAATGAGGGGCTGGGAAAAACAGGGAAAGAGTCCAACTCCTGCACCAAGCAGACAATGAAAAGAGAAGGAGCAGAATAGAGGAATAGAAAAGTGCCCCACTTTTATCTTCCTCCCGCTTTGCTTTTATCAACATTACACTATTCAAGTGAATTTTAATTCACTTGAAAAGTGTAGCAACACACGTGAATTTAGTATACGAGTGTTGCTTTGCCCAGCCGGGTCACTGGCTTGGGCCAGTAATCGGGCCGGGCTGGCTGGGTTTAGCCCAGCCCATTTGGGTTGGACCAGGTCCAATCCAAACCTAAATGCATTGATCCAGGTCTGTTCCAAACCTAAATGCATTGAACTGGGTATGACCCAGTAAAATAAAAAAATCCAAAAAAATTTCACAGATATTGTGTTTTATTTGAAAAACTAATGTTTAACATAATTCAATGGCACTATATAATTACATTTGAAGGAGATTGTATGATGACGTAGCATTTGTAGAATTTGATCGCAATTCCAATTTCGTTCTTGATGATATTTTACCTGATGTTGTTGCACGCTCAAGAAACCATGAAAACTGTAATCCTTGTTGGATAGATTTCATACGTGATGAAATTGCACATAATTTTATGCAACAATAAAATATAATTTATATAAAGTATTGTTTATTTTATAATGTAATATCAGTACTTAAATCGATAATATTTCAATGAAAAACCACCAATATTAATATATGTCTTTTTTAATTATTTTATAACCTTAGTTTAAAAGACATTCTTTAATTAAACACATTAAATTACTTTTTGTTTAACCTCAATTTCAACCACAGTTTTAACCAAACATATATTTTTCCAAACCAACCTCAACTAAAAGTACTTTTTATAAAACAATTTTTTTCAAACCACAACCACAACAGCTACCGCAATACCAAACACAGACTCTTTATTCTTAATACCACAAAGATTTTTGAACAATTATTTCAACACATAATGAATCATTATAGGAGGCATGTATCCTATTAATTTTCTATTATGTACATGCATATATGCATGCCATATTGATGTTATCCTAGATGTTGTATTAGAGTAGAGTCTTCTCCATTCATGGCTTGTAAAAATGAGTTTTTGGAGTATCTTTAAGTCCAACATCAAAGTCAAACTCTTGAAAATATTCAACATAATCATTAGAAATTATTGGTATCCTTATTTTTGAAGAACTTATTAATTAAATTTTCTTATATCGGTTTACTTTATCAAAAAACTGGTTGCTCTTAAACTTGAACTAAGTGCCCTTGAATTGATTAGTGTTTAAAATTATCTAAATAATTTTTTTGAACAATAACTAATTTTTTTATATCTTTATGCAACCCATTTAAATATTATGTTTCCTCAAATTTTATCCTTTTAGCAAAATCACTCCTATTGAAATTGAGATCCTTGATAAATTTAGCATTTCTTGCCTTAACTATTCATGCATTATGAGAAGAAAAATAAAACGTATATCCTTTAGAGTTCACTATATAACCAATGAAATATCTACTAGTTATTCTTGGGTCTAATTTGTATAGTTGAGGATTATTAATCCTTACCTCAAAAAATTAGACTTCTATCCATTTTATAATTCAAATGGTGTCTTAACACATTTTTAGGATGAAACCCTATTTTAAAATATATACAACAGTCTTTAATTCTAACTTCATAAAGACATTGGTAAATTAAAAGTACCAATTATGTTCCTTACCATGTCTATAAGTGTACGATTCCTTCTTTTAGCTACATTATCTTATTGTGGTGTGTTAGACATTGTATATTGTACAATAATGCCCTCTCCTTTAAGGCAATGGACCAGACATTTATCATTTTTCGTGTATCTACCATAATACTCTCCATCTCTATCTGACCTTACAAACTTTATGATATATTTTTTTCTCCACCTTAACTTTATAGGTCTTAAAAGCATCTAGTGCTTCAGCTTTATCAAATAAAAGACATAGATACATAAATCTACTAGAATGATCATCAATGAATGAGGTGAAATATCTTTGATTATTTAAGCATAGAGTAATAAATAGTCCACAAATGTCAGTACATATGATTTCAAAATTTTTCGCATAACACCTTTAATGGTATTGTTAGTTTGCTAACCCTTTATGCAATCTACACAAGTACCAAAATCAATAAAATTAAGAGTGTTTAAAACTATATCATTCACTAATCTTTTAATTATTTCAATGAAGATGTGATCTAATCTTTTATACCAAAACATAAATGAATTCTCATCCATTTTGCTCCTTTTAATTATAGAATCAACATGCATTGATAAATAGTTGAGTTTAAAAGTAGAGTCTAGATTGATTTTATATAAAACATTAATTAACGTTCCACCACTAGTAGAAAGTTTAGTTTTTAAAATACTAAAAACATTTTCATCAAACAAAAATCCATAACCAACATCACAAAATCTAGAAATTAAAAACCAAATTTTTAGAAAATGGTGGAACATAGAAGAATTTTTCAAATCCAAAATAAGTCCAAATTTTAAAATTAATCTAGAAGTCCCCACAACTTCAACTTCAAAGCGTATCTAGTTTCTTGAATAGATGTCTTCTTCATTTTCCTTTAGCCTTTTTAGTGTAATATTTTAAAAGAAAGAAAGGTTTTAATAAAAAAATGGCAACAATGTCTTTGAATGAGTAGATATTAGATATAAATGAATGAGAGAGATTTTGATAATTGCACAAAACTTGTTAAATATAATAAGAAGAGTAAGACAAAAAAAAGAAAGAGATTTAAGTGTTTGACTATAATTTCTTTTAGCTAATAGTCTAGACATTTATTATTATTATTATTATTATTAGATATTAAATTGATGTTTTGTGCAGATAAGGTATTATTTTCTATATCTATTGGGATATATGATTTATTTGTTCATTAAGTGTTTATTTTAAGAATGCAATCAATTGTAATACATGAAAGGAAATACTTAATTATAAAATAAGATCACTATGATTTATATGTTGTATTTTTTATTTAAGTATATGTTTTCACTTACTATATATTTTGAACTCTAGAAAAATATTGTTACTTCTCTGTTCATGTTATGTGGGCAAAGTGGAAAAATAATAATAAAAATATTTTTAAATTGACCAATATATACCATGTAGATTTTAAATTAACTGACAATTAAAGCTTAGAACTCATTGAACTAACTCTAGTAGAAGGCCAAGTACATCCATGATTGATAAATGGAGGGGTAAAAATTTAGGTTATCTGTAAAGGGTCCATATTCTAGCAAAAAAAAAAAAAAGTTATGAAAAGTCATGTGTCTTCCATCCAATTAGCAACTCTAAAACTTTACATGAATTAAAAGATTTTATTATTATTGAAACCACAAAAATAGATTTCTGTACAATTATCTCAATATTTAATCAATCATTACACCAAGAGGAATGTATCCTATTAATTTTGTACCGTGTTTATATGCCTGGCGTATTAAAGTTTTCTTACATATTAAGCATCTAAACTACCAATAAGCTAGAAAAAACAAATCTGTATTATTGAGAACACATTTAATTTTCAGCTAGAAAATGAATTGAGAAACTCTACCTTATAAACCGAGCCAAAACCACCTTGCCCGAGTTCGTTAGCTGGAGAGAAATTGTTTGTGGCCGCCATTATGGTGCTGAGCTTGAAACATTCCGATTC
>Ga0325411_1001512_pt1 | contig 25930 bp, 26 predicted proteins | sample PopdelMetagenome_13_FD_206181 | JGI IMG/M metagenome (GOLD analysis project Ga0325411, IMG submission 206181) | Populus deltoides microbial communities from Bellville, Georgia, United States - Xylem-PdIQD-R4 | ecosystem: Host-associated > Plants > Phyllosphere > Stem > Wood/Secondary xylem... | reverse complement strand
CCAATACCCTTTGGAGTTTTACAAACATGTTGTAAAATCCAGAAATGCAAGAAAATAATTTTTGTTGTGTTTAAGAAATCCATGCGAAAACACATTTTCGAAACTTCCAATATTTTTCGTATATATTAAAAAAAAGAGCGTTCAAAACATGTTAGGGTATTGGCCGTATGCAACACACAAGAAAATATTTTTTTTAAAACCACAAGCATCACAATTAAATACAAGAATTGCAATAAAAGGTAACCAATCGTCACATATATTCTAAAATTTACAAGAAAGCTTAAAGCAACTCAAAAAAAATCATAACTGAAGAGAAATAAAACAGAATTTAGTGACAATGTTCATCCCTATAAACCCATTTTAGTGACAGTGTTCATACCTACAAACCCCTTTCTTTGACAAAGCTAAAACCTGCTTTAACTCCCCCACGTAAACAACAAGAAAGAAAGAAAGAAAGAAAAAAAAGGATGCTTTATTCATGTATATAGGAAAAACAAAACCATGGCCGGCTAATCTCTTAAGAAGCAGGAAAAAAGAACGAACTGAAAAGGGAGCTGATGATGAAGAAACAACAGCCCCCCTCTTACGGTTCCTTAAGAACCAACGAAAGAAAGAAAAGAAAAAAAAGAAACATGTTTTTAAAATGCCAGGAACAACAAAAGACAAGTGTTCATTATAGTCTAAAATTGAAAACGAATGTGCAGAGCAAAGACAAAGCTGGTTTTTAAAACATCAACACAACAAATTTAAAGGCAGCAAAGGAGGAGAAAGTTAAGACTTATACCTGCAGGTCTCAACGTTTTTTTTCTGTAGAAGATGAAATGGAAAACCAAACGAACGTTGCTGTCAAGGTTTAATAGCAAATCTCCCTCTCCGTCTTATCTTTTTTCTCTCCTTTTTCCTCACAATAACACCCGAATGCAAGAAAGAAACTCCCTCTATTTACTGTGTTTTTTTTTTTACTCTGCCTCTCTTGTGTTTTTTTGTCTCTCTTTGTTGTGTTTTTTTCTTCCCCTTACTCTTTGATTTTCTCTTCTTTTATGCTCTCCTTTTCTGCCCCTTGCTAGGTCATTAGAGGGGTTTATATATGGTCTAACATATCTCTATTTAGGAAAGATTCAATGCATTAATTCTAGGATGCAAATCCCCGCTGATGTGCAGTAAAAAGACGTAAAAAGAAAACTAAAATATTCTTATTCCTATTCTGATTTTCAGCACTTAATTTTCATTGATCAAAGGGTAGTACAACTCATTTATTTCCTTCCATAGCTGGGACCATGAGGCACTGGCTGTTTCCTTTGAAATGAATCAATAAAACTATAGTTTGCAGCTCTCCAATCAGCAAGACAAACATGGAAACTAGCAGGAAATTTGTAGAGGAAAAAAGTAAAGAAATTAGATGGGTAAGGGTGCATGCTGCAAAGTCTTATTTTCCTTATTCGGTGTGGTAAAAAATCATGTCATTTATGATGATCCAACCCCCCTCTCCAGCTTTCAATATCCTTCTTCAATTCAATCACTCATTTTAGTACTTTTTGATTTAGTCCTTGGTCCAAAAAAAAATCCTTCGAATCAGGTCCGCGAACTTGGGCAAAAATCCTTCTCGCGACAGGAATCCCTGCTTTCACACTAGATATTCAAATGAGAATATCTTGAGCTTATGATATCGAAATCAAGCAATTCAAAAGCCCAAATTCATTTACGTGTCCTGGACTACAACTTTGATGAAGGATTCAAATTGAGATAAAATCGTTTTAAAGAACAGAATCAGGCAGTAATTTGGTTGATCAAAAATGGTCTTCTGATCTAATTTAGAAACTGACAATGTTGAGAATCCTGATATGACTGAGAATATGACCTAAGAACAAATCATCAGAATTTGTGATGGAAATAGAGTTTTTTAGTGTAAAACTCGGGTCAGGATCTTTCTCGCGGCAGGAATCCCTACTTTCACACTAGATATTCAAACGGGAATATCTTGAGCTTCTGATATCGAGATCGAACGATTCAAAAGCCCAAATTTATCTACGCGTCCAGGACTACAACTTTGATGAAGGAGTTGAATTGAGATAAAATCGTTTTAAAGAACAGAATATGACAGTAATCTAGTTGGTCAAAAAGGTTTTTGATCTGACAATCCTGAGCATCCAAATCTGACTGAGAGTCTGCCCTAAGATCAGTGATCTCTAGGATCCAATAAAGGTGTAGGTCAATTTTTCAACATGTCATGAGTGACAGAACATAGCTAGGATGGTCAGATATCGTACGAAACCAAGTTAGAATAAGTGCCTAAGTTGGAACAAAAAAATTACGACAGCAGTAGAACCAATTTTTTTATTGCAAATTCTAAGGGATTTATCCAACCTTAAAGACTAGATAAAGAAGGAACAAATTTAGCATTATGAAGATTCCTGATTAATCTAAGAAAAGCTGATGATTTTGGCAGCAAAGAAGAAGGATAAAGAGAGCAGAAAACAGCTCAAATAAGGTTCGAAAAAAAATATTTCTTTCTCCTCCGCTTTTGTCAATTTTCTTGCAAACATGAGCCATACTCCTACACTCGGTTCAAAACGGGTAGACACCATCTCTAGCACGTGGGGTCTAAAATTGAGTAATAACAGATATGTAGAGATATAATTAGTATTTATTATTGTAGCAGTGGTGATTGTTTTTTAATTTATTTTTGATATATCATTACAATATAACAATTTGAAAATGAAAAAAAATCAATTTAAAATAATTTTTTTTTCAAATCTTTTAAGAGGGCGTTTGGTAACGTGGCTGCGAGTGAGGTTCACCTGTAGCCACACCAAATATCGTTTGGTTAAGAAGAAAAAATTGTTTTTTGATGGTAGGACCCATCAAAATGTCAGTCGAATTGCATGTCTACAAGAAGTAGCATTTTGCTGCTTCTCGTAGGGGAAAAAGCAGAACAGTGGAGCATGGCTCCACAGTGGAGCCATGCTCCACTGTTGCATGTTCACTAAAGTGAACAGTAGTTTTTTTTTTTTGAAAAACATGGCAAAAAGTTTAGTTTTTTTTTCTTGAAAAACCAGTGCAGTTAATTGATTTCACTCGTATTGTTCACGTGAACATGAACAATATTGTTTTATTTTTTAAATTAGTTTAAGGTGAATTAAATTTACTCGTACTGTAATCTCAATTTTATTCCTGATAATATTTTACTTAATTTTATTGCACGCTCAAAAAATCATGAAAATTGTAGTTCTTGTCGAATGAATTTTGTACGTAATGAAATTATAATTTTTTTTTAAAATTGAGTTTTTCTCGAAAAACTAGTATTTAATATTATTTAATAACACTACATAAATTAAAAGGATATCACATGATGACGTAGCATTTGTGGAATTTGATTGCAATTCCAATTATGTTCTTGCCGGGTCCGACCCAGTTAAAAAAATTTAGTTTTTATTTTTATTTTAATTGTGTTTTATTCAAAAAATTAGAAGGATATCGCTTGATGACGTAACAAAAAATTCAGTTTTTGTTGTTGCGTGCTTAAGAAACCATGAAAAATATAGTCATTGTTGGATAGATTTCGTATGTGATGACATTGCATATAGTTTAATAGAATAATAAAAAAAATTTGATATCAATATTATTTATTTCATGATGTAATAATAGTAGTTAAATCTTCGATATTTAAATTAAAAATATTTTTTAATTATTTTATAACCTTAATTTGAAAAGTATTTTTTTAACCAAATACATTAAACTATTTTTTATTCAACCTCAATTTCAATCATAATTTTAACCAAATATATATTTTTCCAACTTAATCCCAATTAAAAACATTTTTTATAAAACAACTTTTTTAAATTCATAACTCTAACACAACCACAATAGAATTCGTACTCTAAAAAGCAAAGCCACGCTGAAATACGCTCAAAAATTAATAAAATCATATGACGCTGGGAGCCACCCCCCATCAAGTTTCCCATAATTTACTACCATGCCACTCTCGCCCTGTAGAGTCTAGACGGAGCTCACGTGAATAAAGACCCACAGTTCTCGGATCCAGCGAGTACTTGGCGCTCTTGCCCTCACCAGTTTGAAGTTTCAAATCTTTCACGACGTCGTATTAGCTCCCTTCCCAAGAAAACACCACCGCTTGAATAAAAATCCTAGGGTTTTGCAGATCACTGTCGAAATCTCCCATCTCCTTCTCCCATGTCTGATTCTCCTCGGACTCGCATCGATCAGGTGGGCCCCCTAAACCCTAGAAACTTCCCAACGGTAAAAAAAATCGATCTTTCTTCAAAGATAAAGAAAATCTGAACCTGAATTTTGAAAACTGGGTTTGTTCGAAATTAGTCAAATTTGAATTCAGATCATAGAAGATTTGAACTAATTTACTATATTTTAGTGCGGATTTAATTATTCCAACACTTGCTTTGCTTGTGTCTGTGATTTAATTTACAGTTTTTTGCGTCGAGGAAGAGGAAATCTTCGTCGCCGAATTTGAAGTCGGGAAGGATCGAAAAAGATGCAAGAAGCAAAGTAGTTGAAGGGTCCCCCAGTGCCAAAGGAACTTTGGATAATTACTTGGTGAACTCGAAGGATGATAACCGTGGGCATGGTCTCTTGGTTAAAAGAAGCTTGGCATTGGGGATTGATGAAGTTTCAAATGAAGAAAAGGAGGAATCTTTTGTGTCTGGTCGATTGTGCGTGGGAAGTTGTGAAGGCGGCAAAGAGGTTCAGAAGGAAATGTCTCAAGGTTCGTCCGATGCAGGAAATGTGGGAAATATTGCGGTTGAAAGGGTTGTGAAGGGTTGCTTGGATCTGGGGAATGGGGTGGAGAATTCGGAACTAAAACAGTTTGCTACTGATTTTTTGTCTCTGTATTGTGGGTAATGTAGTTTAAATTTCTGTATGTCCATTGAAATTATGTTATGTAGTGTGTTTGTGTCTGTTTTCACTATGCAAATGTCATTGCTAATCATTTTATTGCAGTGAACTTCAATCAACTGCAACTTCACCTTCAAAGACAAAGTTGAATGACCATAAGCGAAATGGTGGTCCATTGCTAGTGGATGTTGATTATAAAACATCCAAAAAGAGGCTTTGCATGTCCAATCAGTTAAATTCTGAAGTTGAGACCCCTTGTCCAATCGAGAAGAAGCCAGAAGACAAGCAATCTGCTTTTGTTGTTAAAAATGGAGCATCTGTTTTCAATGCTTTTGGAGAGGTAAAATTGGTGTCTTATGAAGCAGTCTTATGACTGTTATATGTGAGGTTTCTGGTTTATGACCATTCTTTTCCTCCTACTCCTGCGCTTTCATGGCAGGTAGCTGTTGGTAATGATCCTGTTCAGCTTCAAGCAAGCTTGAGAAAATGCAACAAAATGGCTAACTCAACGGTAAATATGGCTGAATGCTGTACACCAGGATCATCAATTTGTAGAGAACGGGGTAGTGATGGTCCCAAATCTACACGTGGAAGCTCTATCTTTTCACCAGGAGACGCATTTTGGAATGAAGCAATTCAAGTTGCTGATAGTTTATTTTCTGAAGCTGACAATCCTTTTGTCCAGGCAGTTGGAAATATCATTAATGGGAAGTCTGGCAACCTGTCACGGGAATTGTTAAACAAAGCCGGCAGCAGAGGTTGTTCATTGGAGTTTATAAGGAAGCATATGGAAAAAGTATCTCCACTGCCTGTCAAACAACTTGACTTACTATTTGAGGACAGGAACTTGGAAGTTAGCACCCCACCCTGTGCTAAAGATGATTCCAATGTGGACAGAAGCAGTGAAAAATCTGAGCACGGTTCTATTAATCTAAAAAGCTTACAAAATGCGAATATTGTAACATATCATCTCAAAGATGAGCCAAGAGAAGAGATGCATAAAGAAGAGGAGAAAACAACTGTGGATACAGAGACCACAAAGAAAGTGGATTTGCCAAATCAAGATGCCGATAGCATTATATATCATTTGCCAGTTAAAGAAACCAGGAATGTAATTGATAATAATGAGTGTGTTGAAGCTGGAACTCCTTCAAGTTTTGGGCCACTCAGGGACCGGTTAGATCTTAGCAACTGGCTTCCTCTAGAAGTATGCAGCATATATAAGAGGAAAGGAATTTCAAAACTGTATCCTTGGCAGGTATCTTCGAACTTTTGAATCACAATGCTTGAGGTTGCCTTTATATTTTGCTTAGTGATCAGGATGGAAATGACAAGGTTTATTTTGTTATCTCTCCTGCTTATACATAAGTTACCCACCTCGTGTTGCAATTTTGGGTGTTTGGGCCCACTATGGAGAGACTCTCCTATCTCTTTCATTTTTGGGACACAGATATAGACTAGGGTCCACTTGTACTGGCCCCAGATATAATTCTTATGAGGTTGGTTTTCACCATCATGAAATTAGAAGAGTTCCACAGACTGGTGTAACTTGTACAAATGTTCAGGGTAGTTTTGGGTTGCCACTAGTGTATTTCTTGTGGAATTTGTTTGTATTGGACTCAATCACATTTAGTAAAACTCAGACAAGTAACCGGCTACTTCATTGGTTTAATTCAATGGCTTGTCACACTCCATCCTTGCCAACTTGATGTTCGGATATGTAGTCCAATTTTAACCTGGACAGAGATGGATCATTAGAGCCAAAGTTTGGGGTGTTTTTTTTGTTATATTAGGCAGTAGTGCCAATTCCTGTATTATTTTCGTCACTCAAAAAGTGAATAGGAGCATCTTTAATCGAGGTTCAAATTTACCCTCTGAATCTTTATACTGCTTTCTTGCAGTCTTTATCTCATAGAAAAAACCTTTCTTAGCTTGGGAGTATTCAAGCAAGTTTTGTAATCCCCTTTCCAGTGCACATTTATTTTATTTCAAGATCGCTCATCTGAGTTCCAACTTATCTACTTGTTGCCAATCCTTTTTGTTTTGGTTTTATTGTATAACTTGGTGTAAAACTTGATTTACTTTTGATTTTCAAGTGTTGTGCTTTCCGTTTGTATTCTCTCCATATTATTCTGATCTTATCTATATGTTGTTTGGGCTTCATTATATACTCTTTTCCTTGTGTTTTAATGCTTTTCTGCACAGGGCGTGTACATATGAACTATTCAAACTCTCATATACAATTTCTCAATTTTGGCTTTTGATTTGCTAGAGGTCATCTATAGAATATTTTTCTCCAGTATTGAAGCACAATTATGCTTCCAGTGGGGTTGCAGAGTTCTTTTTGTATTTATTTATTTATTGAGATTTCTGTGTTGGTGCTCATATATTTCAATATGTCTGTCTGACTCTGATGTATTCGGCTGTTCTGTTTTGCAGGTTGATTGCCTTCAGGTGGATGGTGTTCTGCAGAGACGAAATCTTGTATATTGTGCGTCTACAAGGTACTTTTTGTTAATTTGATTTCAGATTATATTCTGTAACAGATTTATACATTTGCTATCACTTATTTCTATTTTGTGCCAGCAAGCTTGTTGTTTAGAAGGAGAACAAATTCTAATCAATGTTTTCCTTCTCCTTTCCCCTTTTGGTTGTGTCTTATGATGCGGTATTCATTCCTTAAACATGTTTGCTTGCCACAGTGCTGGTAAAAGTTTTGTTGCGGAAATTTTGATGTTGCGGCGGGTTGTATCAACTGGAAAGATTGCGCTTCTTGTACTTCCCTATGTATCAATTTGTGCAGAAAAGGTCTCTTAATTTTTTCATGGAATTACGAAATGTTCTTACTCTTTTCTTAGTGCATGACCTGTTTGTGATATACTGTATACCATGTATATTTTATCCGTGTCTTAATTTTCCCAGGCAGAACATCTGGAGGGCCTTCTGGAACCTCTTGGTAAGCATGTCCGGAGTTATTATGGCAACCAGGGTGGAGGAACACTTCCTAAAGATACTTCCGTAGCTGTCTGCACAATAGAGAAAGCAAACTCCTTAATAAACAGATTACTGGAAGAGGGTCGTCTATCAGAAGTTGGAATCATGGTGATAGATGAACTGCACATGGTAATTCGAATCATAGGTTCCCATGAATGTAAAACCATGTCTCTTCTTGTATATATCTATATGGCTGTTTGTTATTTAAGTGAGAACATTGAAACAACCCCCATTATGCATGAGGTAACACGTTGCGTCCTTAGCTGATGGCATTTTGAAGTTTCATTAATATGGAGTAAAATTACAAATATGCTCTTTAAGTTTCACCCTCCAGACCCTTCTTTTCATTCTCTCTTAATAACTCCGTCCCTCCCTCTTCCTCAATCTTCACTGGCACTTACGACGGTAAAGAGGTGCTTTAATGGGAGTGTGCAATGTGAAAAAATCTTGTCACCCACAGAGAAGCCTAATCACTGTTCAAAATCTTCCTCTAAAACTTTGTATGTTTCAGGTACAAGCATTTTTGTTCATTCAAATAATCTCTAGATGTTTTTTTTCCTTTCTAGTGAAATGACATTTGATCAACAATATAGGAAGAAAATGTTATGTAGAGCAAAACTTAAACTGGATGTTTTCTATGATTTCCCTTTATTTAGACATGTGATTTAAGTATGACTCATACGGCTTTCATAAATTATTCATTAGGTTTATTTATCTGTGTATTTTAAGTATTGTGGCCTTTTATTTTGTGTGGACAGGTTGGTGATCAGAGCAGGGGTTACCTTTTGGAACTTCTGCTGACAAAGCTTCGTTATGCTGCTGGTGAAGGCAATTCAGAATCCAGTAGCGGAGAAAGCTCAGGTACAAGCAGTAAGGGTGATGCTGCTCATGGTCTGCAAATTGTTGGGATGAGTGCTACCATGCCCAATGTGGCAGCAGTTGCTGATTGGCTTCAAGTAAGTGGGTTTACAAAAGATAGTCCGACTAAGGTTTTTTTTAATTTGTGTTTCTGTTTCTTCAACTTACTGGTCAGCCATAGGTGAGAGTCTTTTAATAAACATATAGGACCAGATTAATCTAGGTGCAACAGCTTTTAATTGTACTTCTATACCGTACAGGATGTTTGTTTGCTCCTACCTTTTCAAGAACTTGTTTCTCTGCCACTCTGGCTGTATTATATGTTTTTCTCAATATTATTGTGTATTTGATAGTTTCGTCAAATTGTTTTTGCAACCAATCTTTTGTGCAGGCAGCACTATACCAGACAAATTTCCGACCGGTTCCACTAGAAGAATACATTAAAGTTGGCAACACAATTTATGACAAGAAAATGGATATTGTTAGAACACTTTCAAGAGCAGCTGACCTGGGTGGTAAAGATCCAGATCATATTGTGGAACTATGCAATGAGGCAGGGACCCTTCTTTTTCTAATGTGAATCAAGCTGTATCTAATTATTAGAAAGCTGAATAATTTTGGATGGCTGTTATGTATTTTAGGTTGTTCAAGATGGACATTCAGTGTTAATATTCTGCTCTAGTCGAAAAGGATGTGAATCAACTGCGAGGCATGTTTCAAAATTTGTGAAGAAGTTTTCTATTAACATTCAGAATGAGAGCGAGTTTGGTGATATTACTTCGGCCATTGATGCACTGCGAAGATGTCCTGCAGGATTGGATTCAACGTTGGAAGAAACTCTACCTTCCGGGGTTGCCTATCATCATGCTGGCTTGACGGTATGATTTCCTGGCTCTCTTTTTTTTATCTATGTTCTGGTAATCTAATTTCTTGCAACTTTTATTATCTATTTTTCATGATGTGGTTTATTTGGTGGATAGTGTATGTTGTATATATTCATTCATGTACTCTTTTTTTTTTATAAAAATTATGCACTTAATTGTGTGGAATGATGCAAAAGGATCTATACAGCCAACCCCAAGTAGTTTGAGGCTTGGTTGTTGTTTTTAAGTATATACTTCCTTTCTATTAGATGTGTCATCAAAGGATTATAATGTTCTATTTCTTACAGGTAGAGGAAAGAGAAATTATTGAGACCTGCTATCGTAAAGGTCTTTTGCGCATCTTAACTGCTACATCTACCTTAGCTGCCGGGGTTAACCTGCCTGCTAGGAGGGTCATTTTTCGACAACCCAGAATTGGTCGTGATTTCATTGACGGGACAAGGTACAGACAGATGGCTGGTCGAGCTGGTCGAACTGGAATAGATACTAAAGGGGAAAGTGTAAGCTTATCCTAGGAACTTGCTAGTAGTATTTGAATAATCTGTGTTTTATCACCTTACCTTTAATTTTGCTGAAGAGGGCATAAATTTATTTTGAATGAAATTATCCTTTTCCATTTAACAGTTGTATAGCTTTACCTGATCAGGTACTGATTTGCAAACCAGAAGAGTTAAAAAGAATTATGGGACTTCTTAATGAAAGCTGTCCACCATTGCAGTCGTGTCTATCTGAAGATAAAAATGGAATGACACATGCAATTTTAGAAGTTGTGGCTGGTGGGATTGTTCAAACTGCTAATGATATTCATCGTTATGTTAGATGTACTCTTCTCAATTCTACAAAACCGTTCAGGGATGTTGTGAAATCAGCACAGGATTCACTTAGGTGGTTGTGCCACAGAAAATTTCTTGAATGGAATGAAGATACTAAGTTATATGGCACAACACCTCTTGGACGTGCAGCTTTTGGCAGTTCTCTTTGTCCAGAAGAATCACTTGTAAAGATCTGTAGCCTTATTTTTTATGCATTTTTCGCTCCATTTTCAGACCAATGTTTTGTTGGTTGCATCCCTTTTGTTTAACATGTTTTCCTAAGCATTCTCTCAGTGAGTTTGCTTGCTTTTCAATTTTTTCTCTCTTAATTGTTGTAGCTAACTATTTGACACGTGCCTGTGCTTTCATTTATTGTGGTTTTTTGTCTGGTTTCCTAGATTGTGCTAGATGATCTTTCCAGAGCACGAGAAGGATTTGTGCTTGCGTCCGATTTGCATTTAGTGTACTTAGTCACACCAATCAATGTTGATGTTGAGCCGAACTGGGAATTGTATTATGAAAGGTTTATGGAATTGTCTATCCTTGATCAGGTAATGTTGCTGGTTTTGATCACCTTGTGTCAGTTGATATAGGGCATTCATTTCGTTGCAAGTTGGAGACAACTGATACCTTGTGGCCGCTTTCCAATTTTTGTGAGAGATGGACTTCTGTATGTTGAATCTATATGTTTGGTGTGTGACATGTGATTTCTGAATAGCATTCTTTCATCCTGGCCAATGGTCTTTTCAGATGTAACCTGCTTGGTGATATTAAAGCCACATAGAGTTCAAATCTTTTGACCTCTCTATGTAGATGCCACTTAGCACAGAACATATGATCAGAGCACCAAGTTCATTAAAATTCAAAGAGTGATAGGAAAGAAAAAAACAGTAGAATTGAACCAACATAATTTGTTCATGTAAACTAACAGATATTGGTACTATTATGCATGATTAAATTACTAAACAGTAGAAATAGAGGTGATGTCTTTCCTCTGCTCATTTTTTTCCCAATCTTTGAGTTATTGTTTCACATTTGATTGATCTTTTCTCTGGATTTTCAATAATGCTTTAAATTTCTTACCCCTTTCTTTTCCAATTTCATGGAATGAAGTCTGTTGGAAATCGAGTTGGAGTTTCAGAGCCATTTTTGATGCGGATGGCACATGGAGCACCTATGCGCAGCTTGAACAGATCAATAGATAATACAAAAGCCTTGCATGCCAGCAAGTATGAAAACCAATCTGGGGTTACAAACAAAAGTGCCATTTCAGATGATCAGACACTTAGGGTGTGCAAAAGATTTTATGTTGCTCTCATCTTGTCAAGACTTGTGCAGGTGTTTCATCCCTTTTCATCTTTCCTCCAATCTGATCAATAATATTGACTCAGGGAACCAAATATTTTCCCGTGCGATTCACATCTTTTTGAGTACATCTATTTTTTGTGTTTATTTTGTGCGTGTTGGCATATAATACCATGTGTAAATTGCATATACTAAGAATATACATTCTTGGTTATTTCTTTATCCTGAAAAAAGTATATTTATCAAGTATTCTGCTTATTTATTCACATGGTTACTTGGATATGATACCTAATATTTCTTTATCATGGGCTGTGTTTGCTTCTGCTTGCTAATAAATGCTGATTTTTATATTTATTTTTTTAGTTCATTGCTTTTCTGAATAAATGCTGTTTAAATTCTGGCATAAAGGAAGCACCTGTACCTGAGGTGTGTGAAGCTTTTAAAGTTGCTAGAGGCATGGTCCAATCCTTACAAGAGAATGCTGGAAGATTTGCTTCTATGGTTTCTGTGTTTTGTGAAAGACTTGGATGGCATGATCTTGAAGGTCTGGTTGCGAAGTTCCAAAATCGTGTTTCATTTGGAGTGCGAGCAGAGATTGTGGAGCTCACTAATATTCCATATGTTAAGGTAATCAATTGCTTCTATTTTTTTCTTGCAAGATTGCTAACACATAGTTGTAATAGTTATTTGTCATCCTGTTGATGCTTCAAAGTTTCTAGTTAATGATTCAGAGATGGCCATTATTTTCATTGCTTCATTTGTAGGGTTCTCGAGCAAGGGCACTCTATAAAGCAGGGTTGCGTACACCTCAAGCTATTGCTGAAGCATCTATTCCTGAAATAGGCAAAGCACTTTTTGAATCTTCATCATGGTCTGCACAAGGTGAACTTGATAGAGTTTTCAGCACATGACCTCTTATACGATGATTTTGTGTAGAAAATGCATGTTATCTTTATTCTAGCTAAAATGTCCTAACTGAAGACTTCCCTTGGTGTAACTTACATGTGATTTCTTCTTTTATGGGAGATTATTTGGTGATTCTTACAGAATTTATTTATCACAGAATTCTTTCTCCACTGTGAGAGGTTTGTACCTTTTATACTTTGGAAGAAAGAAATCACAGATTTATGAACATCATGCCAAGTGGCAGCAGATTCTAGAATGTTGTTGCATGCTTTAGGTTTGGCAATTTGTAATGGATGAGTTTCTTAGATAGGAAAACGAGTCTTTCTTGTGGTGTATGAGAAACAAATTCTTGGTTCGGATTTTGTGGCATGCCAAAACATGCACTCTGTCTGTAAGACTACATGTGCACCTGCACATTGTATCTGTGTATAAAGATCTATTTACATTCAAATATAATAGTTATATTTCGCATTGAAGTTGTGTGTGTAGGTGCACATGCCTATATTTCAGTTTTGTCCTGTTGTATTCTTTGGGATCCTTTATTTTTTTTTTGTGCTCAGCAATTTAGGTTTTGGTATATGGATTTAGGTTTCATGTTTATCATTGAGGTTGAGATTTTCAGGATTTAACACTTAGATGTAATTGAGTTACAGCTATAAGGGTTTCTAACTGAGTTTGTTCTCATTAATGACAGGTTTAGTTTTGGGGGTCTTAGGGAAAATGTGCCTAAGTTTAGGGTTGTATATTCAGTATAGGTTTGCAGGTTAGGATCCTAGGGCATATAGTTCTTTTTTAGGTTTTAGTGTGTAGGATTTTGGGGTGAGGTTTCATTCTTGGTTGTTATTTCTGTTTTCTAAACATGCATCTATGGATTTCTGATCTAAATCTAAGTATCTCATATTTAATATCATACTTGTAATGGAACTTTTCTAATATTTGCAATGATGTTCCCACTACATGCCTTCTAATAGAGACTTTGTGTACCCTTGTTGTCTCTGTTGTGTAGCATGCATTTATAGATGCATGTATTAAATATTTGGATTTATTATGATTCACACAAGTTGAGAAAATTGATGCAGAAGGTTCAGCACAAAGACGTGTGCAATTGGGAATTGCGAAGAAAATCAAGAATGGTGCACGTAAAATTGTACTTGACAAAGCAGAAGAGGCAAGGGTTATTGCTTTTGCAGCTTTCAAATCACTTGGATTCAATGTTCCACAATTTTCTCCGCCTTTGTTATCCAATGCTCCTGAAAATCTTGTTGAGCAAGGAAATGCAGGTACCTTGTTTGGAGATAAATCTAATATCATTTTGCATGTGGACCAAAGAGATCATGCTTCATCTATGCTGTTCATAGAAGGTAGCAAGAATTCTGGTAAAGTTACAATGGGAACCGGAGAAGACAAACTAATGAAACCAGTCAGTGTTGGATTGGTAGTTGCTGCAGAAGGAAACTCAAATGGTCCCATTCAGTGCTATATTGGTGCTGAAAATTCTACAGTACCAGCTAAGAAATCTTCAAATCTTGGCACCGAGCTTTGTACTACTGGTGATCATAAGAATAGTGCAGAAACAATCCTCTCTGTACAATTTGGACATAGTGGTGATGGAACTGGGACCAATGACCGGATCACTGATACCAGAGTTCAGGGGCAGTGTAGTGGAGATAATTTAAGTAGTGATAAAAAGGACAGTGCTTGCAAGAAGGGTCCTACTAATGCAAGTAATATTTCTGGTGGATTTGATTCTTTCTTGGATCTCTGGGATGCTACCCAAGAATTCTATTTTGATATCCATTATAACAAGCGATCAGAAGTAAATTCTGTCAGCCTATTTGAAATACATGGTATTGCCATCTGCTGGGAAAAATCTCCTGTGTACTTCATCAATCTTCCTAAGGACCTACTGTGGTCTCATAAGCAAAGGAATGATTCAACTCCCAGTCAATCTGGTGACAAAAATAATGTTCAACCACCTGAGAATTGGTTGGAGATAGTTCGGAAGAGATGGAACAAGATTGGAGAAATAATGGGAAAGAGAGGTGTCCTAAAATTTACTTGGAATTTGAAAGTTCAACTTCAGGTGCTCAAGGGTGCTGTAGTTTCCATTCAGAGATTTGGCTGCCCGAGTTTTCCAAGGAAAATATTCGGTCCTGAACTCATAGACAGTTCGCACTTAACATTATCCCCTATTAACATTAAAGAAGCAATCGACATGTGCATTGTGGCATGGATTCTTTGGCCTGATGAGGAGAGAAGCTCCAATCCGAACTTGGAGAAGGTAATATTAACTAGCTGCATTTAAAATGTGATTCCGAAGATTAGCTTGTGCAGTCTGTCTTTGAAAGGGGAAGTTTCCTTTCCTTTTCCAGATAGGCACCTTTTTTTTTTTTCTTTCCTGTTCCACTGATTGTCATGATGATGAATTGATGATGCAGGAAGTCAAGAAAAGGTTATCAAGTGAGGCTGTGGCAGCTGCTAATCAGAATGGCAGGTGGAAGAATCAGATGCGAAGAGTTGCTCATAACGGCTGTTGTCGCCGCGTTGCACAAACAAGAGCCCTATGCTCTGGTCTGTGGAAGTTACTGACTTCTGAGGGACTCTTTGAAGCACTCAAGAACATTGAAATCCCGCTGGTAAATATTCTGTTGCTTTCAGCTATACTTCCTTAAATGTAAATTTGTTTCTAGGCATTGAAAGTTTAAACTTTTATACGAGATTTCAATAAAATCGGAGCTTAGTATCTTGAGCTTCACCTTACTTATTTTCATGGAAGTTGTTGGGATGGTAACACATGATCGTTTGGTTGAGATTCTGTTCTATATTAAATTCCTTTATTTGTTTTGTAGAAGAAAAGTTGCTATCAAACTGTTTAATTGGAAGCTGCTATCATCTAGTGTTAGTATCTTCATAGAATCTTGGCCTCTCGTATGGCTGGTCATGCACATCCACAATTGGTCATGTGATGTGAGATATTTTTGGTTTTGGAATCACTGAGCCAGTATCGTCAGTAATTTCACTCTGTAACTTGATGTTCACATTACTAATCTATTGCTTGAAAATTTGTATCAGGTGAATGTTCTTGCTGACATGGAGCTTTGGGGGATCGGTGTTGACATGGAGGGGTGCCTAAATGCACGCACTGTGCTGGGGAAAAGGCTAAGGTATCTTGAGAAGAAGGCTTATAAGCTGGCTGGCATGACATTTTCACTGTACACAGCAGCAGACATTGCAAATATTCTATACAGACACTTGAAGCTTCCCATTCCAGAAGGGCACAGTAAGGGGAAAAAACATCCTAGCACTGACAAGCATTGTTTGGATTTGTTAAGGTATGAGATGGTCTTACTTTCTAGTACCCAATACCTTTAAGTGAAAAATATGCTAAGCACATCTTGCAATGTTTGTATATGCAAAATGAATGTCCAAGTTATCTATATAGATCTGTGTTTTCTTTTGTTTTGTGGATAATCAAGTGTTATTCTTGCTCCTGGAGAATGTCATGGCTATGGCTTTTGTCACAAGTACACAACTCTTTCTTATTTGCTTACAAGATCAAGTAATTTGGATTAAGTCTTTGTTGAGCTGTACAATGCCCTGAATGGAGTAATAGAATTGCTCTTGTGGTCATTTAGAGCAGCCCACTTCTACCTTTACTCTTAATGTTTTGGGCATAATGCCTCTGATAAAGTCTGAATATTTAATAAATAGGATGGATTATAATTGTTGACCTTATAGTTTTTCAATGTGAAAGTTTTAATTGCATGATGGAATACCCCATTGACAATATATATGTGTCAGTTGATTAATGGGTCTGAATTATCTGGATTTATCTGAACTACACGATTCAATTTGGGTTAACTAATTCCTTTAGATCGGATTTAGGGTTGGGTTAGGTCACAACCTGAATCTTTTTGAGGCGATTTCTAGTAAGAGAGAGTTTGGGTACCCAAGTTGGACTGTAATTTCTTTTTTCTTTTTTAATTTTGTCGTATATTATTTTTCATTCCTTAACTCTGGGCCTCCAAAGATGCAAGGCCTGTATATCCTATATCCTACAATGGAAATAACATTTTTATCTCCTGTTTAAATTGCAATTTGTGTTATTTTTCTTCTATGCTTATGTTCTAACAAAAGTTGTTGAGATGAGAATCATCCCTTTATTCATTACCCTTTTTACATCTTACAAAGATTTTCACCTTAACTTTTTATTTGTTGATTTAGGGTCTGTTTTTTTTTTTTTTTTCAATTCACAAATGGATTGTAAATAAAGGGTATTTGTTTCCCAGAATGATTTTGACTACAAACAAAGCAGTTTATCTGACATTGGTAAAACCAATATTGATATATATTATTATTAAATAGGCAATTTAATAAAAGATAATTAGTTCACATAAGTCCCTGTTAGTTCTTGTCATGTTGTCTCTTGTTTTTCAAGTTATATTATTTTAACTAATAAAATAATATTTTTATTATAAAGGGCCCAAAAAATTCAAAATGGGCTCAGTTAACTTGAACTACACGTTTGGGTTGGGTAAGTTTGGCAACATAAAATTGGTTTAGGTTGGTTAATGAAAAAGAAAATTGGGGAAATGTTATTCATCCTGAATTCCCTTCTTCCAGCCTGAATTACCAGAAATGACCATCCCTAATTGAAGGCATTACTTTTAAATTTAGCTGGCTTTTACAGTTTATTGAGTACTGGCCCTTGTACATTTTGATTACAAACAAAGCAGTTTATCCTGTCATGCTCTGGGTATCTAGATGATTCATGGTATTGTGTTTGTGAAAAGAAGTACATTAATAGGATTTGTTTCCTTTCAGGCATGAGCATCCTATTGTTCCAGTCATCAGAGAGCACAGGACATTAGCAAAGCTTTTAAACTCGACACTGGGATCAATCTGTTCACTGGCGAGGCTATCTATGGAGACTCAGAAGTACACACTACATGGCCATTGGCTCCAAACATCAACAGCTACTGGTCGGCTTTCAATTGAAGAACCTAATCTTCAGGTTATAATTATTTATATTCACCCTTTCTTTTGTTACAGTGATTCTTTTCTTTTCTTTTTTTGGTAATCTGAATTTAATTTTAGTGCTGGTAACCATTCTTGCTTTTGAGTTATGCAGTGCGTTGAACATGCAGTTGATTTCGAAATGAGTTCAGATAAAGAGGGGGATGATGCTGAACCTGAGCATTATAAAATAAATGCCCGTGACTTCTTTGTTCCTACTCAGGTAATATGGTCATTTAGCTTGTAATCTTGTCTCATGCTTCTCACTTAATGAATTTATATGTATTTGTAGTTATTATCCAGTATATATCAAATATCTTCTTAGAACTTGAAAGGATAGCCTGGAAAAGAAAAACAGTCTAGGGTATTAAAAATCCTTGAGCTAATTTAGCCCCTTGCTTTCGGTAATGCAAACTGGAGAATGACAAAAGTCCTGTCGGGCCTGTAGATTATGCTTTCTATGCATCAATCCTAATTCCCAAAGGATCTAAAGCTCAAATTCTTATCACAGGATAACTGGCTACTGTTAACAGCAGATTATTCTCAGATAGAATTGCGACTGATGGCACATTTCTCTAAAGACACTGCATTAATTAAACTCCTTACCAAGCCACATGGCGATGTTTTCAACCTGATAGCCGCACGATGGACTGGGAAGCCTGAAGCTTCTGTCAGCCCAGTTGAGCGAGATCAGACCAAAAGGATGGTCTATGGAATTCTTTATGGAATGGGTGCTAACACTCTTGCTGAACAACTGGATTGTAGCTCTGATGAAGCTGCAGAAAAAATTAAAAGCTTCAAAAGTTCTTTTCCTGGGGTTGCTTCCTGGCTCCATGAAGCAGTTGCATCTTGCCGTGAAAAAGGGTAAGGGTGTTATCTTATTGCAGTGAGTCTTCACTTGACTTATTTTAGTTCTATTGTCATCTTATTCTATTTTTATTTAGTTCAAGTGGTAAAGGTATTGCACAATTTTGATGTCATTTTGGATGCATATATTTTCATCTTTTTTATTTGTAAATGTTTTGCTGTATATGTTTTTCTAATGCATATCATCATAATTTTGAAGTCTTTTTGGATGCATGTATTGTCATCTTTTTTATTTGCAAATGTTTAGCTGTACATGCTCTTCTAACGCATATCATCATTGGTATCAAAAGTTGTCTCTTGTATTTTCTATTTGATGGCATGCGAAGAAAATCCTTTTTAAATCAAGAGGCGTGTAGCTCTGTATTTAAAGTAACTTGAGATTATGCATGGCATTCAAGTTTTCTTCTTGTTCCTTAAGATTTAATTATCAGTATAAGTATCTATTTACTGTTAATTCAGATATGTGGAGACCATTATGGGAAGAAAACGGTTCTTGTCGAAAATAAAATTCGGAAATAGTGAAGAAAAATCAAAAGCTCAGAGACAAGCAGTTAATTCTATCTGTCAGGTATAGTGATTTTTTGGGATGGTCAAAGACATTAGGACAGCATGGGTTAATAATAGTTTTGTCCTGATAGCTGCTTCTTACAGGGATCTGCTGCTGACTTAATCAAGATTGCAATGATAAATATACACTCTCTGATTGTTGATGGAGTTGATAGGTCAGAGTCTAGCTCTTTACATGCAAACAAGTTTCACATGCTGAAGGGCCAATGCCGAATTCTATTACAGGTTACTTTGGAAAACTGCTTCAATTTCTTCAGTTTTTTTTTTTTTTTGAAATATTCCTTCATTTCCAATGTCTTTGAGAAGTATATATAGTAATTGCTTGGACACTGGAACTCTGATCTGTGAATTTGTTGGTCTATGATCTGTCAATCCAGCAAGCTGAACTTTGAGTTGCAGTGTCATTTGAGAAAGTTGATAAGAATCTTGGTGACTACTATTCAGGTACATGACGAGCTAGTGCTGGAAGTTGATCCATCCTTGATCAATGAAGCTGCAGTGCTGTTACAAATGAGCATGGAAGATGCTGCTTCTCTTCTTGGTATGTGTTCAATACTTTCTTTTTTCAAAAAAATCTTGACATCTTGATAATGTAATTAACTTATTGTACAACATTCATTTCAGTTCCTTTGCATGTCAAACTAAAAGTTGGAAGAACCTGGGGCTCTTTAGAGCCTTTCCTTGCTGATCAACACGAATGAAGTTCTTATGCCTGAATCATGAGGAATGAGTTGTTTGATAAAGAAGTAAACAGTTGCGTGGTGTTATAGGCGAAGATTGTTGGCAATTGGGACCACTGTATGTTATGTGATTCAATTGGTTAACAATATTTTATTTTATAAGATGGAAGATGTAATTTCAGATCTTCTGATTTAAGTATAGTTTTATGCAGAGATTCCAGCTTCTATATTTATGCTGAGCAAAATGTTCCCCAAGGAGATGGGAAATTTTATGAGCTCCACTCGAATTGCGGTTTTGAAATAATAAGCCTTGACCTGATGTTATCTGGAAGGTTGAAAGAAGAAATCACAGAGGTGCAAAGGAACTGCTTCTCCAAGGTGGGCAAGCTAATGAGATCACTAGATATATTGCCTACGTGTTTCACCAGAGGATCATGTATGAGTTCTCTTGGAACAAAGACTTACAGTGTCCTTCATTGAGCTTGCCTTTTACATACAAGTGCTAATGATTATTTGTCTTCACAGCTTGGCTGCTGATCCTGCCAGTGCTAGGAAATCATGAGCACATAGCTATTCCAAATTCCTACAAGGTCACCTGCCAAGCAATTGCTAACGTACTCAGTGTTGGAAAAGAAGGTATGTATTGGTAACAAGGAAGCCAAATTAGTTGAAATAAGCACATATCGCAGATGAGATGCATTTTGTTTGTGCTCTGGTTGTATTGTATCTCTGTCACCATGCTCATTGGATATATGATTGAGCTCTGGGCACTCTTTATTTCCATACCATGTAACAAACCAATGCATAGGAGCTGTTGTGGGTCACCATCTATGTTTTTGACTACACCATCGGTTAGCTTAATTGGCAATAACATGCAAACTAGTGGTTGTCCTAGGTTTATCAGGGCTTAAATGATGCAGGCCTCAGTGCCCTGAGGCATGGATGGGATATGTCGTCCAAACGTTGCCTGGAAGTTTTATATTTTTCCAGTTTCCATCATAATGGCTTGTGAAAAAATGTCTACTGGTCCTTCTACCGAGTATTGTATGCTGCAGGAATTATGTTTCTGCCTTAAAGGACCTTCAATATTGTTTTGTAGCTGAAGAATTTAACTCATGGTGCACAACTTGCAAAATAGTTATGGATCTCTAAGACAACTTGCACGAGGAAACAAGAACCCACATCCATTCTGTGCCTCAATTGTGTCTGCACTTCCTGTTGATAACTTCCAACAGTGGACAGGATATCAAACCCAATAGTTTTCTCCTCCTATTTCTTGCAAGTATGTAGTGTGCAGTGATCACACACAGATGATTTTGGATGCCTATGATAAGCATTCAGAAAAGAAAAAGCGGAGATAAAGGAATTATTTGTGCTGCAACAAAGGAAATCATAACTGAACGGATAGAAACTGATGGCCAGCTAGTTGAAGAAACAAACATGAACATACCATGATGTTCTTTTTTCCTTGAATTTCTGTTGCACTAACGTTTTCTATTACTCCAATTATTTAACTCTCCCCTCAGCTTCTCTCTTCCAAATTATTTGTACCAGTTTTCTCAATTTTTTCCTCTTCTATCCTATATCTTTAATTGCACACACATCTCTCTTTCTCTTCTTTCTTGTATTGATCTTGTAGTGCTGTTCTGCTTATATAAACAATGAAATACTTGTTTAATAACAATTTTGTGTCATGGCTCAATCAGTTGAGGTGCTTGTGGGGAGGGCACAAGTTGCGGGTTTGAGTGTTGGGAGTGCTTCTACTTTCTCACCTTTTTTTTTAAATCATCTGCCCCCCTTGATAAAAAAATAGAGGAGGGCCGGGTGCGCGAGCCTAGCCTACCATGTGTGCGTGGGCTAGGCTCTTTGCTGGCTTTTTTTTTCTTTGGTTTTTTGACTGTCCAAAAAAAATTTACCGGATTCACGTGCTATTCAGTTATGACATGTTTTTTAAATATTGTTATAATTTTTTATTTGAATTTTAATAATTGTTCTTCAATTATTATGTTTTTGATATGAAAATAATAATAATGAATTGTTTATGAAAATTTGATTGAAATCAGTTGTTTATTATTAAAATGTTTAAATAGATTTTAAACATGATTTTATTATATTTATGATTTTTTTAGCTTTCAATCATACAAAATATGGATTTACTATTTTGATATTTTTTGTTAACTTGCTTTAACAATCATAAACAATTTTTTTTTTTTTTTTTTTAATTTTAAGAAACAATGCTTCTAGTTATAAACATTATGTTGTCTAAGATAAACAATAGGAAAATTTATCATTATATTTTTTTTTTCAAAACAACTATTTTTGGGTTTAATGATAATATCAAATGATTTTTTGAGACTCAGATTTTTTTTTACGTTTAAAGAAATTTGGGTTCCGTGTAGTATCGTGCAGGTATACAAACTGGTTTTTATCTATAAGCACTTCTACTTCCTGCTGTCTTTTCTTCAGATGGAAAAATATTTTCTAAGTTTTACTATATTCTATCCATACATAATATTCATCTACCTTCAGTGTATGATTGTAGTTTTAGAATTAACGAAAATGCCAATTGAGCAGAAACCATAGGCTATGCTTATTGCTTAAATAACAAGATTTTATGCTGAAGAATTCTTCTTCAATAACATTCACTAGAAATATTTAAAATAGGAGCATATACCTTGCTTTCAAGCTGGATGAAGAGAGGCCTGTGGCAAAAGGCTTTAGAGCATGTGTGGCTAATCAACCCTTCATTTTTTTTACCTGAAATTTGTCTTAAATTTTTGTGTTGCAGTTTGGTTGGTGTCTTCTTTCAAATGACATTATGTTTGGAATAAATGAAGGCCTTAAATCTCTAAACTAATTTCATCATATGAGTTACGAAGTCAACCAACTTTGATTGATATGGTGATTACTCAAGTGGTTGGACTAGCTATCAGGTATGAAGGCCTTAAATCTCTTTTGCAGCTTGTTTGTTGGCTTAGCATATTTTGTTGGTGTAATAACTAAATGCCATGAGTAACTGGGTAATTATTAACATTAAAGTGATCATTTTTCATCAGCTATTGGGATTTGAATAAAATAAACAAGAATAATTGGATATTACTGTCTATTCACAGGAGTTTATCATGGTGAATGCCAATATTAGTAGATATCCAGCTGGGGTCTTCAGATGCTTTCTTGGAGTAAATATTATCTAGCAACATTATGCTAAACTTCTTCAAGCATGTATGACCTGTTGATTTCTTTTTTTAATTTCATGGAGATTTCATATTCTCCTGATTGCATTCTTTTATTCTCATAAATTCTCTTCACCAATTGAAAAAGAAATTAATATGGGATAAAGCCTCTCTCTCTCCATGATTCTGCTTTAGTTTTTCTCTTGTTTGCAATCCATTTTCTTAGTGTTTAATCATTTATTTTATCTTTGATACGATTAGATTGTGACTGTAGTAACTTCACAAGATTTCTAAGGGGCTGTGTCAACCATAATTATTTTGAAATCCTTCTAAAAACTTGCCTCGTTTAGATTTTTCTGGGGACACAAACATGCACATGGGAATGAAGGTGGTTTGGTCAGCCTACACATTTTCTATTTTCCTGAAAATAAACACAAAGGCATGCTATGCACGTGTGATGGCCAAGTTCTCTTTCAGTCTTGCAGTTGACATAATTGTGTCCTCTAATTATTATAGTGTTTCTTTGTTTAGTTATTCCTTCTGATAGAGAGAAAAATCTGTGTTACAGTTAGCATGGTAAGCTGGGACATTAGAGGAGAAGAGTGAACTGCAGGTTGAGGCAACAAAATTGAGCAGCAGCAGGTTGAAGATATTAAGCATGTGATGGAATTATAAACACGTGATTCATATGTTAGTTGAAGTAATCAGTTGCAGGTTGTTAGTTTAGAAGATAATAACGGCCAAGTTAGTTATGACTGAATGGCCAATAGTCCAGGTAGTCATTGATGAAAAATTTGCAGAAATTGCGAGATCTTTCTCTCCTTTATTTTCATCTAATTCTCCCCTTTTCTAGTAACTTGTAAGGAATCTTCTTACAGTTGGTATCAAGGCCACTTTCCAAGGGTAAAGGAAGGTTGCTTTTGTTCCTGAGATATCAACAATGGTGGAAAACAACAAGATCAAGGCTTTAGAGGAGCATGGTAGGAAGGTTGATGAGCATATTCAACACCTACAAGAAATTACAGGAGCATGGCAAGAAGCTTGATCAGATCAACTCACAATTGGAAGCCATAATGACTATGTTGAAGGCTAACTGAGGAAGTCAGGAAACTGAAAGAGTATTATTCAAAGGGTGAATCCGCGAGGAGATGGGCTTATGAATCAAAGAGGAGATTGTTTTGGTAACCAAGAAGCAGCACGAGTGGGACATCATATGGCAATGCCAAGGATTGATCTGTCAAATATCCATGGATACATAAATGCAAGAAATTCTTCAAGTTAAACTACATACCAGTACAACAATGGGTTAAACACTATACTTGGATGGTAAGGCAGAAGTTTGGTACAAAGGGTTCTTGTATGTAGGAGAAAATTTAGCAAGCTAGGAGGAGTTTACAAAAGCTTTGTGTACAAGATTTTGCAATGGAGAGGATGTGGTGGAAGAATTCAATAAGTTAGCACAAGACAAGAGTGTAGATGAGTATGTGGAAAGATTTGAAGAGCTCAAATCTTTAATAAATGCTTTGAACTTTTCCCTTTAAAAATCATGTTATATTTCAAGCTTTGTAAAGGATGATATCAGACTAATGTTGAAGATACTCAAACCTACAATGCTGGTACAAGTATTTGAACAAGAGAATAAGATTCTTGCATAAGGGCAATCCACTTTACAACTTTGGAAAGACAACAGGCAACTCACATGCTAAACCTTTTATTCAGTCAAAGAATGAAATAATGGCCAATACTAAACAACCAGAAACATTGCTGGACAAAGAAGAAGACTAAGGGGGTGTTTGTTTTCTAGAAAGTGATTTCTGGGAAACCAGTTTTGAAACTTTCCAGTGTTTGTTTGTTATTAGAAAAGTTGGTCAACGAAAAACACTTTCCAGTTAAAGGAAAATTTAGCTTGGTTTCCAGGAAAGTGTTTTTCTTTCATTTTGGGTGGAAAACACTTTCCGGAAGTTGTGAAAAATTTAGAAATATCATATTATTTGGTGATTATATTAAATTTGGTCCCTAAACTTTTGATTGCTATATATATTTTGTTTTGAATATTTGTTTTTCAATTTCATCCCTTTGAATTTAATTTTTATGTTAAGTTTGGTCCTCATTTTTATAGTTGTTATTTGCTTTTCCCTTGTTATTTTTTAATTGAAATTTTTTATCTATCAAATTTGGTCCTCATTCTTTTGATTGTTATTTATTTTATTTGAAATAATTTATGAAAAATTAATTATTATTATTTTAATTTCTTCATCTTTCATTTTTTTTTATTTTTTAGATTTAATCTCTATTATTTTGATTATTATTTATTTTATTTGAGATAATTTATGAAATTATATTTTTTTTCAATTTTATTTTCATTCAACTTTTTAATTTGTAAGATTTGTTCCTCATTATTTTAATAAACTTGAAAAAAATAAAACATTAATAAATTATTTTCTAGTTTATTTTTCATGACATAACCAAACACCGGAAAATATTTTCCAACTTATTTTTCATTACACTACCAAACATCGGAAAATAATTCACATTTCCGGAATTCACTTTCCCGGAATTCACTTTCTAAAAAGAAACTACTTTCCAGTAAACAAACGAGGCCTAAGTCAATGTTTTAAGTGGTGAAAAATTCATGCCTAGGCACCATTGTAGGATGTAAGGAATAAAAAGGAGTTCTTACAAGCAACAAATGGTGATGATAATGGAATGATAATTGATGGCGAGAGAGTAGATGAATATGACATGCTCTGTGTTGTTACTCATTTTTGGATTCCTACAAAACAAAAAAAAAATGAAAATGAGAGAAAAAAAAATATATCAAAAAAATATTCGAAAGAAATCCAAAAATAATAGGAGTGAAAAGGATATTGGAAAAAAAGGATAGAAATTGATTGAGGAGATTCAAAAATACAAGAATTGAAATTTTGATAGTATATTTTTAACTGATGAGAGCCATAGGGACAAGAAAAATTCAATTTGAGAAAGAAAAGTTCAAAATC
>Ga0325411_1001509_pt1 | contig 25986 bp, 23 predicted proteins | sample PopdelMetagenome_13_FD_206181 | JGI IMG/M metagenome (GOLD analysis project Ga0325411, IMG submission 206181) | Populus deltoides microbial communities from Bellville, Georgia, United States - Xylem-PdIQD-R4 | ecosystem: Host-associated > Plants > Phyllosphere > Stem > Wood/Secondary xylem... | reverse complement strand
GGAGGAGAACGAATCTCAGTTCTCATGAACTACACGGAACCACAATTTTCAATCGTGGAAATATCGAAACTGCAGTTCCCATGGTTTTCAAATAGTCTCCATTTCCACATCCATTTGATATATACATTAATTGTACTGTCCAACTGCATGTATGCATGCACCTTGAGTCCTGAATAAACCCATATAAATATTCATATTTAACCAAGATGATTATTAAAAACAAAAAAAAACTTCTGTTTTAAATGTGTTTTTGCATCCAATTAACCCATCTTATAAATAAGTTATATTGTTTAAAAATTCCATCTGGGCAACTAGTTGAGAGTCAATGACATTATTTATTTATTTATTTATATATTTATTTCTGAATGCTTACTTTTTTAAGATTATTCTAGTCCAATGAAAAGGAAGGGAAAGAGGGGGCAGAGAAATTGATTTATGGCTGCGACAGGGTGTTTATGGGTACATAAGAGGTAAAGGCTTGGTACTTAGCTACATAAATAAATATGGTAGCATCCATAATTTCACTTTCTGATACTGAAATTAAAGTACAGCTGTACAGTGCTCACAATTCAGTAACAGCGTTTCATGTGTACCCTAACGGTAAAAAATCCGTAGAAAAAGTAAAAAGTGTAGCGGACGGCAGAAAAAAGGGGGAATGCGCGGTACATAGCTAGCTGAGCAAAAAAAAATCAAGGGCCATTACGTGGAAAAAAAGAAACAAAAATAGGTCACTAATTAAAAAAAAAAAAAAACACAAGAGGCGAAAACCAATCTAGAAGCGAAACCACCATGGATAAATGAGAGAGAGATAAAGAGTTGTAAATCTGCATTTCTCATTCTACAAATACCACTAGGCACAGGCACCTTCAAAAACCTCTACCAAAGGTAGCGGTGACTCTTTCTTTTTCTCTTTTCCTCTACGCGCATTTTAGAAGATAGTTCCAGCTATTGATTATTTATTTATCTATTGTGTAGTAATTTGATAATTTCTGTTTTAGAAGATAAGGAGAAATGGAATCGACGGAGTCGTCTTACGTCTCATCACCGGAGCAACCGCAGAAGAGATCTCCTCCACCGCCTGCATCGCCGCCTTCAGGTTTCTCTGATCTAATACGAGCGTTTTTCTGCTTTTTTTTAAAAAATTATTTTTCCACACAATGAATAGCGATAGCGGTTTTGTTATTGCATTTTTAGGTTACATTTTGTGCTAGGATTGGCTGCTATGAGGAGTTGGTTATTTTATTTATTTTTTGCTAAATTTGGATGTTTTTGACTTGAAATTGAAAACATAACCCTAGATTTCTGAGAAGAGGAATTTTTAGTTTTAAGTCCTGTTTGGTAGGCGAGGAAGCTGTGGAAAATGAAGGAAAATTAAATTTAAAGTCTAATTTCGATCTTGAAATTAATTTCCCTGCTTTCAGGTTCCTGCGGTTCTAATATTTGCGTTTTTTTTTTCAGATTCAGAAGAGAAGCCGACTTATACCAGGTTTCTCGTGTCAAATGCGGCAGCTGGTTCTGTGATTGGAAAGGGTGGTGCAACAATTACTGATTTTCAGTCACAATCTGGAGCGAGAATTCAGTTGTCGAGAAATTATGAGTTTTTTCCGGGAACATCTGATAGGATAATTATGGTATCTGGAGGAATTGATGATGTGTTGAAGGCCGTGGAACTTATAATTGCTAAATTGCTCAGTGAGGTAGTTATTGTGACATATGGTTGGTCTATATGATAAGCTGTGTGTTTTCTGCTGTTAATTTGTTTTGTTGGTCAGATTCCCGCTGAAGATGGAGATGAAGCTGAACCAAGAATGAGAGTGAGATTGGTTGTTCCAAATAGTGCTTGTGGTAGCATTATTGGGAAAGGAGGGTCCATTATAAAGTACGAAAACTTCCTTTATATTCTTCTTACAATATACATTTAGGCGAGGGCTCGAAAAGTAAAAAAAGGAATTATATAATTTATTCTGTACCTGGAAATTTTATTTGGATGTAGTTAGTTAGACGTTGCTAACTGTCTCAAAGCAATGCACTAATTTTGGTCTGCGAGGAAGTGTATTTAACTTTATGAGAAACTGTAGCAACCCTCCTTGGTGTTCAGAGTTCCATCCCTGGAATGAAATACAATTTTTATATATCAATGTATATTTCCTGGTACTAAGGAATCTGCAATCCCCTTTGTTTGAGGGCTTTGGCAAACTTATGGATGCATCAGTCCATTACCAAGAATTATGCATTGCGTTGATTTGGACTTAGACCTCAGTTTATGCGTTCTGATTCATGTGCCACACCATCTGAGCTACTTCCGTTGTTTTTTACTTGAATGTTGAATTTTATTAACTCACATGGAACTTTAATCATTCAATTCAGCTAGATGCATAAAGTGCATACATATTTATTATAAATGCATGAAATTTGGTCCTTTATTTTGTTTTCATCCTGTCTTTGCTGATTGTGATGCTCTGTCAGGCTATGTTTGGGTCTTGTTCTTGTATAATGGCCGTCTACTATTTTTCTTGTGAGACATAAAATGGGGAATTTTAATTTCTTATTTTGTTTCCTGTAAGATTGTCTAGAAGTTTACCTTCAAATCAAAGCAGAGGGAGGAGGTGTATAATGCTGATATCTGCCTTTACTGCAGGTCATTTATTGAAGAGTCCCATGCTGGCATCAAGATTTCTCCTCTGGATACCAAATTTTTTGGGTTGACTGATAGGCTGGTTACAGTAACAGGAACTCTAGAGGAGCAAATGCATGCCATTGATTTAATTTTGTCTAAGCTAACCGATGATCCTCATTACTCGCAGACTATGCATGCTCCATTTTCATATGCAGGTGTGACTATTGCCATTAACTTCTTACTCAGTAATGTTCTCTTTTTATTGGAAGAAAAAGCTTCTAGTTTCTACCTTCACCTCTACATTTTTTCCCCCTATCACGTTTTATTGGTTCTTTATGAATTCATAAACTTAGTTATCCCAATGATTAATGGCAGTATCATGATGTAAAGCTCCTCCCTGCTTTTCCTGGGGGAAAGATTTTGGAATGTGGGTGCCCATGGAAAACATAATTAGTGTCAGGGGAGGGTTGATTTAGAGTTTGAGTTTGTTTTTTTGTTCAGATGCTTATTTTACAAGAAAGATTTGAATGTCCATTGAGTTTTATTGTTATGACTTAAAAGCGCAATTGTATTCAAGTAGCTGTGCTTTGCTGATTATGCTGTGGTCTTTCACTAGTGCAAAGGGTTCTTTCTCCATAAGCATCTTTTAGGAAATTGGTGAGATTTAGGCAACTTCTTAGTCTTAACTCACCTGCCAGACTCTAAAGGTACCACTGATGTCCAGTATTAGAGGTTTTTTTTTTTATCAAATCAGGATCATGTGTTTCTCACCGCATTCATCATTAAGGAAGTGTTGACTTTGTTTTTTCTATCAATCTGACACAGTTAATTGGTTGCTATTTATTTTATCTTTGAAAAACTTCTATTCGTTTGAGCAAAGGTTACGTGGCATGGTTTCCTTGAGGTTTCTGAAAATTTGTTCTATTCAAACCTTTTCTTTTAAAATTTAATACCTTTTAAGATTCTTTTAATTTGAATAGGTGTTTTCTTCTCTGGTTTTGACGGTATTCAATATGCATGTGTGCTTCCTTATGTTGCTACAGCAGCGTACAATTCAATGAACCATGGGCCGAATGGGGCTGCAGTAAAGTTTCAGCATAACAAGGTTCATCCTATTCTATTCTATAATTCTCTAAGCTTTAACTGGGTATCCTGGTGTTAATGCAGTCTCCATTGTAAGAATTTGATAGTTACTACTTCTATTTTGGAATGCTAGAACAGATTTTTTCAGTTATGCTGGTTTGCTTATGATTATTCTTTGCTAGCTGATCTTCTTGCATGTTCATGAAATGAAATAAGCCTTTTCAGTTCAAGTTGGCTTTTCCTTTCCTTGTCCTTAGGTTTCCCCACGACATTTGAGCTGCCTTGCTGAATATTTGCTGAGTTTTTATAAAGTTTAAGCGATTAGAAATATTTTTCAGTAACCAAACACAGACATCCTGTCACGCATCTCTGGCCTATTTAGTTAGTAAAATTTTTTTCCTTCAAAGGCTTACTCTACACATATAAGTCTGTCTGTGTGGTAACACATACCGGTGCTCATGTCCTTTATATATGTTTCTCTCAGGTTGTGTAAGGTTTACAGTTGGTAGTTTGATACCAATCCTAAATCGGGTATTGTAATATCCATCATAGGTTATTTTCTAGCTGATCCACCTCTTCACATTGGAATTCTATCATTAATATCTCTATATGTTTCGGTGCTGTTCTGAAAACATTCATATGCTGTAGGGATTGTTAAAGAGTAAATTGATTGTGATTGATAGAAGCCTTCTGATGTTTTACAGGATGATATTACCAATTCTGTGACCATTGGTGTTGCTGATGAGCATATTGGATTGGTTGTTGGTCGTGGAGGAAGAAATATAATGGAAATTAGCCAGGTTTTTATACAACAAACGATCCATATATTCTTTGTGTTGCTTTCCCCCCTAATGCAGAGTACTCTGTTTTGGCAGACTAGTGGAGCCAGGCTAAAAATATCTGACAGAGGTGATTTCATGTCTGGAACAACTGATAGGTACGGGAATGGATTTTGAGTTAATCAATTTACTCCTCAAAAGTGTGTTCCGAAGTGACAAGGGTTTCAATTCTGTTCTTTTCTGCATTATCCTGCAGGAAAATTACAATCACCGGATCACAGAGGGCCATCCGTGCTGCTGAGGACATGATAATGCAGAAGGTATCCTATGCTTCTGAGAGGGAGACAGATTAGCCATCGAGCATTCTGAATTATTCTCGTTGCAAATTTTTCTGTGGACCTTGCAATTTCTTTGTTTATTTGGTGTTCCCTGAATTTAGTAAGCAATTCAAAATCTGTGATGGAAGGAGGAAGAAGGAATGATTCTTCAGGTTTCTATAGGAAATCCTTCACAGGGTACAAATTCTGTTTCTGGAAACAGTTGTTGGATTAGGCTATTTTAGCTTGTCTGATTATTAGATTTACCCATGTTTATCTCCTTGATACAGTTGTAACTTTTAAATCATTACATGTTTTACGTCTGAGCTTTGTTTTCAAAGGATTCTTCGCTATAATTAAAATGGAAATTTACTGAACCATTTCCTTGGACATTTCAATTTCTGCTACATCTCTTTGTTATGGATGGGCTTGAGCACTGAAACTTATTTTTTTTGGCAATATACTTAGTATTGCAAGAAATCTAAGCTTGTTTGAAGACCGTAAGAACTTGAATGCTGATACCAGGCATGGTTGTCATTATTTATCACCTGTAAGACCTTTCTGATTCTGCATCGCTTTTTAGACTTTACTGATTCTAAGAATGACCATTGTATGCAATACTGGGAGGACAATCTAATTAGCTTTTTAGAATGTTTGTTGAACGGACCCGAGGTGGTCCTTTGGTTGTAAAGATCATTTTGCAGCTTCTAATGGCATTTTGGCCGCCTCTGGTGAAGGATCCTAAACCGTGACATTTTGGTAGAGAGAGGTAGTTGTTTCCAATACCGAAGATGACTGGACTTCATTAACCAGGTCAGATTTTTACGCAGGTTTTCTTTTTAGCAGCCTTGTATTGAGGCTGAATTTTTCCCTTGTGACTTCTTTTTCTACTGCAATTATGAGTCTCTACTGTCATGGTTTTTTGTCTATCGCATGCAAAGTCTCAACTATCAGTAGAGTTTTGGGAGGAAGTTTTCAATTTTCACTAGTTCAAGCTCTGTTCTTTTACTTTCTTTTGAAGTCCATTTTTGTGATTAAATCCCTTTTGTATGAAACGATATATTCACATTTGATTAGGGGAGAGGGAGAGATTATCTATAAAAAAAACTGTATTCTTTAATATATGGAATATGAAAAGTGATTTTAGTAACGGTGGTCAACAGACATACATGCACTTCTGCAGTCGCTTCGCCAACATACATGGGTGAGCTCTTGCAATTTTATTTCAGCATACAAATGACTGATTGGATGGTGCTATCTAAACGAAAATGTAACCTCATGTTCATGGCAAACCATATCCCCCTTCGCCATATCCAGACCCATAGCCCTCCCCATAACCTGATCCACTACCATAGCCGGAACCAGGACCAAATCCACCTCCTCCTCCGCCCACCCCACCACCACCACCTCCTCCTCCTCCACCGCCCCCACCTTTGCCCCCACCACTTCCACTTCCATATCCAGAACCACTTCCACTACCATAGCCCGAACCACTTCCTGACCCAGAGCCTCCACCACCACCACCACCACCACCACCACCACCTCCGCCTCCGCCACCCCCTACCCCACCACCAGAACCATAGCCCGAGCCGCTACCAGACCCATAACCAGAACCATACCCTTTTCCACCGCTGCCGCCACCACCGCCACCACCTTTACCTCCTCCTCCTCCTCCACTACCACCACTACCACCACCATATCCCTCACCACCCCCAGACCCGGAACCATAACCTGACCCAAGTCCTGATGCTGAACCGCCGCCACCACCTCCTCCCTGCCCTCCACCTCCACCTCCACCTCCAGTTGCCTTTAGTATCCTAGCAGCAAAGGTGAGGTCTACAATAAGCAAGACCAAAAACGCAGCCCCTACCACCCTCAAAGCCATTTCCAAATGAAACTAACACAATATATCTATATGTTTGTGTGTCACTCACTATATAAAATACCAATATGCTTTGTCGACTGAAAATGCTTGAGGTAGGAACCCTATATATAGGCATTGCCAAGGTTACCAGACACTGTTTTTGAAAAGTTTATTAAATTTCTAGTACCTTCTATCACTTTCTAGTCTTGATGATGATTGAAAGGAACGTGTGATTTAGGTGGTTGTTTTAGTGGAGGGTGCTGGTGGTGGGTGTGGCGGTGGTGGTATTGTGGACGACTGTCTGTTTCAGTCTTCATGCAATGTTTGCATAGAATAAAAGATTTATCCCCACTTTTTGACATGAAGTGTCTTATAATATTTAACTTTGGAAATGGGACCAACGGCTTGCATCTCCCACTCTATCATTCTGTTCAAATTTGAACTCCACTTTCAAATTTTAATACATGAAATATCCATGCACTAACGGTCTTGTGGTGATTTATGCTAACAATTGTCTCCTTAAGCATCAATGCATCCACTAATACTAGTAATTTAAGCACAAAGATGTCTGTTTAACCTCTTCAAGTATATTCACAATGGTCTAAATTTGCACGACAAACTGGGTTGTCCAGTCAATTTCTTATTGCTGGTGGACTTGGAATAGGACTCATCTTCTTTTTCCCATATAAAAGAACACTGGACATCATTGAATATGAATAGATGTGTACTTTAAAAACAGTTTCTGAATGCTGATTTATAATTTAAAGCTTGGTGCCTGTTTTGATGCATGAAAGCACTAACTATCCTTGCATTACTACAATGGAATGTTAGGCCATCTACATGGTTGATATATACACAGTAGTCTTCTATTCTTGCACAAGTTGAATTTCAGTACCATGCACCCTCAGATTATCACCTCCTTTGATGCCATGTTTTATGAAGTTTCAGTGGCTTAATTGGCTATAATCTTTACTTTAATGTCTGTGCCTTGCATCACATCCTTTTTTTATTTATTTTTTTTTCCTCAAGCAAAACATGGCACTGTCAAATGCCAGTAGTTTCCAACTTTGGTGCCTCTATTGATGAAAGCACTATATATTCTATGCTATCAAATTCTTTAGTATTCTTCATATGTTTTCCTGTCCTATAGAATAAGCCACAAGTACAAAGTGTGATTAACTCCTTCTAAGCTTACACGTATTCCAGCTCCCATTGAACTTCTCAATCCCATATTCTACTCTTCAGGATATCCTGAAAATCTTAGGCCACAGACACCCACTAACTTCCCAACCAAAATTTCCCGGTCCCAATCTCTCCATGGAATGCCGAGTGTGGTCTCTGTCTTCTTTCTTTAGATTTACGCTTATACTGACAACTGGCACATTACTGTTTTCTACTTTGCCTAGGGTGTCCATCTGTATAGCATGCTTGCTTTCAATCATAGCAACCTAGCCATCATTTCCTCGAGGAAAAAAGAATTGGGCCATCGTCAATTTACTGAATTTCAAGTACAGTAAACGAATCACAAGTATTTTATACAATACGCAGCTTCGTCAGGACTGTGTGTAGTGCAACAATAGGTCTAAAGGTGCTATCCTATGTTTCTCTCAAATCTGCGATTAGATTTTAAGAGGATGCTTGTTTAGCACCATACTGACCAGGAGATAAATTGGTTAGGGAGAATTTTTGCGATGTGAAGGATGCCAGCTGGGAAAGAAGTGGAAGCCATTATTTTCTTATAAGTGGCAGCCATCATGTGCATGTGCTCTTTGATTAGCTAGTCAGTTCTTTTTCACCAACTCCATTAACGAATGTGATCAGAAGGTTCTTCATGGATATACATGCTCTCATTAGTAATACTTGGTATCATCAACAATGATTTTCCCATTGATTAATAAAGGATCGACACAGAGAGGATAGCAATGTAGTTGTTAGATTTAAGATTCAATAACAGATTGCCGAGTTAATTAGAGTAAGTTAATTAGAGTCGATCAACGAGTCAGGATTTATCATTTTTATTGAAAATGATGCCTTTTTATTTATTTATTTTTTTAGTTTTCATCCAATTTGGTTTAGATTCAGATCAGGTTGTGAATTAACACACAGGGTAATCTAAGTTTATTTAATCAAAACTAATTCAAATTAAAACTTGACTTAAGTCTTAAATATTCATGGGTTTTATTAGGTCAATTTATCGAGCCAGACAAAATTTAATAACTATAGAGAATAATAATAGGTAGCAATAGCTATTGTGCTACAAGTTACTTTTTAAAATATTTTAGATATGTTCAGGAGAATGATAAAAGTTGTTTTTTAAAATGTTTTTTTAGTTATAAATATATCAAGATAATATTTTATTTATATTTTTATAATTATTTTTACATTAAAACATCCAAATGATTTAAAAAAACAAAACAAAAATTTTTGAAACAAATTTTCTTTTCAAAATTTTAAAAACATGATTCTACCGCAATTTCAGGTTTGAAGCAACCATGATTTCAGTCAAATTTATTTTGTCTTCTGTCACTGCTACCGCATAAAAATAAACACAAATTTTAAGGAATATTTAGCTAATAAACTAGTACTCGAACGGAGTTTTAACCATACAACCAACAGTTTGTGAATCAATGGCTCCAGTCCATCACTCAATCTGATAACTTTTGCGTTCATCCCGTATTCAGTCTTATAATGTTTTGGATTTTTCTTAGCACATGCTATAAAAATTTATGTAGTAGCAAATTTGTTTGATAGCTTGATCCAAAAACAAACTAGGGTTTATACAAGCAAAGAGCTCTTGCTTCATATTGTCAACTTGCTCTTGATAGCATCCAATATGTTCCATGGCATCTGCCGAGAAAGAGCTGGTATTGATTCTAGAACATTTAATATCTCTTGAAAAAAGAAGATTTAGATTGACATAAATTGATCAGGACATACTTTTAACTTTTAAGGTTTCTTTTTGCGACAAACTTAATTTTGAAACGTTAACCCTAGATTTTTTGAAAGGAAGAGTAACTTAAGTTCTGCTTTGTTGATAATGAAGGAAAATCAAATTTGAAGCTTTGAAAAAGTCTTAACTGTTCCTGTCCAAAAATGTGTTTTGATGATGCTCTAGAAAAGGAAAATGAGAGGCTTGACGTGCAACGATTGCAAGCTAATTGGGATGCCAGATCAATGCAAAGTTGTTCATGTAGCGCAGAACCTGCAGCTGCAAATTTCTTCTAGATAAGAGTTCAGCCATCAAAAGTACTTAGAAACTGGAGCCTGGGCGTTTAGATAATGCCTCTGAAAAAAAATCTTAGAGGTTAGATTTTTGTAAACTCATGTGTAAGGAGTTCAAACTGATCACCGGTTCACTTTGGTTCAACATTTTTTAAAATTGAATAAATCTAATTTGATCTTTTAATAAAATTTGATTTCATGTATAGTGGGCTATAATGAGTTTTTTTTTTAAAAAAAAACTAAGACAAAACCAAACAAAAAGAAATAAAAAATTTGTAATTAGTTTTTTTTTGGTATAATATCTATGATCAGTATTTATTTCTTTATTAATTTTATATCTGTTTTTAACTGTCATTTTTATCACTCCTGGCAAATTTGCAGTCATGGAATTTTCAGCAGCCATGTATTGAGGTTCACTGATTCCCACTGCTGGCATGTTTTTTTCACTCCATGCAAAGTCTGATCAACTGTCGGGGAGGAATTCTTGTCTTTTATAATTACCCTTTTATTGCGACAAGAGCCTGTTTTTATGAATCCTTGTATTTATTTATTCAAACTGGGGAGGAGGGAGAATGCTAGAATTTGAGAATAAATATATATATATATATATATAGTTCTTGATTCTATTACTATTACATGCAGACTACAAGTCACATGCACGCAACTTGCAGCCGCTAGCGAACATGCTTTATACTAGTACATGAAAATATGCATACAGGTAATGCTACTACAATTTATTTAACATACAAATGACCTCAAGTTCATGGCAAACCATATTCACTATCCCCTCCATACCCTGATCCATACCCTGACCCACTACCATAGCCAGAACCAAAGCCGGATGCTCCAGCTCCTCCTCCACCACCACCACCACTTCCTCCTCCTCCTCCACCACCCTTACCACCACCATTGCCACTTCCATATCCTGACCCACTACCATAGCCAGAACCAAAGCCGGATGCTCCAGCTCCTCCACCACCACCTCCACCACTTCCCCCTCCTCCTCCTCCTCCTCCTCCACCACCCTTACCACCACCATTGCCACTTCCATATCCTGACCCACTACCATAGCCAGAACCAAAGCCGGATGCTCCAGCTCCCCCACCACCACCACCACCACCACTTCCTCCTCCTCCTCCACCACCCTTACCACCACCATTGCCACTTCCATATCCTGATCCACCTCCACTTCCATAGCCTGACCCACTTCCTAACCCACTTCCTAACCCAGTGCCTCCACCCCCACCTCCTCCACCACCACTACCTCCACCTCCACCTCCTCCTACACCACTGCCGGAGCCATAGCCTGAGCCGCTGCCAGACCCATAGCCAGAACCATATCCACTACCTGACCCCATACCACCGCCTCCACCGCCGCCTCCGCCTCCACCCCCACCCCCTCCTCCTCCAAGACCACCACCGTATCCCTCACCACCACCAGACCCATACCCTGAGCCGTGACCAGAACCTGATCCAAGTCCTGATGCTGAACCACCACCGCCGCCCCTCCCTCCTCCACCCCCACCCCCACCCCCACCACCTCCTTTACCTATTGCCTTGGGTGACCTAGCAGCAAAAGTGAGGTCTAGAATAAATAAGATCAAGAATGCAGCCCCTATCACTCTTGAGCTTGCCATTTCCAAACTTCACAACTCAATGCAGCTAGTGAAGAAATTAGCGTGGTTCTGTTTTTTTGTCACTCAATTTATAGAAACCGATCAATGCTTCTTGACTGAGAATGCTTAAGGTGGTAACCCTATATATAGAGGCATTGTAAAGGTGATGATAGAAAGGAACGTATGTTTTGGGTTTTTGTTAGTGGTGAGTGTTGGTGGTGGCCTGGTGGGGGTGACGGTGATGTGGTGGACTGTCTGTCTGTGCCTCATGCAGTATCTGCCTAGAATAAAAGCTTTATCTCCACTTTTGACTTAAGTTGTCTTAAAATGTACAAATTTGGAACTGGGACCAGTGGCATGCATTTCCCACTTTCGTCATTCTGTTCATATTTGAACCCTACTTTGAAGGCATGGAATTTACAGACACTAGCACTTGTTTGGTGATTATGTTAACAGTTGTCTCCATGAGCATAAGTTTATCAACTAACAACGGAGATTTATGCACACAGATGTCTGTTAATTAATCGTCCTTGTATTTACGTCACACACTGGGTTTTGCAGCGTTTATGCGTGTGCGTGTGTGTAGTTGTTAGATAGCATTTTGTAGAGCACTCATAATTTATTATTAATGCTATAGTAATGGGACTTGAGGGATTCATCTGGATTGATTTTACTATTCTGAATAAAAAAGCTCAACACAATATTATTTTAATTTAAAAATACACAGTTTTTTCACTGACTGGACTTGGATCCCTCAAGCTGGCCGGGTCAGGTCGGGAATCAGAACACCGACAAAGGGTGCCGGAATGCTGGTGAATAATCTTAAACTTTGGTGCCTGCATATGCTCTGTCACATGAAAACATCATCCTCGTGGATCACTGCTAATAGGAATGTATATATACATGGATGGTTGATTGTTAACCTTCAATTCTTGCGCAATTATTCATGACTTCTAGTTCCATGCATTTACAGATTAGCATCACTTCCATTAATGCCATGTCAAATTTATTTTAATAATACACTGTAAATGCATTGGTCTAATGTTGTGCCTGGCAGCACGTATGCATACCCTTTTTTCCACGATTTTTCTTGAACCTCAGTGGCTCTTCTAGTCACGAGAGCACTATCGGTGCCATCAAATTTCTCAGCTTTCTCCGTGTGTTTTCCTATCCAATAAAATAAGCCCTAACTTTAGGTAGCGAGAACATCTCGTAAGCCTATAATTAAGCAAGAAGAAGTTTCCATTACTGTCCGCCCGTATATTCTCTCCATGGAGTGTTAGTGCGGTCTGTCTTCTTTCTTTATATACGCTTACTCTGACATCTGGCACCTCACTTCCTTCTTCTTTGCCTTGGATGGACATCTGCGTAGCATGCTCGCATTCAATTACAGCAGCCTAGCCATCATATCATTGCCCAGAATAGAAATGGGCTTCTGCAATTGCTGACTTCAAGTGTGAACGAGTCACTTCTTCTAGCCACTTACATTGTGCCGTACACAACGTGATTCGGTGTGATTTGTTATTTATTACGGCATTGATAGTCATCAAGAAACGTTAAGGTGGTGTCATATGTTTCTGTAATAATGACAGATTGGATGGATTTGTTTGGTAAGATTTAGGTGGTTGAAGTTTAGACTCTGAAGGATGGCCGGCCGAGCTGGAAGAAGTGGAAGGCATCATAATAACAAGACTGACCATCGTTAATGGCATCCACTACGTGCATGTTCTTGATTAGCCAGTCAATTATATTTCACAAACTCCAATACTGAAAGTGATCTGAATACTCTCTTCATTTATCCAGCTAGCACAATTGTAGTGAAAGTTATTTCAATCACTCATGCCACGACTAGATTTAGCATCCAGGTGGATGATTATGGATTCTTCTGGATTAATCCAAAATATTTGTGTAATTTTAAGATTTTTTTAAAAAAAAATTAAAACAACTTTATTTTATCTTTTAAATAGTTCAACTTTGATAGGGTTATAGATTAATCTTTTAGATCTAACCAGGGAATTCCAATCTTAAATATAGTTTGGATTGGCCTCGAAATTGACAATTATTAAGGTGATCCTAATTTAAAAACAAATGATTTTTTCGAAATGATGTGATTTTAGATAAAGGCACGCTTGCATATGAATTTATGCTTGGGGTTTATATATTCAGGTTCCTCGATCGGCTAGTAATGTCACAATCCTCTGGAAGAATGGCATATTGTGGTAAGGATATGATTTCCAACAAGACACATATGATGTTGGATGTGCAAGATTAACATATATAAACATTTATTTTTTTAGAATTTTTTTTAATATGTGCATCCTTTGATAAAACACTACAAGATTTAACAGTTTTACCTATGAAATTTTTCCGTCGGCATAAGACACATATTCCATCATTTTTTGTCCATTTGTAAATCTGTTGGTAATAAAAAAATAAAATTACCCGCTTCATTTTGTCGGTATATCCCTCGGTAATAATATTTTTTTATTACCAACGGATTTACCGAGGGATATACCGACGGAAATTCCATCGGTAAATCCGTTGGTAATTATTTAAAAATATTTTTTAAAAAAATCATTTTATAAAATTATAAAATAATTAAATTAACATAAATCAACACTGTATAATATATACTCAAAATGCTTGGGAAGAAAAAATTAACTCAAACAAATTTGCAATAAATAAATAAAACAAAAAAATAAATTCAACTAAAAAAATTTATAAGAAAAAAATGAAGTTGCAATTGCTAAAAATTTAAAAATCTTATAAATAAATCAACTAAAAATTGGTTTCATATGAAAAAAATAATCTCACAACAACATTTATACAATTATTAAGAACAAAAACAATTAAAAATAAAATAAAAAAACAAATATAGTAAAAAAATCATGAAAAAAGAAGAAAAAAGAAAAATCTTACCTTAATGTAGTTGCAAGTGAAGCTAAGGAGAGAAATTTTTTTTTGTAAAGCATATTAATTAAAAAAAAATTAAGAGGATAAAAGAAGAAGACATACCCGAGCATGGAGGAAAAGAGAAGGAGATGAGGAGAGAAAGAAGAGAAAGAAATAGATATGATGTTTTTACATATAGTGAAAAAGAAGAAGAAGAAGAAGAAGAAGTAGTAGAAGAAAAAGAAGTAGAAGAGGAAGAATTATAAGAAATGAGTCTGTCTCTTGTGAAATAAGAGTACCCAAGCTTTTTATTGGGGCATTGAATATTAATATTTTTTAATTATTCCGTCGGTAATTCCATCGATAATATTAAATTTAAATTTTCAATTTCGTAAAAAGTTTTCAGAAACCGCCTATAATTACCGACGATTTTTCAATCCGTCGGTGATTCCGTCTGAAATATTTAAATGAAAATTTTGAATTAATTGAATTTTTTCATAAAACCGTCAAATAACACCGATGATTTTTCAATCCGTCGGTGATTTTGTCCGTAAAGAATAACAATTAACAGTGCAATTAGAAGATGAACAATTCTAGAGCTCTCTGGAGAATACCGACGGAAAATTCCATCGGTGATTCCCTTTATAATTGACATGATGAACAATGTTCACAGTTTACCAACGAATTTTATCGACGGAATAAATTTCATTGGTAAAAATGACATGTCATTATTTTTTTGCTACTTTGTTTTAATTTTTTTCCCACTGTAATTCCCTCGATACTTCCGTTTGTATCTATCGATTTTCTGGTAGTGAAAAAGTTTTTCTTTTTTTTATTCAATAAATTTTATGTGTATTGATTTTTATTATAAATAAATTTTAATAAATAAATTTCTTAAACACAACCGAGTGAATGACCAGTATTGTGATATTAATTTATTTTAAAAAAACAATTTGTTGCCTTTTAATTTATTTTTTCTTTTAATTTTAACCCTCATTCTCTAATTACTATTGTTTTTTTTATCTATTTTTGTTTTCAAATCACCCTTCAACGTTTTATTTTTTATGAATTGGGGTTTATGATTTTTTCATGTATAGCGTTTCCGATCTGATAACCCTGGTCACATGTTTGAAAATTTAATAGGGATTGACATCTTTTTTTTTTATATTGTTGTTCGACATTGTTTTTGTTTTTTAAAAAATAGCTTTGTGGTTTTCTTCAAATTTTTTCAATTAAATTATCATGATTTCATGACTTAAGACGTGAGTTTGTCATGTTAATTAAACTAACTCGACCCTAAATGTCCAAATTACATGTTTATCGTGCTAACTTAGATTGATTCACACCAATTTGTTTTTTTTACCATATTTTATCATTTCATGTTTAATTGGCTAAAAATTAAACATCATTATATTTTTGCTCGTAGATAAAGTTTTTTTTTCTCATGTTATCATGAGCTTTATATATATTCCCGTTTACTATTGTTAGTTTTTTTTTAATATGATTCAAATAAAATCCACTTATTTATCTAGTTACTACTGTAACCCACCCGAGTAATTAGACATAACAATTAACCATCTAGTAGGTAATCCAGTGGTAAGAGTTTGGAACTAAGGGGTTTATTCCCTCTGTGGTCTCAGGTTTGAGCCCTGTGTTTGCTAATATGATGACCACTTGAGGCTTACATAATCGTTAACTTCAGGACTCGTGAGATTAGTCGAGGTGCGCATAAGCTGACTCAAACACCCAAGTTAATAAAAAAAAAAAATTAGATGCAACAATTCTAGTAACAACTAATAAAGTGCGTTTAAAGGTTTCCATTCCTGCAATGTGGCGCTAGTGCTCCTCCACTGAAGCATGCCTGGTGATTCCTGTAATACATGCTGCTATGATATCACCTCTAGTAGAGGAGGATTGCTTGGCCCCAGGATATCAGGACATGTTTCTGTGATCTATTAATGATCATTTCACCATTATCATAGGTCAGAACCACTTATAAATTATGAACAGACATAGGAAGAATAGAAGAGAGAAGAAAAACTAGTCATGTGATCATCATATTTATCACAAAAACAAGATGAAGCTGTCTAGTCAAGGAAAAAATTTCAGTTCTCACAAGTGATTTATGTACCATAGGGATCATATAAGGGTCGGTCGATCAAGACAAAATCGAAATGAACTCTGTTTGGTTTGGTTTGGATAGGTTTCAACTAAAGATTCTAGCAGCTACCCATTGTAAGAATAAGAATATTAATATTAAAATATGATCAAGAAATTCCACTAAATCCACTCTCTTCATCATCTCGTGAAGCACTCGAACCTCTGGTTTGACATTGCTCGTTACTGTTACTATATTTGGTAAGCATTTATAAATCCCCACCCCCTCTGGAGCTGGGGCTTTAGATCTTGATCTTGAAGTTGACCCCTCAACAGAGGCATCTTTCGACTTCTTCCTCCGAGATTTCTTCGTTATGTCTGGTAAATTTGATGGCGACTCGCTTTCCCCACTGGGATCCTAATGATTCCGACTTGTTCTAGTACCATCCAATTATTCGGTGTCATTTCGTGAAGACCTCTTTAGTTTTATCTGATTTTTCTCTGGTTGGAGATTCAGCTGATGATTACTGAGTATTATATTTTCTTTCAACTTCAACTAGAGTGCTACAAAACGAACATAACAAGAGAACACTGTAGATCTGGGCAATCTCATAATAGTTAAAGCTAGAAATAATAGCCATGATACTGATTGTCCATGCCTGACAGATTCAGCTGTTAAGAGTCTATCTTTTTCCAGTAGACAGGATAGAGTTGCGTTCTCTTAATCTGTGATTGACGTGCTATGTTCAACGCGGAAGATAAAAATATTTCGCACAGTTTTTAACAAACTACTGTGAGCCCCCTGCATATTCTATTTATCATTTCCACCAATCGTCCGTCTTTCTTTTCCGCCTACTCTCCCCCACTAATTCAACTCCATCTTCAGTTTCTAAATTATTCTATGTTTCAGTCCTTGCTGCATATTTCACGTGATTTTGCACAGCCATTTTCTGGAGGCACAGAGTTTACCCACAATGATTTAGGCCTGGAATGCTAAAACTAAGTGTATCTATAAGACTAATTGCTTATTTTTCTAGTTTAGATAATCTTGTAAGCCCACATTCATTGCTAACCAAAACCCTCCCCCCCCCTGCTCACAGTGCAGTCGGGATCCTCGTATTAACAACTTTGGTCTATCCATCCCTTTCTCCGTAAAGTTTTTAGTCCAACTAGACTTGGGATGCAAAGCTTTCGAAAAATGGCAGGGAACAAATGTTTCGAGTTCAAAATCAAAACCCTGCTCTGAAAATACAAAAAATGAAAAGGGTTAGGACTCGATATTTTGTTGCCTTCAGAGATTGTTATTTGGAGGTAGCAACACATCGAACGATTAAAAAGTTAAGTGTTCCTGAAGAAAATCCAGCGTGAAAACATGACGGACTGGACTGCTGGTTCGTATGCGGGCTTGCTAGACTAAGTGTCCAGCTAGCTCATGGCTCGGCAGTACTGGGTCTATCATTTTGGACCACACTGATGAGGCCTGGTCGAACCAGCCTTTATAGCTTCTGGGCCATGACTTCAATGTTGCCTGGATTGTGTGCTGACATGCCAAGGATGGGAGGTCACACAAACACAAAGTTGTCGAACCCAGCTCAAGATTTAACCCGGTTCAAGATTTAGATTATGTTTCATCGAGTCAATTTCATAACAATATGTTTTTAAACTGAAATAATGGTTTTTAAATAGGATTTTAAAAATATTTTTTTAAATTAACTTGGTGGTTTCACTCAAGATTCATCAAGTCAATTGAATTATAAATTAATTTTTTGAATCTTTTTTTAATTTGACCGGATCCGTCTTATTTTTTTTTTAAATCCAGGTTAAATTTCATATTATTAAATTATGGATCTGGTTGATAACTATAATTGCAACGATTTTCTGTTAGATTCTTCTAAGATAACTTATAGATTTTCCTTGGCTAGCTCCGGGGTCAGGTCCTAAATAATTTTTTTTTATCTTTGCAGTGATGACTTTGATTCCAATTTTTTTTTTTTTTTGTTATTAGTCAACTCTAATCTTTTAACTACATAATTATTGGTTGTGACGTGAGAAAAAAACTAAAAAATTGATTAAACAGGAAAAAAAAATTGAAAAAATCAAATCATAAAAAAAACCAATTAAAATTTTGAAAAAACCGATCGTTTTGGTTTTATAATCCTAAAACCGAAAAAACCGAACTGAATCCAAACCAAAAAAACCAGAAAAAACCGAGTTAAACCGAAAAAACCAAGCCAGTTGGTTTCGGTTTTTTTTTAAATTTTGATTTGGTTATTTGTTTTTGATAAAAATCAAATCGAACTGAAAATAATTACTCCTAGTTATTATTTTGTATAGTTGATGCATGTGAATTTATAGGGAGATGATATTTTTTTATTTAGTTTAAGAATATATTTTTATTTATGATATTTTTATTTTTTTTCATTAATATTATATATTTTTATTTTTTTCTATTTTGTTTAGCATCTTTATTATTTTCTCTTTATTTCACGTCTTAATTTGTCTATGTTGGTTTTTAAACTTATCTAAAGAGTTATAAACTCTTGGAAAAGCACGTTACATAATAGTTATTTATTCAATAATAACAAAAATGAATTAAGGTTTCGTGTTGACAAATTTAATTTTTTTTATTTTAGAAAATTAAATTTTAAGATTGATAATTTTATTTATTTATATTTTTTTCAGAATTTTTATTTATTTACTTTTATTTTAAAGTTTTATAGCTTATTTAGGTTGTTATTTAAAATAAAAAGATGTGAAACTTTTAGAGAGACAAACTACATCAAATTTATTTATTGAGTAATAAAAGTTTAAATTGAGGTTACAGGTTATAATCCCATTGACTTTAATTTTGTATTTCTAAGTTATTATCTTAATATATTGTTTATATTTACGTTAATAATTCTATTCATAATTAAAAAAAAAGGTTTTTAAAATTCTTGATACGAATGATTTAAGAGTATAAATTCTTATTTTTTTTTTAAATTAAATTATTTGTTCATATTTGTTAATGAATTATGAATTCGTTCAAATAACCTGTTCATGTAAAAAAATGTTCCATTTCGTCCCTATCTCGAATAACCGAATAGTCACTTGAAAATGAAAAGGACCCATGTGAAATAAATAATTTATTAAAGGGCTTAATGTATATTTAAATTATAGCGTGGGGATAAAATTTGATTCTTCTTTCTTATTTTCCTTTACACATACGGACAGCAAGTGCTGCAGTAGACTATAAAAACCCACCAGAGACAGCTTTCAGATTTTTACAGTCTGCTATTTTCACACACTCTCCCAATCACAGCAAGCGATCTCTCCGCTTGTCTGTTCGATTCTTCATTTCATCACTCGAAGAATCAACACCGTCCAATCTCTGATCAGATCCACAATATTTCTCAACCTGATCCACCAACGCCCCTGATTTCCTCGTCAATTTCAATCCAATTCAGGTACATTTCCCTTCTTAATCCTGGATCTGTTGCCTTGCATCTCAATCTGATAAGATGTCTTTCTTGTTAACGTTAAATAGTCAATTAATTAAGCTGATGGATTCAATTGTTTAAGGTTTCACAAGTGATGAATTTCAGTAACCTTGAACAGTTTTCTATGGGAACAGAGGAGTTTAAGAAGGAAATGGACGTGGCCAATTGGTTTTCGCAATTGCCTTATGAACAGTGGGTCCCAATCCCTGTCTCCGGCACTCGACCTTCAGCTCGGTACAAGGTGATGTTTGTTACAATTACAAAAACCTAGTAATCAATTATTGTAATTATAGTTGTTTCGATTAATGAATGTATAATTTTCTTAATGGCAATGTGACGTGTTGTTGTCAATTTTTAGCATGCTGCAGGAGTTGCTGACGAGAAATTGTATATTGCGGGCGGGAGTCGTACTGGTCGGTATCTACCTGATGTTCAGGTATACGATGTTACCGGTTGTGTGCTTGTTGTGTATCGACGTGGGTTGTGTGTTTACTTGATCCTGGATTGGATGTTTTTGCAGGTTTTTGATTTTAGAGGTTTGGTGTGGTCTAGTTTGAAACTAAAAAGTGAGGCGGATGGTGGAAAAAGTGAAGAGAATGGCGAACAGGAAGTTCTTCCGGCCACTTCAGATCATAGTATGGTAAGACTTTGTATGCATTAATGCAGTGTTTTGACATGATTTGTGCTGTGCATTCAGACAGTTTATTGATCTTTGTGTCAGGTTAAGTGGGGGAACAAACTTCTTCTCCTTGGGGGGCATTCGAAGACAACTTCCGATAGTATGATAGGTTTGTTTCCTTACAATATTTTTCAAGAGATGGGCTTAGATGTTTTTCTAAATTAGTTGGCGATGCTCGCAGATGTGTATTGAGAAGAATCTTTTCCTCTGTCATTGATTTCTTGCAGTGAGGTTCATTGATCTGGAAACACATGCCTGTGGTTTTATTGAGACTTCAGGAAATGCTCCGGTAACTGACTTTATTAATGGCTTGTTTTTTTTATATATATCTGTCCTGGGCTTGTTCATCGAGTTCATGTTTTCCTCTATGATATGTTTTGAAGTTGTTATGTACTCTACAAGGAGGCAAAATGCACTTGTGTTTATGGAAATTTGGTTGGTAATTTCTTGAGTGTATTTCAGGTAGCCCGTGGGGGGCATTCTGTTACACTGGTTGGTTCTAGACTGATAATTTTTGGCGGAGAAGATAGGAACAGGAGATTGCTGAATGATGTGTATGCCCTCGACTTGGAAACAATGACTTGGGATGTGGTAGTGGCGAGGTAAGTGTCTGTTCAACTTTTAGATCCAGCTGCTTGCAACTTTTCAGAAGTCTTCTGCATCATTTTCTTGTGTCTTGATAGGCAGACACCTCCAGCTCCCAGATTTGATCACACAGCTGCAATAAACAGGGAACGCTACGTTCTAATCTTTGGTGGCTGTTCTCATTCAATCTTCTTCAATGATCTTCATGTACTCGACTTACAAACTGTAAGTGTTGCTGTTTATTTATCTTTTGGGATGAGAGGTAGGTGTTGGATGTGGGGCTTGATTGAATTGACGTGTATAATGCGAGGTAAATGTTACCATGTTTAATTTATTTATTGAGAAATGAATTACTAGAAACTCAATGCATATGTTTAATATGTGTCAAGAAGTGGATTGCTAAGGCATCAGAATAAGATACATAGCATGCCAGTGTATTCTATAAATGATAATATTTCTTGATGAAATTATTAGTCCATGAGACACTTGTAAACAAAAGAAGCATGCTATGGGTGTTGACATTGGCTTGCATATTCAGTGATAATATTCCAGTGGCTGCTTCTAGACTAACCACGACATGCTTATTTTTTTTATTTTATTGCATGGGATTTTTATGTAATAAGAAAATTATGTTGACTGAGCAGCAGTTACTGCTCTGGTATATCAATATTTGGAATATATACAGATTTTGCATTCCCTAGATTCCATAGATGCAGACATCTGTCTCCTTTTAACAATGACAAGGTCTTCTCTTATCGTAGATGGAGTGGTCCCAGCCTGAAGTTCAAGGTGATTTGGTCACTCCTAGGGCTGGTCATGCTGGTGTAACCATTGGTGAGAACTGGTATATTGTTGGTGGTGGAGATAACAAAAATGGTATGCTGTAATGTTTCTTTGTTTAATTGTATTCCTACCATTGGATGCGCTCACCACTATTCTCTAAAATTGGTACCTCCAATTGGTGATGATGTACAGGTTGCCCAGAAACCCTTGTGTTAAATATGTCTAAGCTAGCTTGGTCAGCATTGACAAGTGTAAAGGAAAGAGATCCACTTGCTAGTGAGGTCAGTACTTTGTGCCTTTCTCAAGTTTTTAATTTTAGCCATCTGTTTTATTTAGGAAAATTTTGGACCAGAAGCAAAACATTGTTAGTACATCATTTTTCAGGAAAGCTGGATAATGGATAGCAATTTCATAGGTCAAAGATTAATAATTTGAAAAGGACTGAAAACAATCAAAATCAGTTTAAAGACACGGGGTGTATCATTCTGGATCTCATTTAAATTATATGGCTATAAGCTAATCATCAATTTGAAGAAGACGAAGAAACCCCCAGTTTCAGACATCAATTCACTGATTGTAGGTTTTAGACTCCAGAATGATCCGTTTATGGATTCCATGCTTGTACAGTTGATTTTGATGGTAATTTTAAGTGGTGCAGAAAATTCATAGTTGTTGGGGAAACACAAAAATTCTGGTGGATTATAACTAAAATGATGACGAAACTTGTATGCTAATTATGTGTCCTAGATAGCTCAATCAACTTTAATGTGTTGATCTAGCTTAGTTGTGGTTGAATTGACGTAGTAGTTACTTCTAAGCTTGCAAAATTTCTAAATATAATTTCAAAAGCAGGGACTTAGTGTTTGCTCAGCATTAATCAACGGAGAGAGGCATTTGGTTGCCTTTGGTGGCTATAATGGGAAATACAATAACGAGGTATGTGCTATAGTAACATTTGCGCTGGTTATGGTGCCTATATGCACCATCTTTCTCACTATAACCTGATTTCCTTGATTGACCTGTATTTTCTAGGTTTTTGTTATGAGACTTAAACCAAGTGATGCATCACGTCCAAAGATTTTTCAGTCACCAGCAGCAGCAGCAGCAGCAGCTTCTGTTACTGCTGCATACGCTTTAGCCAAATCTGAAAAGTTAGATTTCTCCAGCTTAAATCTGAACTCTAATGGAGTTGGAAACAATCCTTCTGAACTAGATTTAGCATTTGAAATTGATGCACTTAAAGAAGAGAGAAAGGAGCTGGAATTGTCCCTCACCGAAGTCAGAGCAGAAAATTCTAGGCTCACAGAAAAGGTTGATGAAGTTAATGGTACTCATGCAGAACTGTCCAAGGTATGTTCTTGATGATTATTTTCTTGTACTAGGGAACACATACTTTCATTAAGTGGTAATATATAGTTTTAATAACATTTTCTCTTTGGTTTCTCTTTCTTTCTTTCTGTTTCTTTTCTTTTTTTGAAGGAACTCCATTCTGTTCAAGGTCAACTAGCTGCTGAGAGATCAAGATGCTTTAAACTTGAGGTGCTCCTCTCTCTCTCATCTTGTTCCTGCTATCCCTTTTTTTCTCCCTCTGCTAACCTTTTTATGTCATCTCTTGGTGATCTGACCGGTTTATTGCTTGGACCTTGATTCCCTTTTCCTAAATCTGGTCTACTTTGGTTAATTGTAATTTCCAGGCTCAAATTGCTGAGTTACAGAAGATACTGGAATCATTGCAGTCCATAGAGAATGAAGTACAACTACTTCGAAGACAGAAATCTGCACTGGAGCAGGAGATAGAGCGTAGTGCAGCTCAAAGACAAGGTTCTGGAGGTGTCTGGCGCTGGATATCTGGCTAAACTAGCAAATCATCGAACTGTTCAAGGCCAAAGCCTCAAAATTGTGCCAAAATTTTAGTAGCCATAGCCGTCTCAAGCTAATACAAATAGCCTGTGTGTATTTGGCCAATGCGTGCTAATCCTCGGCCACTGTTAGAGTTTTTTTGGGAGGTTTAAGTTAGAAACGGGTACAAATAGTCTGTGCAGTCGCACCGTTGTTTTCTGTGAAACGGGTAATTGTTTGATTTTTTTTCCCATCCCACACATGCACTTATTTTATTTGTTTTTGTAGAATTGAATTATTCTCCCCCAGTACATTATAAATTTCATTGGATATCATATAATAAACAAATATTTTTTATTTTATGAACTTATTTATTTTATGGAGAACAATATCATATAATTCTTTGGAAGGGAATTGATTCTAGTGATGCCTTTCTAAAACCAACGTTTACTTGTTTCCCTTTCCGGTGGCAAGCAGTTCCATGTAATACTGCAGGACTTTTCTCTGCAGGATGATTACGGTACAGCATTCAAAGTGTTTTTTTTTTTTTTTTAATATTTTTATTTTATTTTTGATATTAATACAAGATCTGAAAACAAAAATAAATTATTTGAAGTAATAAAAAAAATTAAATTTTTTCAAAAATATTTTTGAAATATAAAAATATACATATCCATAAAAAATCATAAAGCATCCGTAAAATTTAACCCACAGCACCCGTTTTTCTTCTAGATCTGACGTTGTTATTGAGAATCACAAGTAACCTGGTTATATACTTCCAATTTTCCTCCTCAGGGTGGGAAATGGCTATGATCTTTACATTACGAGTTCTACTTTAACAACAAAAGATGACGACGGTAAGAGACTCTAGGTTTGGAAAGCATTTTATTTCATCATCAGGTATCATCACTCTGTTCTACGTTATCATACATAGATATGCAATTATCCAAAGCTCACAGTACAGAACCGGAAAAAAAAAATTCAAGTTTGAATAACTATTTTCTTCTATCGATCTTTATCTGAGGTGTTTATGCTCTCTCTTTCAAGTCCTTTCCGCCTGAGAGTTCTACAGCTCCACCATTTCCTGGCCTGGTATCAGGTTAAAAACGGAGGAAAGTTACAATTTTGAGATAACTTGTTGGCTGTGGGAAACAAGCTCCTTCCTCAAGATTTTGCCCGCAGCAGACTTTGGAATGGCGCTGATGAAACCCACTCTTCGTACTTTCTTGTATGGGGCTACCTAAGATTTTCATATAACAGGATCAGAAGAAATAAATCTTAAGAGTCTTCTTGAAGTAAGAAGGGAGAAGCTATCAGATCAACCTGATTAGCAACAAATTGAATGACTTGTTCTTCTGTGAGTTCAGAACCAGCTGTTCTCACCACATATGCCATTGGTATCTGTCCAGCTTCTTCATCTTCAACACTGCAAAATATGTGTTAATATATACTGATAGATCAAAGAGGGAAAGAGAGAGACACTGAAAGACAACTTACAGTACAACTGCAGCATCAAGTACTTGGGGATGACCCAGAAGAATAGCTTCCAATTCCGCCGGAGCCACCTGCATTGAGCACCAGACAGTTTTGGTTAAAAGAACCCCCAAACTTGACAAAGAAAGGAGCTTGGTTCTGGATCATTCGAAGAGCTAAGCTTTTCGCAAAAACATGATGAGCAGAACTGGTGAAAGAGTATTCTGAAATACCTGATACCCATTGTGCTTGATCAGCTCCTTAATCCGATCAACAATATGAAGAAATCCATCTTCATCAAAATAACCCATATCACCAGTTTTCGGCCAACCATCAGGATCAAATGTTGCAGCAGTAGCAGCCTCATTTCCCAAGTACCCTTTCATTATAGTAGGACTCTTCAACCACAGCTCTCCCTTTCTACCGGGTGGCAAAGCTGATCCCGTTTCAGTATCTACAATCGTAACACTGAAAGTTGGCACGAGCCTTCCACAAGAAGCTGGATGTGCCTTAGCCTGCTCATCAGAGATGAAAAAGGTTGTTGCACCACAGCTTTCTGTTAGCCCATATCCTTGCCTTAGCTCTACCCATGGAAACCTTTGCCTAAACTCGTCAGACAGTTCCTTACACAATGGGGCAGCCCCAGATCCCACCCTTCTTA
>Ga0325411_1001507_pt1 | contig 25990 bp, 24 predicted proteins | sample PopdelMetagenome_13_FD_206181 | JGI IMG/M metagenome (GOLD analysis project Ga0325411, IMG submission 206181) | Populus deltoides microbial communities from Bellville, Georgia, United States - Xylem-PdIQD-R4 | ecosystem: Host-associated > Plants > Phyllosphere > Stem > Wood/Secondary xylem... | reverse complement strand
CCCCCTCTCCTAAATGTCTTTCAATCCTTCACAATTCACAATTCTTCCCTAATTATCTCATTATTTTTTGATTCTCTAGTAGATGCTATGCTTCTTGACAGTCAGTCTCCACCCCTGACCCCATTCCTTATAGCTTAGGAATTTCTATTTTAAATTTGAGTTTCTACCTTTCCATGTTCCGTGTAAACTATTCCATGCAATGTCTTTTACAAAGGGATAAGGATTTTAAATTTGAGCTGGTGAATCTTTTCTTCCCTTGTAGGAACTCGGTCTCTTTAATACATCAATTAATATGGTAGATAGATCAAGTAGAAGATCAGCTGCTACTCTCGCTATGTTCGATCGAATTCAAAGCTTCTTCACCTTTTGCGCTTAGCACTTCCACTGGATAGTATTGATTTTTCAATTTTTTTTCTCAATTAACCGAACTGAACCAAATCAAAAATGATCGGTTTGAACCGATATTGATTTTGAATTAAAAAATTTGGTGTAGTTGGTTTTTTAAATAAAAATCAAACCAAACAGAAAATACTCATTGCTTGCACGTGGGACCTATTTCCACAATTATTATAGTTGATCTATCTAAAACAGATAGTACAGTTAAACATCATGATTATAGTTCATCTTAGGATCTGGCCACGAATAACCTATTAAACAATTCCAAGTGAATTTATAACCGTCTAGGTTTGGGTACGTGTACACATCTGGAGAGGGATCGATTATTACCACCGCCACCAATGGGCTCGTTGAATTGCATGCCCACGTTAGGCTTGTACAACGGCACTCTTCCATTCTTCTCTGTTAGGGGAAATTTTGGGGTTGTGTTTTTTCAAATCTTAACAACTCCATTGAGGTCATAATAATAATAATAATAATAATAATAATAATAAATCATTATGTTAAACCACTGAATAGTCTAGAAAAAAGAAATGGAAAAATTACCCTCACACTTATGTAGTTTAATTATTTTTTTTATTTTATCTCTATTATTTTAAAAATTACTATTTACATCATTATTCAACTCAAGAAATTAAAAAAAATAGTTTATCCTAAACTTAATATAAGCACAAACACACAAGCAATATATCAATTTCATTTTCCAATCTCTTTCCCTTCCTTCTTCCCTTCTTTCAATCAACAATCAATAGATTATTTTAATTAAAAAACAAAACAAAAATTGCATATACATCCCATAACAAAAAAAAAAAAAAAAAAGGTATAATTTGTTCTTTAATATTGCTGGGTTCACTAGACAGGAAGACTTCTTATACCGTGAATGAAACCAATCTATTTGCTTTTTGCACTCAGGAATTTTGAAACCCTAAATTTGTTGATTCTTTTGTCAAATCTTGAACAAAACTACAGATGAAGCCTTGAAGCCTTGAAGGTGGGGGATCTCTGGCGTAATTGAATTGGACATTGACAAATATGGTGAGCTATATATATAAATGGATCTCTCGAAATGGAACAAAAGACTGGAATTGAGGATCGGAGGATGTGTTTAGGCTGCAAGGTTCAGAACACTTGCACCGTTTAATTTTCTCCATTTTTAGTTTCACACTTTGTTAAGCATTCGTTAAATATCAAGTGAAAGAAAATTGACTGGATATATAGTCTCTTTGGAATTTCATGGCCACGTAAAATATTAGAGTTAGATTTGTTTACTTGCTACTAAGAAAAACAGTGATGTTGTGCATGCATGGTTGGCTTTGTTCCCAGCTTCCATGGAACCAGCTTTAAACAATTCAAACCATATGCTTATTATGAAAGAGATCATCCCACGAACCACAACACCACTTCGAGGGTATATTCGGGTTGCTTGCCCTCTTCGAAACACTTGACACCACCAAGCTAAGAAAGCAGGTATGTAGTCATTTATTTAATGAGATGAAGAGCTTTCAATGCTTTCTTATGTGTAGTATTTTCTTTCAACTTCATCATTAGTTGGGTATTGGTTGAAGACCAAGTGCTTGCTTTCGTGTGCAAATCTATGGAAGCTGCGATTCAGTGCTTTTGGAAAATCTATTTTGGACCTTTTTTTCTGTCATATGCCTAGAGGCTAGCTAGAAGTTTTATCATATCTGTGTTGATAAAAATAATAGCCGATGTGTTATTTAAAAGCTGAAAATAAGGTTTGATAGAACTCTGATCTAGAAATAACCCTATATCTAAGAATAAAAAAGTATGAAAAAAGACTTGAATTCTGAGATAACCTTGTATTTAAAAACCCTATGTAAGTGAATGACACCACAAAACCAGTTAATTTTTTAGTGTACGATCTTTATCCTTGCAAAGAAATGTTGTTTTGATGCAAACAAAGAAAAAAAAGAACCTAATGTTTATTCTTCAACTCGCTGCCCAAATAATAGTTTGTCACTAATTGATCTCACTATACAATGACATAATTAGTAAAAACAATCACAAAAAACTTGACTTTCTTAGGTTATGGATAATTTTGACACTAAAAAAATCCACTTCACCTTCTTCTCTAATTCTAAATAAATTTATAGATCATTCTTCCCTTGAAAAGCTGATATTTTCAGCTTAATTGTACTCAAATCTCCACCAAACTCAACATTATGGTTCCAGTACCTATAAGTACCTCCATGGCTAAAGTTATCACCATATATTTCCCCTCTAAACTAACGATTCTGCTAGCATGCAAAATGTTCCTCATGTCCCACGAATATATTTTCAAAATCAACACTACTCGTGTCATTATCAGTCACAAACTCATTCGCATTAGTGTTAACTTGCCTAAGAGCTCTCCTAACAATAAATTCTCTTTGTTTAGGCCTATTTTGAACCCCATCATGATCATTAGCACGTTTTCTCTCCAACCTATCTCCAAATTTATTAGCCATCTAATTCATCTGTTGATTCATAATGTATAACTAAGTTACAATTTCATTGTCTCCTCTCTGTGGTGCCATATTGTTGCTTGCCTTCGACATTATGATAAAAAAATATTTTTTTTCTCACTCCCTCACATGTTTGCACTCTTTTCGTGTTTCACTCAAATATATGATTTTCACTCAAATATGTTTGCTATGTCTGTTTCCTCTCGTCTCATCTTTTTTTGGCTCTTGCAAAAATGATTTCAACACCAAATACAACAGCCTTATTAGCATACCCAAATATGTGCATATGACTTAAGAAGCAAGAAAAATATAAAAACAAGCAAATAAGAAACTACATTATAATTTCATGAGTAACAGGTGAATTTGTACGCAAAATAAACATTTTTGCAAAAGAAAGCATATGCAAAGGTTATAAAAAAATTAAAATGACACCTAAATATGTCAATTATAATGTTATTATACAGTTAGATATGAGAAATAACAAAAGCAAAACAAGTTTGAATTAATGATGCGAATTAGACCTGATACGACAAGTTTCAATCCCAAATTTAGTTCTTATAGCAAAAAAAACTCCAAATGACCTCAAATTGTATATGAGGTGTGATTAGAACCTTAAAATGCAGCATATAAAATTGGAAAATTTTCTAAATTTATTTGACCTAAAATTCCCTTCTGATATGAATCTAACCTTTTACGCAAGTTTTAATCCTGACTTTCGTTACTATAGCGAACAATCTTCAAATGACCTTAAATTTGATATGGGGTGCGATTAGGACTCCTAGAAATAGTATATATTCGAGAATTTTATGAATTTGTTTGATTCAAATTCTCCCTTGTTTGTGTACCGTGACAGATTCGATAAAAGTGACTTTTGTACATTCTTTTTCTTTTTTTTTTTTTTACTCTTTATGCTACTAATATGTTATGAGACTGAAACAAATTAAAATAATATTTTTTTTCTAAAGAACTCTAAATTCACAGTTTTATTATGAAACAAGGAAGGCTAGAATGACATCAAACAATTTTTTGAACAGTGCAATGGAAATTGAAAAGAAAAGAGAGAAAAATACATGGACCGGAAAGAAAGGAACCAAAATAAAACCTTTCTTAATAACTTGAATAATGAGGAAAAAGAAACTGCTCTGTTCACATTAACAGTGCAGTGAGCAATTAAATCATCCCAATTTTTTTTAGCTTTGTTAGTAAATAATAATGGAACGGTAATTCTACAAATATAGAGAGATCACATAATGTGTTTCGAGTAAAGAAAGAAAGAAAGAGATCTCATGGGCTTTGTTAATTTTTTCTTGAATTTTTTAAAACAAGCTGGGGTAGGTTTATGTTCTTAGTTTTAGTCAGGATTGATTAATTAATTTAAAATGCCTGTTTCCTGTGAATGTTTATTTCAAAAATATTTTTAATCCTCGACGTCCTTGAGCTCCGTTTAAACATGAGAGAAATCTTAATTTTATCTGGAATTAAGAATGGATTTTTATCGCCGTATAAACGAACCACAGATCTATGTAGAGTTCGTGATAGAGATACCCTTCAACCGTGTTCAAGGCAAGCTGATTAAAATTGATTTCAGGAAGTTCCACCATATATAGCTCTACCATTTTTCGTTCTCCATAAATGAAAAATGATTTCCAAGATTTTAGGGTGTTGAGTGAACTTCTAGCTGTTCTGGAGGCATGCCTCGTATGCTACAGGAAAAGCCTCTTCTCTTGAGCTGTACTTTGATTTGAAGTATTCTCTTAATGAAATTTTGAGATTTCAAAAGAAAGAAGGAAATACAGAGTGTTTTTCTCTGTCCAATATTGTAACTGATGGAGGGAAAAGAAAACAGATTATAATTTGTAACGGGCTTTGATTTACAAGATCATTGCTATTGTTATGGCCGCTGTAAAGACAATCCACTTGCACCATGTTTCGCGGTAGTAATTAAGGAGTTCATCATCGTACTCATGATTGATTTCGCTGACTTGAAACTGGATAGGTTTTGTCCTTGCAGCTATCCTCAGGTTGAAATTAAAGGCTAGCGCGCTGGAAGTGTTGCTCAAAACTCTCAGGACAGAATGTCAAGTCTTATCTAAAATACCTAACGAGTCTTGTAAAACCTTGAACAATGGGGTCTCCAAATATAGAAAATTTAGGTGATAGAGGTGTCCAATCTTAGTTGTTTGTATAATTTTAGACATGGTGTTTCCTATATAAGCGTTGTTCTTCAGCTTTACTGGCTTCAGTGCGAAGATAGCCTGTGCACGAACACGCTTAATCTTGTTTTCTTCTTTTTATTTTTCTCTTCAAATTGTTCTTGTTTTATAATTCATCCAGAATCAGAGATGAAGCTGTCAGGTTCTCAGATTGAAATTCTTCTTATTGCGACTTTAGCATTGCTATGCTCAAGCTCTGCAATGACTGTTGATTATGATTCCAATGCTGTTATCATCAATGGTGAACGGAAAATCATTTTCGCAGGAGCAATTCACTATCCGCGTAGCACGCCTGAGGTATCAGAAACATTATCTTCCAATATGACAGTATCGTGAGCCTGAAGGCAACCTAGCTTGTTTGCTTGTTGCGTTTTTTGTGGTGTTTTTTTTTCTTGTATTCTCAAATAAGAAAGTTAAAATGCTAGGCTCATTTTTCCTGTTATACAGATGTGGCCAGAGCTATTCCAGAAGGCTAAGGAAGGTGGCATTGATGCTATTGAAACTTATATCTTCTGGGACCGCCATGAGCCAGTCCGCCGGCAGGTTTGAACTGCTCATGTGCACGTAGTGCTTTATTTTTTCAGCTCAAGCGATTTGATTCCCCAACCTAATTCACTTTTTCTGTTTAAATTGTGCCGAGCCAGTATTATTTCTCTGGGAATCAGGACATTGTAAAATTCTTTAAGCTCGCTCAAGAAGCTGGACTTCACGTCATTCTCCGGATTGGTCCGTATGTTTGTGCTGAATGGTCATACGGGTATGTACCCTTTTTAATGCTGGGCAACTGCAAGTTTTAAAGCAAACTAACTCTGTGCATCTATTTCAAAGCTGATGATGTCTAATCTCTCTTTACCAGAGGCTTCCCCATGTGGCTACACAACATTCCAGGGATTGAATTGAGAACGGATAATGAGATTTACAAGGTTTCCATTACTTGGAAATAATTGATTTTTCTTCTCTGTTGTAGTGTTTCTGTTCTGCTTTCTTAATTTCTCTTTATGAACAGAATGAGATGCAAATTTTTACCACCAAGATCGTGGACGTGTGCAAAGAAGCAAAGTTGTTTGCACCACAGGGAGGGCCTATAATTTTAGCACAGGTTTGGCGGCATTCTCTCTCTTGTCGTTTACATAAAGTAGCATTCACATCGGTATGCTGACATTTCTGCTGGGAGATACATAACAGATTGAGAATGAATATGGAAACGTTATGGGACCTTATGGAGACGCAGGGAGAAGGTACGTCAATTGGTGTGCACAGATGGCAGTAGGACAGAACGTTGGAGTCCCATGGATTATGTGCCAGCAGTCTAATGCTCCACAACCCATGGTATCCATTTCTGCTTTGTTTTCCTTGTTCCGTTTTGGTAGTGTAGCTTACGTTAACACCATTTCATATTCTGATTTGGCATTGAAGATTTCTGTTGTATGCTGCCCCTCAGATTAATACATGCAATGGATTTTACTGCGACCAGTTCAAGCCAAACAACCCTAAGAGTCCCAAAATGTGGACAGAAAACTGGAGTGGATGGTTTGTTTTCTTCCCAAAGTTTTACGTTGTTTTCCTAATCTCGCAGACTCAAATCTTAAATTAGCAAGCTTAAAACCGTGATGCTGTCCTTCTAGGTTCAAGCTTTGGGGTGGCAGAGATCCATATAGAACTGCTGAAGATTTGGCCTTTTCAGTGGCACGCTTTATCCAAAATGGCGGAGTCTTGAACAGCTATTATATGGTTAATTGCATACCATATGACATTAATTAATATTCTCGGGTTTATTCACATATTTTGATCTTTTCCTTGACTAATTCAGTATCATGGAGGAACGAATTTTGGACGCACAGCAGGAGGTCCATACATTACAACATCATATGACTACAATGCTCCCCTGGATGAATATGGTAAACGTTTTTTAAACCGAGGAAAATCTGCACGGACATGATGAAATAATGATGTTTTAAATTCATTGCATATCAATACGATTGTGAGCACTTTGAGATGATGTTGTGCAAAATTATCATTTCCAGGTAATTTGAATCAGCCCAAGTGGGGTCATCTCAAGCAACTTCACGAAGCTATCAAACAGGGGGAGAGAATTCTCACTAATGGCACCGTGACATCCAAGAATTTCTGGGGCGGGGTCGATGTAAGTTAATGTTGATTCCAAAGGAAAGAGGTAACATGAATTTATCGTGTTCTTTTGATTATTGAGAATTCTCTTCTCAATGTTCAGCAAACCACATACACCAACCAAGGCACTGGAGAGAGATTCTGTTTCTTGAGCAATACAAACATGGAGGAAGCCAATTTAGACTTGGGACAAGATGGGAAGTACTCCTTGCCTGCTTGGTCTGCTACTATTCTTCAAGATTGCAACAAAGAAATTTACAACACTGCAAAGGTTAATACCCAGACCTCAATAATGGTCAAGAAGCTACATGAGGAGGATAAACCAGTTCAACTTTCCTGGACGTGGGCACCAGAACCCATGAAAGGTGTACTCGAAGGAAAGGGTAGATTTAGAGCCACCGAGCTTCTTGAGCAGAAAGAAACAACTGTTGATACTACTGACTATTTGTGGTACATGACTAGGTAATAAGCTTAAACGCTGGAAATTATCCACCAACCGTTTCATTGTCTTGGGCTGCATATTTCCAGTTCATGACATGGAAGACTAATGCTTTGATGCAGTGTTAACCTTAACGAGACAACACTGAAGAAGTGGACTAATGTGACCCTGCGAGTTGGCACAAGAGGCCATACACTTCATGCTTATGTTAACAAGAAGGAGATAGGTAATTCCAATTTGATAGAAATGACTTAAATCTGCGGGACGACTAAAAATTATTGTCAATTATCCTACTAGTTTTAATTAGCTAAACTTGAATCTCCTCTGTTGACGAAATTCAGGAACCCAGTTTTCCAAGCAAGCCAACGCTCAACAATCAGTCAAGGGAGATGATTACAGTTTTCTATTTGAGAAGCCAGTTACTCTCACTTCTGGGACTAACACCATAAGCTTACTCAGTGCCACTGTTGGATTGGCTGTATGTTCTCTATTCGTTTACCAACCACATTTTTCATAATCTACTCTTGCTAATATTACCTTTTCTTCTACATTTGCTCACATTTTCAATTTTACCTCTTTTCTTCTGGGCAGAATTATGGTCAATATTATGATAAAAAACCTGTTGGCATTGCTGAAGGGCCCGTCCAGTTGGTAGCAAATGGGAAACCTTTTATGGACTTGACGTCATATCAGTGGTCTTACAAGGTACGCCCCGCAAAAATTCTGCAGAAAATAACAATTAATGGGTGTTTATGCAAACTTATGATTATCACTTCATTCTTTATATGAAGATTGGGTTGAGCGGTGAGGCCAAAAGATACAATGATCCAAATTCGCCACATGCCAGTAAATTTACTGCCAGTGATAACCTTCCTACCGGAAGAGCCATGATATGGTACAAGGTAAATACGTTATAATCCTTGAAACCTCGGTGAAAATATTTTGTGAAATGTTTAAGTATGGGTTTAGAACTCCTCTTTCTAATTAAGTTATCACTGTGTGGGTCCAGACCACATTTACCAGTCCTTCTGGTACAGAACCAGTAGTGGTAGACTTGCTAGGCATGGGCAAAGGGCATGCCTGGGTGAATGGAAAAAGCCTTGGTCGCTTCTGGCCTACGCAAATTGCCGATGCCAAAGGATGCCCTGACACTTGTGACTACCGTGGATCTTATAATGGTGATAAATGTGTGACGAACTGCGGCAATCCTTCTCAAAGATGGTACCATATCCCAAGGTCATACCTTAATAAGGATGGCCAAAACACCTTGATCTTGTTTGAGGAAGTGGGCGGGAACCCTACAAATGTGTCGTTCCAGATTGTTGCTGTCGAGACAATATGTGGAAATGCATATGAAGGAAGCACATTAGAATTGTCATGCGAAGGTGGCAGAACCATCTCAGACATTCAATTCGCCAGCTATGGAGACCCTGAGGGAACATGCGGCGCATTCATGAAGGGTTCCTTCTACGCCACTCGCAGTGCGGCAGTAGTGGAAAAGGTAGCAAAAACGCTGGTAGTATTCTTTAGTGATATAATTTTTCACATATCTTATTTATTGACTCAAATTATGATCCTTAACTTGCAGGCATGTGTTGGGAAACAGAGCTGTGGAATTCTTGTATCAGGTGAAACATTTGGATTAAAGAAGCGTTCTGACATTGCCAACAGGCTGGCGGTGCAAGCTGTCTGCACTGGGTACGTTGACAACGATCTCGAGTCCCTGAAGAACAAGAATAACAACTCAAAACAATGAAGGCGTTCTATATGCATATTTTTCTTCCGCCTTTGACTCATTAGTAAAATCATATCTTTGTACACAATTCATTTATTACAGTATATAAAAGTAGCTTCTCTTTGTGTGATCTTCAACTTTGATCATTATGAGGGCTAGATTCTTATTAATTTCTTCTTTAATTATTTTATTTTCAAGCTAGAAACATAACTGAGCATAAATGCGATGAAGATAGAGAACATACATATACGGAATGGCAAAAAAAAAAAAACAAAAAAAAAAGTAAATAAAACTTGATCTCCTGGGAGGCAATTTCACCATACATAACTAAGTATAAATGCGATCAAGCTTGGGTTTTAACAGTTTAATTGACGCGATTCCTAGGTTTTAGGAATTGGCAAGGGCCTAACATGATATTTTTATCTTCAAAATGAACTCAAAAACTATTCCAGAGGTTTTCGTCAAGTTAATATATGTATTCATTAAATTTGGTTTAAATACTTAAGTTGATATGTCTTTTAATTTTAAAGACCGATGTAGACATAACCTGGTGTTTTTATTTAAAAACAAGGTCAATATCAAGTCTACAAGTCTCCTCTAAGTAGCGACTGATGTGGGTTGAGCATATTATTTTGAGCATTTTTTTTAAAAAAAAATAATAATTGGTCAAGAAATATAAGTAGATAAAAAAATAATTAAAAAAATACAAAGTAAAAAACTAAAAAAAAATCATTGAGCTATATGAACATCTATCAATAGTAATGACTTGTGAATAAATTTAGAAAATAATTTAAACAATAAGTGGTACATGTGAAATGAATTTAGAAGAAACACATAGTTAAATAATTAAAGTAACTTTTTTCTAGGAAAATGATATGGTAAGGATGATTTTTTATTTCCATAAATTCAACCAATCCCTTACTTAGATTTATGAAACCAATATATATTTTAAAATTCTTAATCTCTTTAATTTTGGAGATCTTCACATTTTATTTAATTTTGGAGGTCTTATTTTATGTTGGGTGTAACAATCTCTTTGAAAAAATCAAATTCAAGACCAACCCATTTTGCTTTCACTAATGTTGGTTGCTTTCACTGATGTTAGTCTAAGATCTAGTAACTAAAAACCCAAATAAGAAGAGGAAAATAATAAAAATGAGAGGAAAATAAATTCAGTTAGGGGAAAATTTAGACAAATAATTGAGTTTAACAAGTCAAGAATTGAGTTGAAGAAGGTAAAAAAAAATACAAGAATGATTTAGGTTGCAATTGAAAAATAATTAAGGAAAAAGCATTTAATTTGGCTTTAATTAAAAGAATGGAAGAACGAAGGGCTAAATTGTAGAAAAAAGCCAAATTAGAAGGTTCAATTATGGATAAAAGTGAAAAGAAAATCCAAAGTTAAAACCTATTGAATGAAAATTAAAAACTGAAAAAATAATGGTTCTAATGAAAAAAAAAACTTTCAAAACTCAATTGAAGTTTCTAAAAAATCAATGTTGTCTTAACCTTATAAGTATTCATCTTCCTAAATTCAATCCTCAAATCACATAAAACAATCAAAATTATTACAAATTTTCATCAATCCAAGCCCCTCAATTTAAGCCAATTCAATCCCACAAATCAATCTTTAAATTCCAACTCAATTAATCACAACTCATAATTCCAGCATTTCCTCTCTCCATTAGATGAAATGCATGCGGGAGATAGGGTGTGTGCCCTTTTTGGAAAAGGAAAATGCTGAGATAGTTGGATATTGGCTACGCAAAATGGAGCAATCTCTTACTCAAATTCCAATACCAGGGAATGTACAAGTATCTTGTGTGACACAAATGCTATCAAATAGTGCTCGTTCATGGTGGGCCATGGTGAGAGAGAGGTGAGAGGTGCAAACTTGAGGTAACTTCAAATCTGAATTTGAAAGAATGTATTATTCTCAATAACATCGTTGAGATAAAGAACATGCGTTCTTGGCACCGTGATAAAATAACATGACAATGTTGGACTATGAGAGGCGATTCCAGAACCTCTCTATGTTTGCTACTACTATGGTGCCGACTATGTAGCATCAGATTGATAGACTAAGAGATGGACTCCGACATGAGCTCAGAAAAGGATTGATTGCCTTACAACCCAAAATTATAAGGGAGTTAGTGGAGGTAGCTCAATCTCCAGAGGTTGTGTTGTAATAGGAAAATAAGGTGATTGTGATGGGGAACAAAGGAGACGGAAAAATAAAAGACATGATGTATTCTATTAGGAAACCACCTTTACCTAAGGTGGGTTATTTTCTGGGCAGTTCAACAAAAAAAAAGAGCAACTTTAATAGTAGTGAGTTCTTAGGAAAATCAATACAATCTAGTGGTGGAGGATTCTTTAGAGAATCTATAAGCTTAAAGACTAATTCGGCTGGGGGTTCTATAATACAAAGAGTGTCACCTTTTCCTTTGTGTGGCAAGTGCAACCAGAAGTATCCTAGGGATTGTTCAATAACAATGGACAGGTGTTATATCTATAGATGGAAGGGTTACGAGTGGAAGGACTACAAACATTTAAGGACATGTTGTTTCCACTAAGAAGAGACATGGTATTTTAAAAGAGAATGCCATTTGAGGATGATGGGTCATAGATCTTAGTTTCTAGCATAAACTCATAAACAATCGGTAATTGTGCACAAGCCTAGGGGACCTACTCAATCAAGGGATAGTGCTATATGGGGATGATCTAGAGTGCAACATGAACTAACTTAAAGAAGGGTTTGTCGTTTGACACGTGAGGATGTTAGAACTACAACCGAGGTGGTGGCAAGTATGATAAAATTAAAATATCATTTAATTTATGCCTTATTTGATCTAGGTGCTACCCATTTCTTTATAGCATCTAGAATTATGAATAAATTGAACTTGAATAGAGGTGTATTAGAAAAAAGAATAGTAGTTGGTACACCTTTGGGTGAGTGTGTGGACATTGAAGATGCATGTAAAGAGTGTATAGTGTCAATTGGGGGAAAAAGAATGAAGGTGGACTTAATTCCATTAAAGATAACTGATTTTGACATTATACTGAGAATGAATTGTTTGAGTGCATATATGGTACAAATGAAATGTTTTATCAAAATAGTGATCTTTCTAGAAAATGATAGGGATGAGGTGACATTTAGGGGGAAAGCAGAATGATACCAAATAGTGTAATATCGATTATGACCCCTAGTAAATGTTTAAGAAAAGGGTGTCAAGCTTATATAGTTTTTTTTAGTAGAGTTAGGGAAAGAGAGTCCAAAGATAAATAATATTTCTATAGTTTGGAAATTTCCAGATATATTTCTAAAAGAGTAACTAGGATTATCTCTAGAAAAGAAAGTGGAGGTTTCCATTAATGTGCTACTAGGGATGACACTCATAACTTAGTCACCATATAAAATGGTTCTATCTATGTAAACCCAGTTGAAAATTAGGCAGAAAAATAATCTAAGTGCTTATAGAATAGATTTATCAAAAGTACCAAATAAGCATTGGAACAAACCAAATACAAAAAAAAAATACAATCTAAGTTGGCTGAGTTAAAGGTATAATTACAAGAGCTTATAGACAAGGGTTTCATTTTCCTTAGTAATTCATCTTGGGGAGTTCCGAGTTTGTTTGTAAAAAAAAAAGGATGGCACCTTTAAACTATATATTGATTACTGACAATTAAATATGGTGACTATGAATAATAGATATTCATTACCTCGGATAAATGATTTGTTTGATTATCTAAAAGGAGTGAAAATATTTTTTAAGATGGATCTGATACTGAGGTCTCATTAACTAAGGATTAAGGATCAAGTTTTCTTAGGGCATGTCATCTTAGAGAAACAAATATTGGTGGATCCGAGAAAAATTAAAGCTGTTTTGACTTGTAAATGAGTGAAATTTAAGTGCATCAAAGAATATTAAGAGAGTTTTAAAGAGTTGAGAAAAGGCTCATAACTACTCTTGTAATGGCTTTTTCTTTAAGAATTTAAGGGTTTGTAATGTATAGTAATAATACATCAGGAAGGATTTAGGATGTGCATTGATGTATATGCATCAAAACAATTGAAGATGCATGAGGTGAATTATCTAGTACATTACTTATAATTGGCAATAATAGTGTTTGCCTTATGAGTTTGAAGATATTATTTATATAGTATTTCAGTATAAATTTTTATTGATCATAAAAGCTTGAAATACTTAATGTTGCATAAGAAACTAAATATACAATAAAAGCTTTGAGTAGAATTAATAAAAAGAATTATAATTGTGTCATTGAATATCGCCCTAGAAGGCAAATGTAATGGCTGATGTATCAAGTCAGAAGACTGAATAACGATGAGATCATTTCAGGTAGAAAGGAGTTGGAGGAGTTAAGGGGAATGTGTGGATGGTTGACTTTGGGGTTTGAAGGAACGTTGTAACACAAGTTAATAGGTGGTCGGTATTGAGGGATAAAGTGTTGGAGGATACTAAATCTCATATGTCAAGAGCTACTACATCCAGGTTTCACTCATATTCCTATATGGATCAATTGCTTGTGACATCCAGCTTTCTTCATATTTTGTTCAATCCCCACGAGTGCGGTGATGGCCTGCAATGTATTGAAAGAACAAAACACAAAATAATAATAATAATAATAATAATAATAATAATAATAAGAGAACTGTGCATCTTTTTGTGTGCTTATGAAATGCTGTATTTCTCTTCTAACACTGATCCTTGCTAGTATGATGTAAGTTTCTTTCTCAGTTGCTGGGTGGGATAAATGCCCCTGTTCCTCTGTTTTTTTGTTCCTCTGTTTTCTTGTTTTTTTCTTACTGTGATTACACTCTAAGAACAAGGCTCATTCTAAGAACTATGCATTACATTCTAAGAACAAGGCTCATTCTGTATGTTGTCATCCTCTCATTTTGTGCATACACGAACCTTGAGTCCTGACTGTACCTGGTTTGACGCATCACAACATAGATTTACTGCATCCAATGTCAGACTTCAGTACTATATACCAAATACATCAGACTATCCAGTGTTTCTGGCAAAACAATGCAATCCTGGTGTTTCTGAGGATTCTTCTCTGATCTTGAAATTGTTAATGATATTCTGAAAAATCTTGCTTCACTACAGGATAAGCAGATGGAACCATACAAAAACTCTTCTCTGATTTTAGTGATGGAGAGACAGAGGACAGTGGTGGTGAATATATGGATACAAAAACAGTCTCAGGTCGGCATAGCAAGTTTTCCTCGCAGCTCCAATCCAAGGCTTCATTAAGGTCAGTGACTTTACGTGTTAAAAGTTTTATAAATTAATGGCATGAACTGTTATTTTTACTGTTTGCAATTTAGGCTGTTATTTGGGTCCCAATAGATGATATAAACAGTTCAACTACTGAATGATGAATCTGATTGGATGGTGCAGCATATCTGTTTGTAATTACTGGCACAAAACAATCTGAGATTGCATAAATATGTACCCAAAATTTTCCAGGCCTAAAAGAATACACAGGTCAGACAAGAGTTTGCCAGAAGAGTTGTTTGACCAGTTAGAAGATGAGCCACTTGACTTGCTTGATCAGCACAAAACACGATCAGCCCTGCGATCATCTGCGCACCTTAAAAGAAAGCAATAATCAGATGATGAGCCAGAGATCGACCCTGAAGGGTGGCTGATAGCTTGTGGAGGGAAAACAAAGAAGGAAAAGGCCACTGACCCTGATTCAGATGTGAGGAGTGAAGCAGGCAGTTTCAAGTCTGTGAACTCCAGGAAAATTAAGAAGCGCAGGAAAACTTCAGATTCTGGGCGGGCTTACACTGGAAATGAATATGCTAGCAAGAAAGCTGGATATGAGAAGGAAGGACAAGCTTGAGCCATATGCGTATTGGCCATTAGATCGCAAGATGATGAGCCGTAGACCAGAGCATCGAGCAGCTGCGAGGAAAGCGATGGCCAAGGCTGAAAAAATGGCCAAGAAGCCTGAGGGCAAGAGTGCTTCAACTGCGCTGTCCATGAAGCTCATCAATTTTAATAGTCAGAAGAAAGGCAGCAAAAGAAAGAGCAGGTGAAAAACCTGTGTAGATTGATATATCAGGAAAGGATCTGCGCTTTGGCTGTAAGCTCGTCAATGAAAAGTTGGGTTTTCCAGGGAGTACAAGCAGTTATCAGCACTCGCATTTCCTCCTGTTCTGGAGAAAGGCAAATTCTTAAATTTGGATCCTCGAACAAGTCCCAACGGAATTTACTCCAGACAGCATCTTGATTGTAGTTATTTTCAAACAATTTTGTATTCCCATTAACTAAACTAGTCATTAAAGAAAAAGAGAGAGAGTTCAAAACTGTTGGTAACTCAGTTGATAATTTATATTTTAAACTATAAACCTCTCCCCTACATGTTCCTACTCAATTTGAGTGGATATTCTGCGTCCTCATGACAAATGCATTCTTTACTCGTGCTCAAATCTACCCTTGAAAAACAGATCCCAGGTGATCAAGTGCTAGCATGAATATTGGGCGTACCTGCCTAAACATCCGAGTTGAAAGCACGCTAGTATTTGTGGGTGCCAATATGGAACATTCTTGCTTGCTTGCTTGTGATACGAGTATTGCAGTTGTTTATCCATCCCAAAACTTATCCGACAGAATTCCATCGGATCAATATACCTTGACAACTACACGTTGAGAACATTTTTAATAGACTTTTTAAATGTACCACAAACAAACTTGACGCAAAAAACCACCATTATGCTGACAGTAAATTGTTAGCTCAAGATTCATTACAATTGACTACATGGAACAAAAATTAAACAAGCCCGCTACTATTCATATTATGAGAAAGAGAGTTACAAAAACAAATAGTATTTCCAGCGAATATTTACTCGGCGAAATCTGACTATTCTCCTTTCCCGAGCAAATAGTCACCTGATCGATGTCAGACGTCCAACTAGTTACATTTGAAAGGTTAATTGAACTCAACCAGTTCACCAGAAAACAGGATACTGTGAGGATTCCAGTGGTACTCTGCAACAAGTAGCTAGGGCGAGTAATCCATCTAGCATGCTGTTATATGATAATATCTCCTACTAGACCTACCACATCTTTATATTTTACACATTTGAGCTGCTGAAAATTGAGTTACTGTCATGCATTGGTGAAATGATAGAATGGCAGGGCCTTAGACGTTAATTCATACATATATTCAACGTTCCTATCCCCAGCTCGATGTGTTCTTGCTATAGCAAACAGAGAGAGATAAAGTAACAAGCTTACAACACCTTCAAGCAGCTCCGGTTCACTTGAATGGGGCAAAAATGATCGATGAGTTGTGGCCACCAAACCCAAATGAATTAGATAACGCAGCCTTAATGTCTAGTCTCTCTTTCTTCGGGCCCACTAATACACTCGTGTCCTGAATTTTATTTTTAAAAGCATGAGGTGAACGCCATCGCATATAAACCTACAATGCCAAAGGGGCAAACGAGAAAAGCAAAGGAGCGAACATACCATGCCTTGATCTGGATTTTCTAGATTGATATTTGGATGAACCCATCCTGTCCGTATTGCCTGTACAAAGTAACAAAATACAACATCAAGAACCGATGAAAAACTTGTTCTAAGTTTGGGGAGGAGGAATAACTCGACTATTGTCACTTGAGAAGTGCAGTTTCCATGTTCCTTCTCTCATGGCAACATGAGAAGTGTATTTATTATGAATAGAAAAAAAGAAGAAATAAAAGAGTTCATCTGTTTTGGCAATTTGTAAATGTCATATCCATACTTATCGTGGGTGCAAGAATTAAAGTGACCCTTTCCTCCTCCGGTTCTCTTTATGTGCTTCAATTTGAGTTAAGATAAAAAGGTATCCATATCTCATGAATGCTAAATCAATTTACCTGTATTGCGGCTATGGCTTCCACAGCACCAGCTGCTCCCAGTAAGTGACCAATCATGGATTTTGTTGCGTTCACCCTCAACTGTGAATGTGGAAAAACAACTGTGTCACACGTTCGCAAGGATGGCCATGCAGAAATTAGGCAGCGATTATGACAGATGATACATACACCAGAATTCTGGCCAAAACAATGCATGAGAGCTTGATACTCTTTGAGGTCACCTGCCGGTGTGGATGTAGCATGTGCATTTATGTAATTCACATCCTCTTTGGATATCCCAGACTGTGATAATGCCTTCTCTATGCAGAGAATCACACCAACCCCTGCATGTTTTCATGTGGTGCAGAAGGCACATTAGTTAGCTTGTAAGGCCTTGAATGGATAAACAATATAATCAAGACAAGAACAAGTTGCAACAGAAAATTTTCATTTGGTTGCTGTAATTCAGAGAGAGAACCAATTCAAGCATCTAATAGCCTAAAAATGAAAGTGCATCACTTCTGGGGAAATGCAACATTTAGGAGAAAGGTTCCCAGTTGCCAACTCACAGAAATAACTAACAAAAAAATAAAAATAGCAGCACACTGTCCAAAAGCCTGTGAATCAACTCAACTGGAAAATGCCTCATGCAAATTTGTAGGATTGCTGCAATGATCCATATGCTACGTTGAGAACTACTCTTGAAAAGGACAGTAGAATTTACCTCAAATAGGAATATTACTACAACTATCTGTACCTTCTTATAGCCTTGATATGACAAGAGGTAGATTTTTTGTTTTTTTGAAATATGTTTCGCAAGACTTTGATGAAAGGGCCAGACCACTACATTCCTTTTGGAATAGAAAATAATTACAAAATCCCCCATGTCTCTACTTCGATGAGTACCGAAAGGCAACCATGAGAATGCAACGAGCCTATTTGAAATTGTGGTAGAGATTGTTTTTTAAAGTGTTTTTTATTTAAAAATATATTAAACTAATATTTTTATTTTTTAAAATTTTATTTTCACATCAGCACATCAAAATAATCCAAAAACATATAAAAAAATTTCAAAAACATTGTTAGACGCAATGCCAAAGAATCTAAGAAGCAAGGGGTCTTGATATCAATCAATACTGCACTGGCTCCGAATTAATTACATAATCATGAGGTGCATCAAAATGAAGGAAAAATCAAGATCCTCAAGCGTATCTTTAAATTACCATCATGCCCACATAGAGATTTAGTGTGTAAGATTATAGGTATTTTAGAGGGGCACACTACCATCAGGACGTGGCTCAGTCATATGATAAGCATCACATGTAAAGCTCCCTCCAAGAAATTCTGCATGGATATTGCAACCTCTTTTCTGCGAACAAAAACTAACCATAGATTACCATGTGAAGAAGAAAAAATAGCAATCTACCATCACCATGTATATAGCATTTAGCAAGCAATGCACACGTTGTGCGCAAGGGGAGAGAGCGAGAGAGAGAACGGCGCCAGTGAATGTTCTAATTCTCTTCTACTTCCTCTTCTCATCAGATCATGCGACTTTATTTGGATTAGATAAGACAATTACCTTAGCATGTTCTAATTCTTCTAGAAGCAGAACACCAGCTCCTTCCCCCATGACAAATCCATCCCGATTCTGTTTATTACAAAAGACTTTAAGAGGGGAGAACTCAGAACCAAAACTTCTTGGAGAGGATAGAGCAGTGAATCAATAAATAAATTAGTGTAATTTATTCACCAGATAATTCTTCACTGGCTTGACTACTATCATGTTTAAAATGAATAAAACTTCTTTCTTTTAAGAAACAAATTACAAAAAATTGGTTTCTTCCTTTTCCTGTTCCTTTCCTTCGGTGTGTGTTGGTATTTTTAATGATAAATTACCGTGTCCCAAGGCCGTGAAGCTCTTGTTGGATCATCATTCCTCTGAGAAAGTGCTCTGCATGCCACAAAACCCCCTAATCCTGCACCAACGATTATGAATTCATATCAGCTTCCTGCTATGCCAAGAAGCATAGGACAGGTATAACTCAAGGAAGAAGAAAAAAACACCTATGGGAATAATTGCTGCGTCAGAGCCACCACAAAGCATAACATCCTGCAAGTTCATATATTATAGTTCACAAAATTGGGTGTTGGATATTAACAAGTGATCTTAAGCATCCCACACTTTTGCTGTTGAAAATGAATTGAACACGAGATGCTTACAGCTTCGCCTCTAATGATATGGTTTGCTGCATTCAATATACAAAAGTTGCTGGTTGCACAAGCAGTGGAAATTGAATAATTTGGTCCCATCCATCCCTGCAGTTACATGTGACAAACACAAGTTTAAAGGTCGATTTTAAATACCCAAACCATCACCTGTATGCTTTGATATTACATCTTGAAAATTATAGCTTACCAGATCCATTGCAAGCATGGCAGAACCCATATTTGTAGTTGCAAAAGGAACACAGAAAGGATTCATCTTCTTGTATGAGATCCTTAAAGCTTCAATTGCATCATTGAAAACCTTTCGATAATCACCCAGAAGCAGCAATTAATTCATCGATAAAATTCTATGACACAATGAATATACACATTTCTTCATTCAGTAATTGTATGAGTACTATCCTTTAAAGGTGGTTGGTAGGTGCTTCATAAAGTCATTTTTCTCAACATTTTCATCATCACAGACAAAATATCTTAAACTGTGAGGAGATTAGGTCTACCTTCATCCCACCCATTGCTGAGCCAATCAAAACTCCACACTTCGTTTTATCCAATTCATCCATCACATCCTCAGTAATCCCTCCATCCGCCAAGGCTTTTTTGCCAGCAGTAAGCATGTAAAGCATGAATTTATCCATTCTCTTCGACAATTTTGGAGCAACCCATCCATCAGTTGAGAAAGACTTGATTTCTCCAGCAATTCTCTGCGCAAAGGGGAAAAAATAGTTTCTAAGGGTAATAGCACTTAATTACAGCGAGCAACAAATGGAAGAAAAGATGTGTTGAAAAAATCAGTTACCGACCGTGGGAAATTGAGCACAGTCAAAAGCCTCTATCCGAGTCACACCGCTTACACCTTGGAGAAGATTATTGTAGAAGACACCTGGATCATGACCAAGAGGTGAGACCACACCCATCCCTGTCACAACTACTCGCCTTTGCCTCGTAAGTGGTTTCTTTTTTGTCTCCACTTCCCTTGTAGGTTGCACAGCTTCAGCCATGGCTTGCCCTGAAATATTTAAAGACAAAAAAAAAAAGCGCATGTTCGGAGTCTGTCATTTGCACGCAGCGAAAGACAACTTCTCTCTCACACGAACGATGGGTAGTTTTCTTGTAAGAAGAGAGAGAGAGAGATGGAAAACAAAGACTCAGCAAACTCTTTTATACACACACGATGTCCAAACTCTCTGCCTCGTAAAAAGCATGAAAGCAAAGTTAAGGCATCAATATTTGCTTTCCAAAGTACTGCACTCATTGATTTGAAAAATCTCAAACAAAGCAGCAGCAAGATCCTGCTTACACCGATTACAAGACACACAAACGAACAACCATTTGAATTATATAATAAATTAAGTAACAGAAGAAGATACCGGAAGTAGCGGGGGGACTGAGTCGTCGTCTCAAGAGTCCACCAGAAGCGTAGTAACTGCTACAAGGTTCATCAGCCAAACAAGAGCTCATTAATCCTTTAAAACTCAACGTACTTTTATTATTAGTGTTGTCATTTGAAGGAGAAGAATGGACTATTCCCCTAATACTGCTGCTGCTGCTGCAGCATTTCATAGGAAGAGCAGCCGCCTTAGCCTTCCGTCTGCGACTAGAATTATACGACGGTGGAGACAACGGGTGTGCGCTTTCCTTAGCGCACGTGACCGACATGCAAGCCGCGAACAGCCACGTGCACAGCGGAGATGACAATGAAGCTGACCCCGTCATGTGTTTTCCTCTCTTAATTTCTTCTGTCTCAATCTATCTGTTGTTATTAATAGTATACTCCATGTTAGAGAGAGATCGAGAGTTTATTTTTTTAAGAAAAGAAAAGTACGTGCTATTAAGAATGAATGAATGAATCTGAAAGAAATAGAGGAGTTGAGAAAAGATGGAGAAGAAGAGGAGAGGGACAGAGGTCTCGCTCGCTCGCTCATGTTAAATAAATAATAAATAGGTGTTCGTGTCTCGCCATGTATCTGAGTCTTCTCGTCCTGTACGATGCCAAGTGCTCTTTCTTGTTTTTAAAAAAACATAAAAGAGGGATCAGTGGTGTGTTCGTTGGGCTAAATGGTAACCGAAAGAGGCAGGGCAGGGGGGTGGATCACCTGTTTGTGTGTTTTCAATATATTTATTTATATATTTTCCAAGTGGTGGCGGAATATGCATCCTCCTCTTACTCTGCTCTGCAGTACTCTACTGATTGCTTGGTCCATTATAATAATGCTAATAAATCTTCACGCGCGGTTGATTATTGGCCAGGACCACCACGTCTATTTCTACAAGTAATCAACCACCTTAAGAAGAAGAAGAAGAAGAAGAAGAAGAAGAAGAACCCCCCCACTCTACCGTGTCTCCTTCTGATCTTATTAATCACGTACGTACGGGGTTATTAATTATAGCTAAGTCGGCTACTAATATATATATAATTATATATATGATCTTAAGCACTCCATTAATTATAATTACCACCTCCTTTAATTTCTTCTTTGCTTTAATTTGCCATTCTATACATATATATATATAGATTTTATATATAGATTATATATGATCTACGTACGTACGTACGTACCACTCTGGAGTCATTCGTGCTCTATTCATCGATTAATTAATTTATGCTATTAATTATAATCTTAATTTGAGACTTCTTTTACATAAAACAAGACTTCTACTGTTTGACAAATAATAATGTAAAAAAGAAAGATAATGATTTGCTGTGGCGATCGATAAAATTGTGAGTGTTATAGCTAGCAGTAAAGGCAATATTGAGGAATAGAGATGGTGATAATGGCGGCAATTAATAATGGTTTTGACATGATGAAAGCTGTGGCAAAGGTGCTGGTGGTGTAGAAGTTGGTAGGGTGGTTGTGGTCATGGTAATTACAGTTGTTGAATTATATTGCAATGCAATCTCATGATCTAAAAGTATTTTAATTTCAACTAGTGATCACCAAGTTTATATTAATATTAATAACAAGTTTATGGGGTTTTTTTAACCAAAACTGATAAAATCAAGTTGATTCTTTATTAGTCGAAGTGAATAAATGATAGATTATGGATCATTGCATGATTTCGAATAAACCTTGGCCTTGAATGTATAAAAACTTGTCTAGATTGAGATTTGTGTTTGTTAGGTTCTTAATAAATGTTCTTCGTGTTCTTCACGATTTAATTTTTGATTCGTTTTTCTACGAAAATTTTTATGTTTTGTGTTAATTTTCAACTTTGATTTTGTTTCAGTTTAAAATTTTATTTTTGTTTAGTTTTCGAGTTAAATCTTGGTTTTTTGTTCCGTTCATAGTTGAACCAGTGTCTTTGGGTCGAACCGTTTTGGTTTTGTTTTGGGTTAGGTACTTAAGGCTTTATTTATATGGACAACATTTTGTTAAGGATTTTTTGGCCTAAGAAGATTTTTAACAAATACACCCTTAAATCCATTTTGAGATACAAAAATAGATAATAATAATAAATTAAAAAATAATTTTTGCTTGTTGCATACAACTTAATCCTTACAAAAAAAAATTGTATTTTATTTATAAAAAGAAGAGAAATATTTTTAGAATTATTTTTTTTAGAGAAAATGCAATAAGTTGTAAAATTCTTTAAGAATTTGACCAATATTTCAATAACCCTAAACATTTTAATTCCTGAAAATTAATAATTAATATTCTAATATAAATGTTGGACCTACCAGTAGGCTGGTATTTAAGTTTCAAAAGTTGACTAGAAAATTCTTTGAATTATTTTGGATATACATCAATTTTTATTGTGATTATTTTTTCATCACAATATACTAGCTGAGGAAAATATTTTTGTCTTCTATGATAGGTGAACCCTGTCAGGGCACTTGCATGGATTCTTGATATAAATATTTACCTGGACATACAGACCCGTAATAAATATGGGGGGGGATACAAAAATAGATAATAATAATAAATTAAAAAATAATTTTTGCTTGTTGCATACAATTTAATCCTTACAAAAAAATTGTATTTTATTTATAAAAAGAAGAGAAATATTTTTAGAAATATTTTTTTTAGAGAAAATGCAATAAGTTGTAAAATTCTTTAAGAATTTGACCAATATTTCAATAACTCTAAACATTTTAATTCCTGAAAATTAATGATTAATATTCTAATATAAATGTTGGACCTACCAGCAGGCTGGTATTTAAGTTTCAAAAGTTGACTAGAAAATTCTTAGAATTATTTTGAATATATATCAATTTTAATTGTGATTATTTTTTCATCACAATATACTAGCTGAGGAAAATATTTTTGTCTTCTATGATAGGTGAACTCTGTCTGGGCACTTGCATGGTTTCTTGGTATAAATATTTACCTGGACATACAGACCCATAATAAATTTGAAATGTCAGATTTATTTATAAGTATAAATCTTAGTTCTAAATCATATATGAATTACTGATTAGGAACCCATGAACACCTTTAAACCACATCCAGACTATATAGTGTAGTTTATTTTAAAAAATGTGTGCTATGAGTATTAATATCTTCTCTAGCAATAACCCGTTTTTTATCCTGAAATTTTAAATAAGGCTAGTTTATTCAAACCTTTTAATGATTTTAAATCAAATAATTTGATGATAGCTTTTTAATCATGATGTTGCAACACCGTGCACACACTTGCAAATTTAAACGTTTTTATTACTTGCACACACTTGCGACAAACCATATAGTTAAAATTGATGAATTTCAAAAATCATAAGATTATGTGCTACTATATCGTGGTTGACCCATGGATCAATTCGATTTCAATCCAAAGATTTTGGATTATTCCAAATTCTGAACATGTCGAGCTTTAAATTTTAAAAGGCAAGACCCAAACACTATTTCCACTTATAAATTTGGATCCCATTAGTAGTCGCCACGTCCACATTTATCACCTCTAATTAATGAAATTGCAAATTTGCAACCTAAACAATATAGAGGAAAAGAATTGAAAATGTGTGGGAGCATCCTTATTACTTATTACAACCTTTTTATTGCTGGCATAGCGTCATCATTTATTTTTATTGTATTCATAACCATAATTATATAAAATTTATTATTATTATTTATAATTTTATACACGTTGCTAAAAATAAAAATTGACCCAACCATTTTTACTACCATTATCTCGTAAGAAATGTATAGTTTTTTATGTGCAAACCAACACAAGTATTTATCAATGAACCATTTTCATAGAAGAGATATCATTACAATATTTGGACCGAAAAACATTTTATTTTTACACCTCTTACATAGATATCTAATACCACGTCCACTAATATTTTTTGAATTAGATAATGTGTAATAAATAAAACCCTCAACCCCTTTATAATAATTCATCTTATGCAACTTTTTGGGTGAATCTTGATATAAATAGTATCTTTGTTTATATTTATCATTTTTCTAGTAGCTTATATAAGAAAAAAAAATAACATAAGTGTGATTTTTATAGGTATTTTCAATAAATAAAACATTCCTACAATATTTTTTATTTTACATATAATTGTGGATATAATTCTCCCGTTCATAGAGCGCTCGTCTTCGTCAAATGATCATTGTTTCTCAATAGCCAACCACATTGTCACCACATGCTTCAATGAAACCCTCTGCGACCACTTCTTTGGAAGAATTGCTTTACAGAGTTTTGAAACCTTTTCGGGGACTCGCATGCGCGAAACATATATATATATATATATATATATATATATATATATATATATATAGTAATAAAATTGAGCGGAGTTACCTCACCCTCTGATTTCCAAAAAAAAAAAAAAAAAAAAACAGAGAGAGCACTTTTATAGTAATAAAATTTTAGCACTATACTTGATTGATTCCCCTCAGATAATGACAAGTGCAATGAAAATGGGTGAAATAACATTTCATGAAGAAAGAATTATTGAATTCTTCATGTTCCAGTTAATAATTTCTTTATATATATATATATATATATATATATATATATATATATATATATAAAAAAATATAATTAAATACCTATAGAATTAATGGTCACTTTTTTTTTTAATTAATAAAGAAAATTCTTGTATTTTCATTGTGGGTGCATATGAGATGGTCGGTCCTACGTACGACATAATGGAGCATAAAACATAGTAATGCAAGAGTTTCTCTTCGACTATAAAATAATTAAAAATGATGCCCGTGCTTGCTTCACTTTAATAATGATGCCCTCAGCTGGAACCACCGAAGATCTCCTGGTTTTACGGCTAGCGTGCTTCTCTTCTTCTTTCCTTGTAGTTGCGGTTGCGAATCATATATACTATTTAATTTCTAAACCAAAACTAAGTAATGTTTTTTACCCCATTTGAGGATGTAGAGCCTATATAGCTGCCCAAGTCAATCTATTTCCTCCCTGTGAGGGAGGATTTGGAAAATAAAATGATGCTGTAAGAATCAATGGTGTCATCATCTACATTTTTTTTAAGGTAAAAAATGTTGGGAAAAAACCTAACACTAATTACTCAAAATCAGGCAAGGAAGTTGGTTA